>UEXQ01000419.1_pt1 | contig 24381 bp, 24 predicted proteins | sample 4301111 | NCBI WGS metagenome assembly UEXQ01 (sample SAMEA4773181, study PRJEB27434) | metagenome | biome: 2259; feature: agricultural soil; material: soil | place: USA | collected 2014-09 | depth 0.25 m
AAAATGTTCGCCGCGCTGCCGGATCCACTCCTTGCCTTCCAAAATGATGTTTGCGAACTGATTCCCGAGCTCCTGCGTAATGAACTTTAGAACCGCCAGCCGGAACAAAACGTCGATTTCGATGTTTTTGTAGAACTTGGCTTGAGTTACCGCTGACTGCAGCAGATCGCTGAGCAGCTTACGGAAGCCTACTCCGTCAATCGTCTTGGCATTGCGCAGCTCCACGCCGGACATGAAGTTCGAAGCCGTGTTCTGACGGATCAGCTCAAACAAATAGTCCCGCGCTGCCTGTACAAACTTCGGGCTTAGATAAACGTCGTGGTGGATATTGTCCACGCCGATCGCCAGCGTTCCCATCGGCAGCTTGAGGTTATAGCTCGTCAGCTCGATGCGCGGAGCAGCCTCACCACCCAAATTGAGCACATCTGTGGACATTGCAGTTTCGAAGGGGCATTTTTTACGCTAACAGCCACCTTCGGGTAGAGCAACCAACCGGTGGTACCGCGTAGCGTGAGAGTTAGGATGCGATTGAGGACACTTCGGAGGCGCCGTTAAAGCACGGTGATGCGCCGCGAATCGCCACCCAAATGCTCCAGGCGGATGCGCATCTCCGGCCACGGTGAAGGCAAGGGAAACCGTTCAGACCACTCCAGAATCACCACGCCAGGTTTGCTGAACAGGTCCTCCATCCCCAGCGTTTCAAAGTCATGAAAATTTTCGATGCGATACAAATCACCATGAAAAACCGGCCTCTCAGCCTGATTCTCCCCGTAGCTGTGCAACAGCGTAAACGTCGGACTCGTCACATCCTCTTCGCGCGCCACTCCCAACGCGCTCACGATGCCCTTGGTCAGCGTAGTTTTGCCGCTTCCCAAGTCCCCTGACAGCAGCACAAGCACCGGCGCCTTCAGCCGCGCGGCAAACGCGCGCCCCCAGGCCGTTGTCTCCTCTGCCGAGTGCGTCACAATCTCCTCAGCCACCGCGCCGAATCTCCTCTAACAACTCGCGCCGCGCATACGGCAGCGCTCGCACCACCTCGCTCGCCAAAATCCCCGATTCGTCGGCATCTTCCACCAGTGTCTCTGCCGCACGTCCATGCAGCCACGCGCCCAGCGCAAGCACTCGCAACCAATCGCCCGTGCCAAACTGCCCTGTCAGCGCGGCAAGTACACCCGTCAACACATCTCCCGATCCGCCCTTCGCCAACCCCGGATTCCCCGTCGTGTTCACAAAAGTCTGTCCATCCGGCGCAGCTAAAATCGTGTGGAAACCCTTCAGCAGAACATACAAGTTCCAACGCCAAGCCGCCTCGCGCGCAATTTTCACGCGATCCTTCTGCACATCCGCATTCTTCGCGCCTAGTAGTCGCGCCATCTCTCCCGGGTGCGGTGTGATCGCTAAGAATTTTGACTTCCGCTCACGCAACGCATCGGCATTCGCCGCAAATGCATTCAGTCCATCTGCGTCCAGAATCGTGGGCAATTCCGTTCCCTGCACCAGCGCGCGAATGAACTTCTGCGTACCCGCTTTCTGGCCCAACCCCGGTCCAATCGCCAGCACGGTTTTCCCCGCGAGAATCCCTGCGAAGCCAGCATCTCTAATGTCGTTGACAGCAATCGCACCATCTAGTGCAACTGCCAGCGGCTCGGTCATAAACTCTGGCTGGTCAGATGCAACAATCGACTGTACCGGCGCAGGCGTCGCTATTGTCACGAGCCCCGCTCCCGTCTTCATCGCACCCGTTCCCGCTAGCACCGCTGCGCCGGACTTCCCCACGGATCCCGCGACAACGAGCACATGCCCATACAATCCCTTGTGCGAATCCGTCCGCCGCACCAGCGGCAACCCCGCGAACTCCTCCGGCCCCGCCCATCGCAGCGAACCCTTACCCTGTCCCTCGATCAATCCATTCGGCGAACCAATTTTGCGGACCACCAGCGTTCCGCAGCAATCTGCATCCGCACCAAGCAGCTGTCCGACTTTTGGCGCCGTGAACGTCACCGTCGCATGCGCGCGAACCACCGGTCCTTCCGACTTCTCTTCGTCCGAAGGCAATCCCGACGGCGTATCCACGGCCACGATCAACGCTGGCGAAGCGCTCGTTGCATTCGCCGACCACTCATTCAGATTCGCAATCGCTCTTGCAACGAATCCAGTCGCGGTTCCGCGCAAGCCTGTACCGAGCATTGCGTCCACAACCAAATCCGCCGTTCGAATTAGCGACGCCGCGCTCTCCCACGTCGCCTCATCCGTCACGAAAGCGCACTCGCCACCCTCATCACGCCAACGCTGAAAATTCGCTGCCGCGTCGCCGCGCATTTCATTCGCCACGCTGAACAATACCGCGGTAATGTGCCGCAGTTCCGATCTTAGATGCCGCGCCGCAACAAACCCGTCTCCGCCGTTGTTCCCCTTCCCGCACAGGACCACTACCTTGCGCACAGGCGCTTCGAATCGTCTGGAAATCTCATGGAGCACAAACTCCGCAACCGCTTTTCCGGCATGCTCCATCAGTTGCGCTTGGCTGATCCCGTACCTCTCCGTCGTCAGCCGGTCCACTTCCCGCATTTCCGCCGCTGTCAGTGCTTTCATAAAGGAAGGTCAATCAAAAATGTAGCGGCAGCCCTATGCCGCTGCCGCCAGCCCGCAGTCCGCCTTTACAACATCCACCCGCCGCTCACATTCACCACCTGCCCGGTCACGTATTCCGCCTCTTCCGAAGCAAAAAATGCCACCGAGGCCGCCACGTCGTCCACCGTAGGCGGCCGCCCAATCGGAAACCGCGCATCGCGAAGCTTGCGTGCCTCTTCCAAACTCAAATCCTTTTCATCAATGCTCGACGGATTCACCACGTTCACCGTGATCCCGTTCTTGGCCTCTTCCAGTGCAAGCGAACGCGACAACGCCACCACCGCCGCCTTGGCTGCGGCGTACGCCGAAATCTTCGCCTGGCCGAAAGCGCGCTCCGCTCCTACCGCTCCCAGATTCACGATACGTCCCCAACGCCCTTTCCGCATGTGCGGCAGAGCTGCACGGCTCATGAACACCACCGACATCAAATTCGACGCAAAAATATCCTGCCAATCTTCCAGCGAACCTTCCGCCAGCGTTCCCCAACGAAAATCGCCTACGTTGTTCACCAGCACATCCAGCCGACCGAAGCGGTCCGTCACCGTCTTCACAAACTGTTCGCAGCTCGCCGCGCTCGTAATGTCCGCTTCCACCGCCACGCAGTCCGCGCCCGCGGCCTGCAGCAGCCGCAGCGTATTCTGCGCCGCCAACTTGTTGGCGCGATATCCCAGTGCCACGCGTGCTCCGTCTTTCGCCAGCTTTAGCGCGATCCCACGCCCGATTCCGCGCGTCCCTCCTGTAATCAACGCAACCCGGTTGCGTAGCGCCATTCTCTTGTCATCTCCTCAACGTCTATTGCGTCAATTACGTCCGCAAATTATATCCCACGATCTCACCTCATCCGCGCCACAATCACCGTCATGTCATCAGCCTGCTCCGGTGTGCCCGCCCAATCCTCCACCGCCTGCATCATGCCCAGAGCGATCGCCCTCGGCGTCGAGCCATTCAGCCGCATCGCCGCATCTTTCAGCCGCGTAATTCCGAACTCCTCGCCGTACACATTTTCCGGCTCCACCAGTCCGTCGCTGTATCCGATCAGGACCGCGTTCGGCGGCACGGCCTCCGTTCCTTCCACGAACTCGTAATCCTCAAATACTCCCAGCACCATTCCACCCTTATCCAAATAGAAAGCCTGGTCTCCGCACAAACAAAATGACGGCAAGTGCCCTGCGTTCGTGTAGCGCAGAAGCCGCGTCTCGCTGTCATACACGGCAATAAAGAACGTCGCGAAACGGTCGTCCGCCGTGTTTCTCACCAAGTGCCGGTTTAGCCGTGCCACCAGCTCTGCCGTGCTGAGCGTATCGCTCCCTGGCGCCAGCAGTTGACTGCGCAACGCCGCTTGCAAACTCGCCATCAGCAACGCCGCGGAAATTCCCTTGCCGGAAATATCCGCGATCGCAATCGCTACCTTCGTCGGGCTCAACTCGATAAAATCGTAGTAATCCCCGCTGACCATGCGTGCCGCTTTGCAAATCGCCTCAATCTCCACCCCCGGCACCAGCGGCACTCGCTGCGGAAAGAGCTGGTTCTGCACTTCGCGCGCGATTGAAATCTCGTTCTCCAGCCGCTGCCGCTGCTTCTGCTCCTCGATCAGGCTCCGAATTGAACCGGTCATCAAGTTGAACGACTCGCCCAAAATTCCCAATTGATCGCGCCGTTCAATCTTGACGGTGTGCGTCAAATCTCCCTCGCGAACCTGCTGGGTCGCATCGTAAAGCTGATCCACTGTTCCGGTAATGGCACGCGTCAAAACGATTCCCGTCACCACGGCAACAATCTGGGCCAAAAACAGGAGTGCCGCGATCAACTCAAACCCGAACACCCTGCTTCCGCTAAACTCTCCCAGCGAACTGAAAATCCGCCCATTCAAGACCGATGGCCGCGCCGTAAATGCGGCAAATACGGGCTGCTTCTCACCCGCCTTTTCTCCCTGTTCCAGGTACGTCGCGTCCAGCTTCGAAAAACCCTCAATCGTCGGATCGAACCAATAATTCGCCGCCTGCAGCTTTCGATGCCGCGTCGAGATTCTCTCATTGAACCGGTACCGGGTCCCGGCGAGTGGCACGGTATTGTTCAGATCACCCTCTGCCGCCTTTTGCAGCGCGGTGATATGAATTGGCCCCAGATCCGGCGCCACCGTTTCCAGAAAATCCGCCGTCACTCTCAGGCTCAGCTCTATCACGTTCCGCCCGCGCGGTGACTCAACGTCTCGCATCGAGATCAGGTGCATCACGCCGCCGGCCTGCACGATTCCTGTGAATTCCTTCGCGTTCGGCCCCGCAATGCGGATTAGTCGTTTTGGATCCGCGTGAAAATCGATTTTGAGTCCCGGCAAGTCCTTCGAGTACGCCACGCGAATCTGCGCGTCCAACGCCTCTTCCACCACTTTGTCCGGAATGGTGGTTGGCAGCGTCCTCTCCGCCGCTGCAAGGCTCGCCGCCGAGTCCGCCATCCGCCCCAGACGGCTGTGAATGTCTTCATACAAAATGTATCCGCCAAGTTGCGAATACAGAATCTGACCGGCCAGAGCCGCCAGTGTCACCAGGAGCAGCACCGGCATGAGAGCCAGGAACAATCCAGCCACAATCAGCCGGTTCCGTAGGCTCCACAACAGCCGACTCCTACCCCACGCAATCAGCCGGAACCCCAGATACGCCGCGCTCAGCAAACCCAGAAACTTCAAAAAGCTATAGAGTCCGCCGCTCAATCCCACAAACGCTGCGGCGGCCCCCAGCGACACCAAGACCATCGCCGTCACGTCCGGCCACGACAGCCGTCGCCACACCTTCCCTATCTCTGCCGCCGAAAGTTTCATATGCGGGAAAATCGACCGCCAGCTCCAAGAACGACTACTTTACCTGATGCTCCGCACGCTGACGAGCCACCGCGATAAGTCAAAAAAAGAGGGTGGGGAACCTCCCCACCCTGTCAAGAATCGTGAATCAGCTACGACTCAGAGCCTACTGCCTGACTCCGTTCCGTACGCGGCTGTGCTTCACGCTGTAGGCAAAATAGACGATCAATCCAAGCACCAGCCAGATGATCAATCGCGCCCAGTTCACCCAGCCCAGCTTATACATCATGTAACCATTAAAAATGATCCCGAGAATCGGCACAAAAGGGACTAAAGGCGTCCGGAACGGCCGCTCCTGCGACGGATTCGTCTTCCTCAGCACCATCACCGCGATACACACGATCACAAACGCCAGCAGCGTTCCGATATTCACCATCTTCCCGATGTCGTCAATAGGCGTAACGCTGCCCACAATCGCGGCCAGCAGTCCCACCGCAATCGTGTTCTTCCAGGGCGTCCTGAACTTCGGATGAATGTCCGCAAAGAACTTCTTCGGTAGCAAACCGTCGTTGGCCATCGAATACAGCACGCGCGTCTGGCCCAGCAACATCACCAGCATTACGCTCGTCAGCCCAGCCAGAGCGCCCACTGTGATCACGTGCGAAGCCGTGGTGAGCCCGCGATCCAGAAACGCCCGCGCGATCGGCGCCTCGATATTCACTTCCTGCCAGTGCACCATGCCCGTCAGCACGCCCGCCACTCCGATGTACAGCAGCGTACAAATTAGCAGCGACAAGATAATTCCAACCGGCAAGTCCCGCTGCGGATTCTTGGCTTCCTGCGCCGTGGTCGAAACCGCGTCGAACCCGATGTAGGCAAAGAAAATGTACGCCGCGCCCGCTCCGATTCCGCCAAAACCATACGGCGCGAAGCTGTGCCAGTCGCTGCCCCAGTTCGCCGTTGTCACAAAGCGGCTGCCCAGCGCGAGCACGAACAACACCACTGAAACCTTAATCACCACGATCGCCGTATTAAATCGCGCGCTTTCCTTGATTCCGACGGCGAGAACCGCGGTGATGACCAGCGCGATCAGAAACGCTGGCAGGTTAAACCCGATTTCGACTCCAAAAATCTTCGGCGCATTCACCAAGTCATGCGCCCGCTGAACCAGCTCCGGCGAGTGCGCGGAAATAATCGAGGTCACCTTGTCCAGAAACGCCTGCGTCCCAGGCACAAGCGAGGAATCCGAAGCCTGCGCCATCTGCCGGGCCACCATCTTCTCCGCCGTATGCAGGGCTGTCCAATGGTCGTACGCCAGCCACAACGGCATCTTTATATGAAAAATATTCAACAGCTCGATGAAGTGGTTCGACCATCCGGAAGACACCGTGCTCGCGCCCATCGCGTATTCCAGTGTCAGGTCCCATCCGATAATCCACGCGAAGAGTTCGCCGAGCGTAGCATACGCATAGGTATAAGCGCTGCCCGCCAGCGGAATCATGGCAGCGAACTCCGCATAGCAAAGCGCAGCGAACGCACAGCCCAAGCCCGAAAGCACGAACGACAGCATCAGGCCCGGCCCGGCGTAGTGCGCGCCCAATCCCGACAACACAAAGATGCCCGCGCCGATCACCGCCCCGACGCCCAGCGCCGTCAACTGGAACGGCCCCAACGTTCGCTTGAGGCTGTGGCCGCCTTGTTCTTGCGATTCCGCAAGCAGCAGGCTCATCGGCTTCTTCGCAAATAAAGGGTTGCCCATGCAACTCCTCCTTTGTAGTTGGGCCTTCGCGTCGTTCGCGGTCCGACGCTCGTCGGGCAGACCCATTTCCTTAACTCACTGCTGTACCAGATGCCAAATTGGATTCACACATTGTAGAGGCGGCTCTGTCCGCTTCCTACAAGAACTTTTTGGGCGTCACCGTGAACGACGCTAGAGCACGGCTCTTTTGTTCTTTCCACGTTATGCAGCTTTCTCTACGCGCCGCGACCACAGCCAGTACACTGGTAGCCCCAGCAGCACAATCACTAAGCTCCACCCTGCTGTTTCCGTCCGGTAAAACAGCAGAACAAGCAAAATCGTCAGCGCCAGCACAATGTACAGCAGCGGCACAACCGGATATCCGAACGCGCGGTAGGGCCGTTCCGCATTGGGCCGCTCCTTCCGCAAGACAAAAACGCCCACGATCGTCAGTACGTAAAAAATCAGCGCCGCAAACACAACGTAGTCGAGCAAATTGCTGTAGAGATTCCCGTAGGTCACCAGGCCCGTTTCGTCGACCTTCCGCGTACGCAGCAGAATCAGCACCGTAATCCAGATGCCCTGATAAACCAGCGCTGTGCCCGGCACGCCCTTGCTGTTCAGTTTCCCGGTAGCGCGGAAAAACAGTCCATCCTTTGCCATCGCGTAGGATACGCGCGAGCCCGCCAAAATCAGTCCGTTGTTGCAACCGAAAGTCGAAACAATGATCGCGCCCGCCATAATTAGCGCGCCGACTGGACCGAAAATGGCATTCAAGGCAGCCGTCGCCACGCGGTCGTCCGGCGCACTTTGGATTTGCGGCAGCGGCAGCGCCAACAGGTATGCCAGATTCGCCAGACAGTACAGCGTGATCACAATGATCGTGCCCAACGCCATGGAAAGCGCCACATCGCGCTTCGGATTTTTGACTTCCGCTGCGGTGAAACCGATGTTGTTCCACGCATCCGCCGAAAACAGCGAACCCACTTGCGAAACTCCGAACGCCACAAGCAATCCAAAAAATCCACTCGCCGCCGTCACCGTCGGGAAAAGTCCCTTGAACAGATTCGCCGGTTCCAGCGGCTGCGCGCCGCGTACGGTCCAGAAATGCGAAAAGTTGTCCGCAATCGCCGCGTGATTCCGTCCGACAAACACGCCTATCAGGATCAGCCCGATCAGCGAAAAAGTCTTCGCTGAAGTGAAAACATTTTGTATCAGCTTGCCCAGCCGTACTCCGCGCGTATTCAGGAATGTGATGAAAATGATCATCACAATCGCTACGAGCTGCTGCACCGAAAGGCTCACTGCAAGCTTTGAGCCCAGCGCAATCGGCTTTATGACCCATGTTGTGGGCGAAATAGTAGGAAACAAGACTCCAAGATAACGCGCGAACCCGACAGCAACCGCCGCAATCGTCCCCGTCTGGATCACCAGGAACAGCGTCCAGCCATATAAAAATCCCCACAGCGGCGAATAGGCTTCCCGCAAATACACATATTGGCCGCCAGCATGAGGGAAAAGCGCCGCCAACTCGCCATACGTGAGCGCAGCAGCAATCGTCAACAATCCCGTCAAAATCCACGTCAGCAGCAGCCCGCCAGCCGATCCAGTCAATCGCGAAATGTCCGCCGCGACAATGAAAATCCCCGACCCGATCATCGAGCCGACCACAATCATCGTGCCGTCGAACAATCCGATGGCGCGAACGAAACCAGTCTCTTCTTTCTTAGTTTGCGCGGTTACCGGAAGAGTGGTTTCGGCCATAAGCAGTTCGCCTCAGTTCTGCGCCGAATGCGCAAAAGGAGAAAGGATTTCCAGGTATTGTTTGACGCGCGTTGCCGGATTTTTCGCTGCCAGAATATCGCTGATCACGGCGACGCTGTCTGCCCCGGCTCGCATGACGGCCGCCGCTCGTTCCAGAGTAATCCCGCCAATCGCCACAATGGGCCTTGTCGTCAGCTTGCGTGCTTCACGAATTAACTCCAGCCCGACCACCGGATCGGGATTCGTTTTGCTCCGCGTTTCAAAAATCGGCCCGACCGCAATATAGTCGGCATCCGTTTCCGCGGCGCTCAAAAACTGCTCCAGGCTGTGCGTAGAAATTCCCACGAGTGCGTTTGCGCCGACGATTTTTCGCGCAGCCGCCACCTCCAAATCGTCTTGCCCGACGTGGACGCCGCTGGTTCCTGCCAGCCGTGCAAGATCCGGCCGGTCATTCAGGAGAAAACTCGCTCCTTCTTGGCGTGCGGTTACATTCAAAGCTTGGGCCGCCTGCAGCACTTCGCGCGCAGGTGCTGTCTTGTTGCGGTATTGGAACAGGCGGGCTCCCGCCTCCAGCAATCGCTTCACGAATTCCACTGGATCTGAGGGTAACAATGCTGCGTCTAGTATCACGTAGAGCGGCGGCAGCGCAAGCCGATTCGGCATCAGTGCTTTCCGTTGCTTCCTAAGAGTCGCTCGATAAAGTGCGTATCAAAATTCCCGGCAGCGAAGTCCGGGTCAGCCAGAATCCGCCGGTGCAACGGAATGGAAGTCTTGATGCCCTCAATCACGAACATTTCCAGCGCGCGCTTCATGCGCCCGATCGCTTCCGTGCGGTCGCGCCCCTTCACAATCAATTTCGCGATCATCGAATCGTAATATGGCGGAATCACGGCGTCTGCGTATGCGGCAGAGTCAACCCGCACGCCTGTTCCGCCCGGCGCCTGGAAAGTGGTAATACGTCCCGCTGACGGCACAAAGGTATCCGAGTCTTCCGCATTGATGCGGCACTCAATCGCATGCCCGCTGAAGTGAATCTCCCCCGTCGCGTCGTCCAACTTTTCGCCCGCTGCGATCCGAATCTGCGCCTTAATTAGGTCCGCGCCAGTCACAAACTCGGTCACCGGATGCTCCACCTGAATGCGCGTATTCATCTCGATGAAGTAAATCGAACCGTCGCGCGTATCCATCAGGAATTCGACGGTGCCTGCATTGGTGTAGCCAATTTTCCGCAGCGCCTTCACCACTTTCGTGCCCATTTCCTTGCGCAACTTGGGATCGAGTACCGGCGACGGTGATTCCTCAATTAGTTTCTGGTGCCGCCGCTGAATGGAGCACTCGCGCTCGCCCAGGTGAATCACTTTGCCGTGCTGATCACCCAACACCTGAAACTCAATATGTCGTGGATGCTCGATGAACCGCTCCGCGTAAACATCGGGTGTGCCAAACGCCTGCTGCGCCTCGCTGCGCGCCGTCTCGTACGCAGCGAGCAACTCTTCCTGCTTGCGCACTACCCGCATCCCGCGTCCGCCGCCACCTGCCACTGCCTTTAGGATCAGCGGATAACCGATCTTCGCCACTTCCTTCGCTAACTGCTCTTCCCCTTCAATCGCGCCATCGCTTCCCGGAATCGTCGGCAATCCCGCATTCTTCACTTCGCGGCGTGCGCGGTCTTTCTCGCCCATCATCTCGATGATTTCCGGTCGCGGCCCAATAAACGTAATTTCCGAGGCCTCGCACACCTTCGCGAAATTCGCATTCTCAGAGAGAAACCCATACCCCGGATGAATCGCGTCTACGTTGGTGATTTCCGCGGCGCTGATGACGTGTGGAATGTTCAGATAACTTTCGCTGCTGCGGGGCGGCCCAATGCACACCGCTTCGTCCGCAAATCGTACGTGGAGAGAATTCCGGTCGGCCTCCGAATACACGGCCACCGTCGAAATTCCCAACTCCTTGCACGCACAGATGACCCGCAGGGCGATCTCCCCGCGGTTTGCTACCAGAATTTTGTTGAACATAGAGGTCGCCGCCTACTTCTTGCGGCTCGGCCGGATTCCAAACAAGGGCTGCCCATACTCCACCGGTTGCCCGTTTTCTGCAAAAATTCGCAGCACTTCTCCGCTCATATCGGATTCAATCTCGTTCATCAGTTTCATCGCTTCCACGATGCACAGCGTCTGCCCTGCCTCGATATAGCCGCCCACCTTGACGAACGGCTCAGTGCCGGGACTCGGCGACGCATAGAACGTCCCCACGATCGGCGATTTCACCAAGTGGAGATCCTCGGAAGCCCGAGCCTCTGCAGCCAGCGCAGCCGTTGTCGCCGAGTTGGCTAAGGCAGGCGCCGGCGTCCCCGCCACAATAATTTCCGGCGTCGGCATCGGAGCCGCCGCTGGCATATAGCCCATTCCAGCCGACGGTTTCTTCAGCCGGATACGCAAATCTCCGCGCGAGTACTCAAACTCCTCCAGATTGTGCTCCGCCATGGTCTTCAGCAGGTGCTCAATCTGTTCCACTTCCGGGTTCGCAACCGCTTTGCGCCCGCTGGACTTCGAAGGCTTTTTTCGTTTCATTTTTTCCGATTTGTACTAGAGCTCTATGAAATCCCGCGAGGCGCGGGTCAACACTTCACTCCCACTCTTGCCCACCACCACTTCGTCCTCGATCCGGATACCCCCGACGCCCGGTACGTACACACCCGGTTCTATCGTAACCACGTTTCCCGAGGCAAGCAGTGTTTTTTGCCCCTTGGCTACGCGGGGATCCTCATGGACCTCCAGTCCCAGCCCATGCCCCGTACTGTGCACGAAATACTGATCGAGCCGGTGTGTCGCCAGTACCCCTCTGGCCGCCGCGTCCACTTCCCCGCAGGTTCTATCCGCCGCCACTTTGTCTATGGCGGCCGCCTGCGCTTCCAGGACGCCCCGATACCACGCTTTCACAGTTGCGGGCGCCTTCCCCACAAATACAGTTCGCGTGATGTCGCTGCAATATTTTCCCAGTATAGCACCCAGGTCCAGCACCACCAACTGCCCTCTCTTCAAGCGTTTAGCGGTGGGACGGGCATGCGGCAGCGCTGCCCTCTGGCCGAAAGCCACGATGGTTTCAAAGGCCGGTCCTGAAGCGCCCCGCTTCCTGATTTGGTATTCAATTTCAACCGCGACCTCGAATTCACGTATCCCTGGTTTTAAGAGTCGGACCGCCGCCTCGACGACTTCGCTCGCCACAATAGCCGCCTTACGCATTTGCGCCAGTTCTCGGTCGTCTTTCACCGCACGCAGCGATTCGACCAGCCCAGGCGTCGCCTGAAGCTCCACGGCGCTCCCTGAGGCTTTGCGGAGCGCTCCCAGCTGCGCCACGGTCATCTGGTCAGAGTCGAATCCTGCTTTGCGCGGATTACGGCGTTTCAGCAATTCCCCGCAAGTCCGATACAGCCCGTCCTTCTGGAGAACGACCGGAAGTGACGGCGCTTCCTGCTTCGCCTGTACTGTAAAACGCCCGTCGGTAATGAGCGTCAGCCTTTTCGGCTCAACAATCAAGATTCCGGATTCTCCGGTAAATCCGGTCAGATAAAACCAGTTCACCGGTCTAGTCACCAGCAGTGAACCGAGCCCTTGCTTGCGGATCAGTTTCTGCAACTGTGCCATTCGTTGTGTGTAGAGTCTTTGCATAAAAAAAGTCGAGGAGACCGTAGTCTCCTCGATTTCACCTCAGGTTGAAAAGGGTTGTTGCGCCAGCCCGCAGACTGAGTCGGTTAGCTCGGGATGATCCGCGGCGTTAGGAAGAACAGCAATTCCTGCGACGTCACGGTGGTCTGGGTGCGCTTGAAGAGGTTCCCGATAAGGGGCAGGCTGCCAACCAGGGGCGTCTGTGTGATCGTGACCTGCTGTTGCGTCACGATGATGCCGCCGATGACCACGGTCCCACCGTCCGGAACCAACACTTTGGTTTCGGCCGACTGTGTATCCAGCGCCGGGATGCCTTGCACGCGGGCGATACCGTTGTCAATCTGGGTGTTTTCCACCAGCACGTCCATGAAGACCGTGCCTTCTGCCGTAATTAGGGGAGTCACTTCCAGCTTCAGCACCGCGTCAATGTACTGCACCGATACGGTGTTGTTGATCGTGGTCTGGATGGGCACCTTAGTACCCTGCTTTACTGTGGCCTTCTCGTTATTTTGCGTCACTACGCGCGGCTTCGAGAGCAGTTTGCCGACGCCCTTGGATTCAGCTGCACTGATGAAAAAGTCAATCGCGAAGTTCGGCGAACGGTGAGAAAACCCGAGACCAGTGGTTGGCGGCGCGCCTGCCGCGAAGTTGGTGACCAGCGGCAAACCGGTGCTTACGCCGTTGCCCGCCGTCGTTCCCCCTCCGACCGACACCGGCGGCTGAGGCAACCCGGTTCCGGTAGTCACGCCGCTGCCGCCAACTGCGGGAGATCCTGAAAACAACGACCGTCCGCCAGTCGTCGACCCGGCAAAGCCGAGTTCAGTACCGATATCGCGGGCAAACGAACGTGAGGCTGCAACCACGCGCGCCTCGATCTCAACCTGTTGTGACTTGCGGTCCAGCTGATGAATAAGGTTGTCGACAACCGGAATCGTCGCGGGGATGTCGCGGATGATCAGTTGATTCGAACGGTCGTCTGCCAGGATGTCACCCTTGGGCGAAAGAAACTTTTTCAGGGTTTGCGTTAAGGACTGGGCTTTGGCGTAGCTCAGCACACGCGTCACGGTTACCGGCTGCGTGGCTTCGTTTTGTGCCTTTTCCAAGTCGCGAAGCGATTCCGCTTCCGCCTTGAGGGTAGACCGCGTGGCTATGCGCAACACATTGCCCTTGAGTTGTTTATCCAGTCCGTTGTTCTGGAGAACGATGTCCAGCGCTTGGTCCCAGGGCACTTCATCCAGGACGATGGTGAGCGAACCCTTCACCGCCGGATCCAGAACCACATTCAGGCCGCTGATCTCGTGGATCAGTCGGAAAAAGTCGCGCAAGTCCACATCTTTGAGGTTCACGGAAATGGGCTCTCCCGTGTACTTCACCTGGGCAGGGGCCACGGAGGCGGTCGACGGCTGCTGCGCCGCGCTGGCCACCGTTGCGGCAGCGGTGCCGGCCTGTTGTACTGCTTGTTGTGCGGCGGCCTGAGGAGCCGGCTGATCTTCCGGCCGAACAGGCTGCGTGTTCCCGGCAAAGGAGCCAAATCCCGAACCCTGGGTCAATTCGCTGGGCAAAGCAAACTTGGGCGCCGCAATATTGGCGATAACAGCCTGGTGGCGGTTCGTGTTGCGAGGCGCGGCTTCCGAATAGTGGAACGCCGCCTTCGTCGTCTCTGCCGAAGCGGTCAGCGTCGGTGAGCTTGCCACCACCTGCGAGTCGGTCGGTGAGTCGAAGGAAATTACAATCGCGTTGCCTTCGTGGCCGATCTGGTATGGCGATGCCGCAGTCAAATCAATGACCACTCGCGCTACGCCGGGGCGAAATTGCCCGACCCGCACTCCGCGCACCGGTGCCGAGACGCCGGGAATCACGGTCTTCTGGACAGCCATGCGCGTGTCAGCGAAGTCCAGCACCAGCCGATCGGGATTCTGCATCCGTGTTGCGTGGGCAAAAAGCTCGCCCTCGCCCTCGACCCGCACGCTGGAGCGCGACGCCGCCTTCGTCACGGCGACACTGGAGATCACGGCCCCCCCAGTCGTCGCGGCCGCCGCTTCACGCGTCTGCGACAGCAATGGCGCCGCGCTGCACGCCAGGCTTGCAAGGATTAGGCAGCCATTTCGTAAGGCCGGCCAGTTCGTCTTCATTGCTGTTCTCCTGCGGTCGAATAAAGTCTTTTGCTTACCTGGCGCTCGACAGGCTTGCCGAACGCGTCCTTGCCTTCTTCATGGAACGTCACACCTTCCATGGAAATCTTTTCTACGGTGGCGTCGTAGAGCTTGTCGCCTTCGCGCAAAAAGTAGGTGCGCTGCTGCGGATTGGCCACCACCGCGATCATGCCGTTCGGGGCGCGCACAATGCCGTCCAGTCTCAGCGTGCCTACCTGCAGGCCCGCCTTGCCCGGCGGAAGGTTCTTCGCCAATGCATCCTGCGCTTGCTGCCGGCCCACCAAAGATTCAAAAGGATCGCGGCGCGCTATCTTTACCTCGCTCTCGACCGGTCTCTTTTGCGAGACCGTCTTTGCAGCGGGCGTGGAAGTTTTGGGTTTCGCGGTCCCTGATTTTGCGGCCGCCGGCTTGCCCGCCGACTGGGGCTTTGCTGCAGCGGGTTTCGCGGGCGCGGCCTGGCTTGTTGCGGCCGGCTTCGAACCCGTCGCGGCCACTGCCTGGTTCGCCAGGTTCTTGGCGGCTTGCGGATTTTGCGCGCGCGTTCCGAGCGCGCCAATCAGCGTCATTCCTGCTGCAACTGTGATCAGAAGTCGCATAGTTTGCTCATTCCCGCTCAATTCTTGGCCCCCGGCTTGGCGCTGCTTGCCGCAGCGTCAGCCGGCTTCGTGAAATATGTGGTTGCCGTGAAGGTTCCCGTCACTGTGGTTCCCGGTCGCAGCACATAGCCGGAGCCTTTCGCGGCGTCGGAAAATTGCAGGTCGCCCACGTTGATGATGCGCGAGAGACGGCTCAGCCGCCCGAAGAAGTCCAGCACGTTGAAATACGGTCCGTCGGCCTGCACTTCAAACGGCATCTCGTAGTAGTTGTTGTCCTTGGGCACCACGGCTTTCGCTGCCAGGTGGCGGATCTGCACGTTGGACTGCGTGGCCGCGCCTTGCAGAAGCCGTATGAACTCGTCGGTTTCCTTCTCTTCGGGAACGATGGTCTTCAGCGTATCCAGCTGCTTGTTCAACGCATCCATCTGTTGTTTCAGCTCGCCGAACCGCTGTTTGTAAACGGAAAGCTGCGTGACCTCCTGGGTCAGCTGAGTGCGCTGCTGTACTGCTTTGTCCAGCTGGTCTTTTTCCTGCGCCACCGGCGAAAACGGCAGGTAAACTCCCAGTAGGACCAGCACAATCGCGAGCGCCGCAGCCACTAGGCCCTGCATGATCACCGACATGTCGCGCAATGGATTGGCCATGTCGCTCTCCTAACTCTTCTTCGCAGGCGCTGCGCTCTGCGTGGGTGCACTCACCGGTTTGGCATGAGGTGCGGACTGATTGATTTCCGCGGTGAGCTTGAAAGTGAAAGTTTGAACGCTCCGTCCGGCGTCTTCTTTGGTGTCCGTCATTTCGATCTTGTCGAAATAGCCCGAGCGCTTCATCGCGGTGATGAAATTCGCCACCGCATTCACGGACGCCGACGAGCCGGTAATGTCCAGAGCGTTGCCTTTGCGCGTCAAGTTGGTAAGCCAAAGATTCTCGGTGCGCGACACGGTGTTGGCCACCATGTCCAGCAATTCCTGCCCGCCAGTGCGGTCGCGCTGCAATTTTTCAATCGTGTCTACGCGGACTTGCAACACCTTGCTCTGCTTCTCAAACTGTTCCACTTGCGTCTTGATCTGCTGCAATTCCGTCTTCTGCGCTTGCAGTTGCTTGATGCGGGTGTTTTCCGCGGACAATTGGCTCTGCCAGGAGTAGTAGATGTATCCGAGCACCAAGCCGCCCAGCAGGAAGCCCGCTCCGATGAAAACCGCTGGCAGCGCCGCACCGGTATCCACCGGACGCCTTGCTGCCTTAGGCCGCGATTGTCCAAGAAGGTTTATGCGGATCATGGCTAGTCAAAGCTCCTCAGGGCCAGGCCCACGGCGATCGCCAGCCGCGGCGCCATTTCTCGAATCTGGTCCTCACTGTGCTTACCGGGATTGATCAGCACCCGGCGGAAAGGATTCAGCTCTTCCACCGGCATAGCGAATTCCTCGCGCAGCAAATCAACCAGCCCCGGCACGCGAGCCGTACCGCCGGCCACCAGAATGCGCTGGATGTTTTCCCCGCTCGCTGTAGCGCGGAAGAAATCGAAGGTCTTCTGGATTTCCAGAGTCAGAATGTCGCTCACGCTGCGCAGAATCTGCTGCTTCTGCTCGTCGGTGACGCTTGGCAGCGTGTCGCCCTTCTTCAGCCGCTCTGCATCTTCAAAGCTCAGGTCCAATTCCTTCTGCAGCGCGTCCGTATACTGGTTGCCGCCCACGCTGACGTCGCGCGTAAACAGCGGAATGCCGCCGCGCACGATGTTGATGTTCATCACGCTGGCGCCGATATTCAGCAGTGCCACGGTCTGTCCGGCGTCCGGCTCGTAGTTCACTTCAAAGCAGTTCTGCAAACCAAAAGCGTCGATATCCACGACCACCGGCGTCTTGCCGGCCTGCGCCAGCACGTTGGTGTGGTTCAGAATCTTGTCCTTTTTCACCGCCACCAGCAGCACGTCCATCTGCGCGTCCATGGATTCCAGCAGCTGATAGCTCAAATTCACGTCGGCGATGTCGAAGGGAATGTGTTGGCTGGCTTCGGAAGGAATGCGGTCGTACAGCTCTTCTTCGTTCATCAAGGGCAGCGGTACTCGCTTCACGATCACTGAGTGGCCCGATACCGAAGTCGCCACGTTTTTTGTTTTTACGTTGGAAGAGTCGAAGATGCGTCCGATAGCATTCGCTACCTGCGGCGCGTCCATGATGGCTCCGTCCACGACCGTGTCCGGCGCCAGCGACTCCATGCCGAAGCTCACCAGTTCGTAGCCCGCTTTTGTGGACTTCAGTTCCACCGACTTGATGGAACTCGAACCAATGTCCAACCCGACCAGCTGCTTGCTCTTTCCGCCGAATAACGACATCTTGCAGCCCCTTTATTCGTTCCTGCTGTCGCCTGCTGAAAATCGTTGCGCCCGAAACCCTAGCGCCGTTTCGCGTGCACTTGGCTCATCTTGCGTTCCATCCACCGGTCCAGAATCGTCTTGCGCAGCTTCCACCGGTTTCCCAGCTTGAACGCGGGAATTTCGCCTTCCGTGATGTAACGGTAGAGCGTGTCTGGGCTAATCCCCAGATACTGCGACGCTTGCCGCACATTCATCACTTCGCGCGATTCGCTCACGTTGGAACGCAACTCCGACGAACTTCATTTTCGTTACCGCTGGAACCAGAACACGCCCGAACTTTTTCTTACGACGCGCTCCCGCACTTGCACCGAGAAATCGGGAGCACGTCCCGTGTCAGCGTTATCCCATCCAGAAACGATGGTGGTCAAGCGCTTAACTCCGGCAGTTGTCCTAAGAATAGGGGTAATCTTAGGGAATTCTAGGGTTATCGTGGGCACTGTACTCTATATGTGTATGTATAGAATGCTCAGAACCACAATTACTTGTGTTTTTCGGCTTTTTCAGGCCCTGTACCAAGGGACGGTAATTGTTTGCCGTCATTTGTACCTTCTTCTCCGGTTTTTCTTGGGCATGCCACCGCACAACGCGCGAACACAGAACGGGGTGATATACTCCGCGCGGTCAGCTCAACTTCGTCGAGGATTTTCATGAAACTGCTCGCCAGTCTGGTGATTTTTTTGGCTTTGGCCGCATTGCTGGAATCGACTCACGCCGGTACACCCTCAAGTTCCGCGGGATTGCTGTTCGTCGCCAACCAGTTCGATCACACGGCAAATCTCGTTGACGTTTCCTCGCGAAAGGCAATTGCAAAAATCGGCGTGGACGTGAACGGCCACGAAGTCGTTGTATCCCCCGATCACAAATTCGGCTACGTCCCGATCTACGGCAACTCCGGCGTAGGCAAACCCGGCACCGACGGCGCAACTATCGAAGTGGTGGATCTGCGTGCGGGCCGCGCGGTCGGCATCATTGATCTGGGCAGGCCTGTTCGTCCCCATTGCGCGAAATTCGGCCCCGACGGCATGCTCTACGTCAGCGCCGAACTCGCCAACGCCATCTACATCGTAGATCCCGCATCGGGCAAAGTCGTAGGTGAAGCGCCCACCGGCGACGCCGAATCCCACATGTTCGTCATTACGCCCGATGGCAAGCGCGCCTACACCGCCAACGTCGGGCCAGGCACCGTCAGCGTGGTGGATTTGCAAAAGCGCAAGCTCATCACCGTCATTCCTATCGCAAAACACGTGCAGCGCATCTCCATTTCTCCGGACGGAAAATTCGTCTTCACGCACGACCAGGGCGGGCCACGCATCGCCGTCATCGACACCGCAACCAACAAGCTCGCGCGCTGGATCGACCTCCCCGCCAGCGTCTACTCCTCCATGCCTACGCCCGACGGAAAATTCCTTATCGCCAACGCACCATCCGGCAAAGCATTCGTAATCGATTTGTCGTCAGAAAAAACGGCGGCCACCTACCCAATCCCAGAAGCAATCGGAGAAGTCGCCGTGGACGCCAGCGGCACCTATGCCTTCATCAGCTGCCCCGTCAAAGGCACTATTGAAGTATTGAACCTACGTACTGCCAAACTGGAAGACCCTATCGTGATGACTCCGGGTGTCGACGGCCTCCAGTGGATTCCGGGCATCCTCTGACCTCGCAGCGCCCCCTCGAACTAAATCATGATTTCGCTTATCTGCATGATCGGTTGCGTGTTCGTATAATTCGCCACGTCGGCTACGATTTCTTTGGAATGCGCTCCAAACGACGCCTGAAAGGACTCCACGGAATCAAACGTCAGGTGTCCCAATGCAAGAAATGACGGGGCAGCACCTGGAGCGGCTCCTCCCAATCCCTTTTCGACGGCCGTACCTTTCAACGCTGCGCCGACCAGCCGTTGCACCATCGGAATGTGCTGCTGGCAGTAGTAATTCATGTCAAAACTCGCAAGAGGCCCGTTTGGATAAAACACGCTGACTTTAACCACGTTGCCTCCTTACAAACCGAGCGTCTTCCAAAGGTCCGCCACGCGCTTCTTGGTCGCCTCATCCATCAAAATTTCATCCGGCCACGGCCGCGTAAATCCTTCCGTCGGCCATTTCCGCGTAGCATCAATTCCCATTTTAGAGCCGTAGTCCTGCATGCGCGCAGCGTGGTCCAGCGTGTCCGTCGGCCCAAACGAAAACTGCACATCGCGCTCCGGATCGATCGCGCACAACGCCTTCCACACCACTTCGCTGTAGTTGTGCACGTCCACGTCGTGATCCACCACCACAATCACTTTCGTGAACATCGCCTGCCCCAGCGACCAGATCGCATTCATAATTTTCCGCGCTTGCCCAGGATACGATTTCCGAATCGCCACAATCATCAGGTTGTGAAAAATTCCTTCCGCCGGCATCGCGACGTCCACGATTTCCGCATACTGCATCTTCATCACCGGCAAAAATACCCGCTCCACCGCGTAGCCCATGTAGAAATCTTCCTGCGGCGGCGGCCCCACCACGGTGGTCAGATAAATCGGGTCCTGGCGATGCGTTACGCACTCCACATGAAAAACCGGGAACTCCCCTTCCAGCGAATAAAATCCCGTGTGATCGCCGAACGGCCCTTCGGTGCGCATTTCATTCAGATTGACGTAGCCTTCCAGCACAATTTCGGCGCTGGCCGGCACTTCCAGCTCGTTCGTCTCGCACCGAACCATTTCCACCGGCGAACGCCGCAAAAATCCTGCGAACATCATTTCGTCGAGGTCTGGCGGAATTGGCAGCATTCCCGCCAGCGTGGTCGCTGGATCGCTACCAATCGCCACACTCACCGGGATTCTTCCCTCGGGATTTTTCGCCCGCGCGCGCCGGAAATGTTCCGCGCCATGTTTTTGCGTCTGCCAATGCATGCCGGTCGTCCGTTCGTCGTACACCTGCAGGCGGTACATCCCGACGTTGCGCTTCCCCGTCTCCGGATTCTTCGTGAATACCAGCGGAAACGTGATAAAGCGCCCGCCATCCTGTGGCCAGCACTGCAAAATCGGAAAATCCAGCAGGTTGACGTCGCTTCCCTGGTGAATCACTTCCTTGCAGTCGCCGTCCTTCACACTCTTCGGAAAAAACGAGCCCAGCTCCGCCAGCTTCGGCAGCATTTTTAGTTTGTCAAACAGCCCGGCCGGCGATTTCGTATCCAAGAACCCGCGAATCCGGTCCGCCACTTCACCCAGTTCTTCCACTTCAAACGCCAGGCACATCCGCTTCACGCTGCCGAACGCGTTGATCAGCAGCGGATAACGCGACCCCTTCGGCTTCTCAAAAAACAGCGCCGGGCCGACACTTTCCGGCGCGCGGTTCGGATCGCGCGCAACCCGCTGCGCCACCTCGGTAATCTCCAGCACCGGATCTACTTCCGCGCGCACCCGCTTCAGCTCGCCCGCCTTCTCTAGCGCCTTCACAAACTCCCGCAAATCCCGATACGCCACTTTTCCTCCGCGCTAAACAACCCTACTTAGCGATACCGCCCACTCTGCCAAAGGATTTCTAAACCCAGGGATTCAACAACTCGCCGCCATAACCACTAAAATCGTTCACGTTTCGCGTAACCACCGTCAGTCCGTGAATGATTGCAATAGCCGCAATCCATGCGTCCCGATCGCTGATCGGTCGGCCGCTGCGCTCCCCACGCGATTTGATTCTGCCCCATTCGGCGGCCGCTAAGCCATCCATCAGAAACACGCGCCTTTCAAATCGTCGGAGCAAGTCTTCCTCGTACCATCGCTCCAGCCATGAACGCTTTGCCCCCGCCGCCAGCCGCTCGATACCATAACGCAGCTCGGCTAGTGTCACCAGGCTGAGATACAGCTCGTCCTCCTCCACGCCCGACAGGAAGCTTGCAACTCCCTCATTGATCGGAGGCTTCGCCATTTCCGAAAGCACATTTGTGTCCAGCAGGTAGCTCACAGTTCAATCTTCCGCCTGGACTTTTCTCGCGGCGGGATCTCGATTCCAGATCCCCAGAGGGGGGAATTTTTAAAAAATTCCAGCAACGTTCCCTTCCGCTTGGTCTTCCGTTCCCATTCCTTCTTGGACACCACCACGACAGCTTCCTCGCCGCGACGCGTGATCCTTTGTGGCCCCTCCTTCTCCGCTTTCTGGAGCACCTCGCTGAATTTGGCCTTTGCTTCGGCGACCGTCCAGGTTGACTTGGCCATGGCTCACCTCCTGCACCACATGGTCATAATGGTCATTATAGTCATTTCGCTTTGAGCCGGCAATTTGGCCGGGCACACGGACCTTGATCCGTCCTGAATTGCCAGCCTTGCGGGATTCCGCTTAGAATCGTCGGCACCTGGAGGTTCAATGCAAGGCATCTTCTTCGCTCTAGCCGCGATTCTATTCACCACGGCTCCCGTGGCACTTGCACAAGGCGCCCCGCCGCAGGGCTCGGCCGACAAACCCTACGTCATGGAGTACTACTACAAAGTTTCCTGGGGCCATCAAAAAGAATTCCTCGACCTCTTCCTCAAGAACCACTTCCCGCTGCTGCAGGAAATCCAGAAATCGGGCCGCATCCTCGCCCTAAAAATCGAAACTCCCGCCAACCATATGACCGAAGATTCCCGCTGGGACTATCGCGTCACCATTACTTACAAAAATTCAACGCTCGCCACCACCGCCAATCCCGACGAAGAAGCTCTGATCAAGAAACTTTACCCGGACCAGTCCACCTATCAGAAAGAAGAGCAGCGCCGCTTCGAACTCCTCCTCGCCCACTGGGACCTACCGGTCTCTGATGTGACTCCGCCCAAGAAGTAGCTTTGCATCGGAGCAGCGATTATTTTCTGGTATCTTACCTTCAAACGAGCCGCAAATCGGAGGTCTCTAGAATGAATTCAGGATCCTGGTTTTGGCCGGACGTTTCCGATATGGAAGGCGCCGAGGACCCTTGCCGCCTGGCAAAGTGGTGCGCCGTCGCCGTCGCCGGCCTCACCGCAATTTTGGCCTTGATTTCAATCACGGGCCCCAGTTTCGCAGGAATTCGTCCCTTTGCATTTGTGGACGCGGCCATTTTTGCAGCCATCGCATTTGGCCTGGAGAAACAGTCGCGTTTGGCTGCCGTTGCTGGCTTCGCGCTCTATCTGTCTGAGCGCATCTATATGATCGTGCATACCGGCTCCATTCTCGGAGCAGGAGTGCTCGGCGTCGTAATTCTCATCGGTTTCCTGAACGGAATTCGCGGAGCGTTCGCAATCGCCGGGCGCAAAGCGAACTCGGCTTCAACCTCAGCAGCTCCCACCGGCAACTGAGGCCCTTCCGCGTTACACTGTTGCCTTTAGGTCCGCGCTTTGCGCTCGTTGTTCGTCGAGCGCTGATCGCTTCCCCACGCGCAGCTAGGTCGACCACAACGCCACCGCACTGCTTGGCTCCTCTCTCGCCCTCTGCTGAACAATCGTTCTGGCTCAACTATCTGGTTGATGGCATTTCCGTTTTGCCCTCATGGCGCTATTCTGGAGTGCGAGCCATGCCCCGCGTCTACCTCGATCACAACGCCACAACGCCCGTCGAGCCGGAAGTCCTCGACGCCATGCTGCCCTACTTCTCGGCCGACTTCGGCAATGCTGCTTCTATCCACACGCCCGGCCAGCGCGCTCGCGCCGCCGTCGAAACCGCACGCGAACAGGTCGCTTCGCTGCTCGGCGCGCGTACGCAGGAAATCGTCTTTACCAGCGGCGGCACGGAATCCGACAACCACGCCATCTTCGGCATCATTCGCAGTGCTGGTGCCACCAAGCACGTCATCACCACGCAGATCGAACACGAAGCCGTCCTAAATGCCTGCCAAGCTTTGGAAAAAGAAGGCGCGGCCGTGACCTACCTCACCGTCAATTCGAATGGCCTCATTGACCTCGAAGAATTGCGCGAGGCCATCCGTCCTGAAACTCTGCTCATCACCATCATGCACGCCAACAATGAACTCGGTACTATCCAACCGCTCGACAAGATCGGCAAAATAGCCGCACAGAACGACATCTACTTCCACACCGACGCCGTGCAGTCGGCAGGAAAAATCCCGCTAGACGTCAACGCCCTCGGCGTAGACCTCCTCTCCATCTCCGGCCACAAGTTCTACGCGCCCAAGGGAATCGGCGCTCTCTACATCCGTGGCGGCACTCGCCTTCGCCAGCTTCTTTACGGCGGCCATCACCAGCGCGGCTTCCGCCCCGGCACGGAAAACGTCCCCGGCATCGTCGGCCTCGGCAAGTCCGCCCAACTCACTCGCATCACCCTGTCAGAAGATGCCACGCGCATTTCTCATCTAAGAAACGAACTCGAGCGCGGCCTTCTCGAAAAGATCCCTCACTCGCGTGCCAACGCTGCAAACGCGCCACGCACTCCCAACACCACCAACATCACTTTTCCCGGCATCGAAGGCGAAGCCCTCATCATCGCACTCGACCTCAAGGGCCTCGCCTGCTCCACAGGAGCCGCCTGCTCTTCCGGCGCCGTCGAACCCTCCCATGTCCTCACCGCCATCGGCCTGCCAGCCGAAGAAGCCCGCGCCTCAATCCGCTTCAGTCTCGGCCGCCACTCCACCGGTGCGGACATCGCCTTCGCCCTCGAAGCCGTCCCCGCCGCCGTTGCGCAACTCCGCCAACTCTCCCCCGCCTACCAAAAGTAG
>UEXQ01000407.1_pt1 | contig 24261 bp, 15 predicted proteins | sample 4301111 | NCBI WGS metagenome assembly UEXQ01 (sample SAMEA4773181, study PRJEB27434) | metagenome | biome: 2259; feature: agricultural soil; material: soil | place: USA | collected 2014-09 | depth 0.25 m
GGGGCTGCCGGTTACGACCCGGACTTTCGAACAGCCGTGCAATGGGACGTCCCGCTTTTGGATGGTTATCCGTGGGTAGAGGTACCCAACAAAGGTTCCGGAGACGACTCGTTTTGGGGACTCCACAATCCCGGTCTGCGTAAGCTGATTGTTAGTGGAAAGTTCGACGCGGTACTTTGCTACCTCGGCTATCGCTGCGCGTCGTTCTGGATTACTCGGCGCGCAGCTCGTTCCGCGCACGCCGCATTTCTGTTTGGAACCGACGCGCATGCGCTGGTCTCTCGCGATGCAAAAAGCTGGAAAGTCTGGGCGAAAAAACTTCTGTGGCCGATTCTCTTTCGCCAAGCCGACCAGATTTTTGTTCCCTCAAATGTCACTTTGAAAATGATGGAGCGTCTCGGCATTGCAGCTGACCGAATCACGCTCACTCCCTATGCCGTGGATAACCAGTGGTGGAAGGCGCGTTCGGCCGAAATCGATCGCGTAGCCGTGCGGGCACAGTGGCAGCTCGCGCCCGACGCACCGGTGATTCTGTTCTGCGCCAAACTGGCCTCGTGGAAACGACCGCTGGATCTACTGCGGGCTTTTGCGCGCGCGGCAATTCCTGGCGCAACGCTCGTCTATGCCGGCGATGGCTCTGAGCGTAAGAAACTCGAAGAGGAAGCGACGCGGCTTGGAGTTCAGAGCTGCGTGAGGTTTTTGGGCTTCGTGAACCAGTCGCAGCTGCCCGCTCTCTACACCTCCGCCGACGTAATGGTGCTTCCGTCGCAGTATGAGCCGTTCGCGGTCGTCGTAAATGAAGCGATGTGCTGCGGCTGTCCTGTGATTGTCAGCGATCAGGTAGGCGCTGCGCGCGATCTGGTCACTCCAGTGCGTCCCGAGTTTGTTTTTCCCGCTGGTGATGTGGCGGCACTCGCGAAGACGTTGCAGCTTGCCTTAGCCGACCGGGAGATGCTGCGGGAGACAGCGCGCCGCGGTTACGAACATGTCGAAAGGCATTCTCCGCGAAAGACCGTAGCGGCAACTGTCGAAGCCGTTGCGAAAGGGGTAGCGCGCGTCCACCGCCGGAGCCACTCGATATGATGTCCTCTTACGTAGCCGGGCCGCGTGGCTGGGAGTTTGCATTTTGCGCATAGCGCTTTTCACTCCTTATTCGCCGGAAATCGGGGGCGGATCTGCCCAGCTACGCAGCCACTTACGCGATCTCGCCGATCTCGATATTCGATGGTATTACCTCGCCTCAGGGCCTACGGCAGTTAGAAAGGAAAAATGGAAATGGATTGGCGAGCGTCTATCGTTCAGGGAGCTGATCAGTGACCTAAGCGCTCGCACCGGATTTCTCCGAGGCTCGCGATCACGCGTGCGCGAAATCGTCCGCCAAATTGACGCGGACCTCTTCTGGGTGGTCGGCCATTACGAAGGTATCTCGGTTGCGGCAGAGCTGTGCGATCAGGGAAAGCCCGTGCACCTCACCATTCACGATGATCCCTTTGGAACGTGGAGGCGTTCGGAGCGATATCGCTGGTTCCAGCCGTTATTGCGACGCACGTTTCCGGGCATCCTGCGGCGCGCCAGGAGCGTGGATGTCACCAGTTGGGGCATGCGCAACCTTTACCGGGAAAAATACGGCATACCGTGCTTTTCCGTTTATCTCCATGTGCCGGAGCTGCCTGCGCTCAATGTCAGCAAGAATCCGGCGGAATTTACGGTCGGGCACATTGGAACGCTTTATCAACCGGAGCCGTTTCGCAGGTTCCTCGAGGCGTGCAAACGAACCGCAGCTGAAGAGAATCACCGCTTGCGCGTGGTTCGAATCGGATGCTCGCCTGAACTGGACGAACTGGTCGCTGCGAATCCTGCAATGTTTACCTCCTATGGCGATTTGGATGAGTCGTCGGCTATTCCTTTACTTGCCGCTTGCGATCTGCAATATGCGATGTATCCGGCCGGCCGGAAATACGAGTTGTTTCGCCGTACCAGCCTTCCCATCAAGCTTTCTACTTATGTCCAGGCGCGACGTCCGATCTTTGCTCATTCGCCTCAGGACAGCGGCCTCGCGCGCATCGTCGGGCCGGCAAAAGTCGGCGCCGTATTCAGCAGCGAGGACGAATCGGAGATTTACCGGAGCATTCGCGAAACCCTTCTCCGTTCGTATCCTTGGCAGGCATTCGAAACACTGCGGCAAGAGTTGATGGGGCCCGGCCAGATAGAACAGTTGAAGGCTGCTTTGCTCGGCGGCCAGTGGCGCGGGCTTCCGGAGGGTGATTTTCGTTCAAACGATTGACGGGCCTGCATCGGTAGCGTTGCCGAGTGACACCTTTGCTTGGCGCGTGCTAGCCTGATCCAGTGACCTCGATTCTTTCCAGCCCAGTAAGCACCTAAAGTGCAAAGATTTCTTCCATTTCCAGCCGACCAGCCGCGAAACAAGATGCTGCTTACGCTGATCGTTGTGGTCGGCGGTGCCATAGCCGCATACGTTTGCTCCCAGCTCATCCTTGCCGACGATTGGAAGATGTTGGGATTGATTGTGCTCGGCTTCGCTGGCCTGGCTTTCGCGATCAAGATTCTGAACGACTGGCGGCGAGGACTCTTTATTTTTTTCGGGTGGCTGTTCTTTGAGGATTTCGCGCGCAAATACCTTGGCAACAACATGGCCGTCTATTTCGCCAAGGATTTTCTGGTGATACTTGTCTACATTTCTTTTTTCACGGCTCGCCGGCGCCGCAAGGAGATCGCGGCATTCAAGCCTCCTTACCTGCTGCCGCTGTTGGTGATGGTGTGGTTTGCCGCGGGTCAAGTCTTTAATCCAGGCTCCAATAGCGTCTTTTACGGTTTTCTTGGCCTGAAACTGTATTTTCTCTACGTTCCCTTAATGTACTTGGGCTACGCCTTGATGGACTCCGAGAAGGACCTGCGGCGTTTCTTCATGTTCAACGCACTGCTCCTTCTCGTCGTCGGCGGGCTGGGAATCGCCCAGGCGGTTATCGGACCGAAATTCCTGAACCCGGCCACACTGCAAGAAGACATTCGGACATCCAGCACGCTATACCGGATTTCACCGATCACGGGCCAGATGGCCTTTCGCCCGTCGTCCGTGTTCGTCAGTGTTGGCCGTTTCCAGAACCTTATCATCGCCAGCTGGATCATTCTTGTCGGTTTCGGCGGTTACCTGCTCTTGCGTAGCAAAGTCGGCCGCGCGCTGGCTTATGTCAGCATTGGAGTTCTCGCGGGTGCCGCGGTAATGAGTACTTCGCGCGGCGTCGTAATGTGGTGTGGCGGGAGCACTCTGGTCATCGTGGCCGCGTTTCTTTGGGGCGCCCCGTGGAAAAAGAAGGAAGTCACCAAGGTCTTCCGCTCTCTTCAGCGTGTGGCCTTGCTGGGCGGTTTGACGATTGTCGGCCTTGCCGTACTTTTCCCGGAGGAGGTAGGCTCCCGCGTTGCCATCTACTCCGAGACTCTCAGCCCCTATAGCCCAACCAGTGAGCTCGCGCATCGCACACGCGATTACCCGTTGCAGAATTTTCTTAGCGCGTTCAGCACGCCGCGTTGGCCTTATGGCTACGGAATAGGCACAGCTTCCCTCGGCATTCAATATGTCTCGCGTATTCTGAAGGCGCCGAACACCGGTGTCAGCGTGGAGAATGGCTACGGTCAGATCGTCGTCGAAATGGGAATTGTCGGATTGCTGCTGTGGATCATTTTGGGATTTGCGATTGCCGCCTCGGCGTGGAAGGTTGTAAAAAACTTGCGCGGTTCACCGTGGTTTCCGCTGGCCTTTGTCATCTTTTGGCTGGTTTTTTTGGTCTTTTTCCCGATGGGTTATTACAGCCTTACGTTTTATCAGGACTTCCTCGTCAATGCCTATCTCTGGATTCTGCTTGGCATTCTCTTCCGCCTTCCTAAAATCACTCTTTCTGCTTACTTTGCTCCGGCGCCAGTGTCCGCCGGTGCGACAACTACGGGCAGTATGCGTCAGCAACCTGCGTACTCGTCAACCGCAGCGGCCGCCGCTTCAGGCGACACCACGGCATTTACCGAGTCACAATGAGGAACCTGCTGCGACGCGCGAAGATCGCGGGCCATGCTTTTCTGGATGTCGCGAATTGGCGGGATGTGCTTCCCCGCGTTTCGGCAGGGCAAACGGTTATGGAAATTCGCCTCCGGCGGGGACCAGTGATTGTCGCAACGCCCGAGCACTCCCTTTGGCCGCATTTCAGCGATATCTGGTACCACAAGTCTTACACTAGGTTTTCCTCCATTCCGCGCGGCTCTGTGGTCGTGGATGTGGGCGCCAACGTAGGCGTCTTCTCGCTTTTCGCCGCCCGCATGGCCCGCATCATTTACGCGCTGGAGCCTTCTTCGTCGAACTTCACTCTCTTACTTAGCAACACGGCCCAGGCCAAAAACATAGTTCCGCTCAATCTCGCGTGCGCCCGAGAAGATGGCCACGCGTCGCTAGATGTCGGCAGTGATCCGGTGTCGTTCTCGCTTGCCGCGCAACTTCCGTCGATGAACCAGGAAACGGTAGAAGTGGTGAGTCTTGCAACTCTTTTCGATCGTTACCGGATCGAGCGTTGTGACTTTCTGAAACTCGATTGTGAAGGCTGCGAATTCGAGATCATCCTGGATGCGGACGCGCGGTTTTTCAGCCGAATCGATCGGATTGTTATGGAATATCACGACCACCTTTCGACCCGATTTTCCCACCGCGACTTGCTTCAATCTTTAAGGAAACTTGGGTTCGAAGCGGTCGTTTACAAGCCGAACGGCACCTACGGCATGATCGCCGCAACCCGCGGGCTTTGAAACGCAAGAATTGGTGATCTACCGGAGTCGGAGGAAGGCTCACCTGCTGACGAGGACATGGATTCAGAGTCGGGAATCAAGGAATTGGAGTTGGAGTGACAGTTTTCCCACGAAAGCAACCAGATCGAAGGGCGTTTTCCAGTATAGTCGATTGGCATTTGCTAGCGTGAATTTTGCCGGCGCGTATTTTGACCACTCCAGCAGGAGGGGAATTGCGGACAGCGGTCATTTCGCCGTCTGTGGACCGGCGGCACGGGACCGAGAGGGCTGTGGCCGAGCTGATCGAGCGGCTTACCGCGAAGTACGGCGATGACGTGGACTTGTACGCGCAGCGGGTTGCCGATGTCAGGAATTTGCGGGAAGCGGGTGAGACGGCCGGCGCGGACAAGAAGATTCGGTGGCATCGGGTTCGAACGTTTCCTGGGCCGCTGCTGCTCGGATTCCCCGGTTGGTTGTGGCTGAACCGGCGCGCGCGAGTGCGAGAATTTGCGCGCAGCGGAAACAAATCCGACGTGATTTTTTCGCCGGGCATTAACGCTCTTGATGCCGACGTGATTCTAGTCCACGCGGTTTTTCATCGTCTGATAGAACTGCAAAGCGCACGCGACCGCGCTGGTTTGCGCGGACTGCATCGGAGCCTGTATTACAGGCTCCTGTGCAGACTGGAGCGGCGAATTTATCGCGATTCTCATGTGACTCTAGCCGCAGTTTCCAAACACACTGCTGAGCAATTGAACGAATACTTTGGCCGCGACGACGTGACAGTGATTCCAAACGGCGTGGACGCGCAGTATTTTTCACCTGCGGCACTTGCTGCGCTGCGCGCAGAGGCGCGCAAGCAACGGCGCATTTCGCCCGAAGAGATCGTGCTGCTGCTGATTGGCAACGACTGGCGCAACAAGGGCCTGCTGACGTTGTTCTCGGCGTTGGTGAATTGCAAAGACCTGCCGCTGCGTTTGCTTGTCGTCGGCCAGGATGAACAAGCACCGTTTTGCGCGCAAGCGGCGATTGCGGGTTTGCCGGAACGCGTCAAGTTTTGCGCGCCAGTTTCCGATGTCCGGCAATTGTATGCCGCGGCAGACATCCTCGTCGCACCCTCACTGGAGGATTCATTCAATTTGCCGGTGCTGGAAGCGATGGCCTGTGGCCTGCCAGTGATCGTCAGCCCGAAGGCGGGCGTGAGCGAATGGCTGACGAACGGCTTCGATGCATTGACGCTCAAAGATCCGGAGAACGCCGAAGAATTGGCGGAGGCGATCCGCGCGCTGGCGACCGGCTCGCAACTGCGGAGAACGCTGCAGGAAAACGCGGCGGCGACCGCAAAGAAACTTTCCTGGGACCAGCACGCGGCGGAACTGCGCCAGCTGTTAGAACGCGCCGCAGCGAAGAAGAAAGTGGGAGGGCGATAGCCCGCAACACTTCACAATCAATCTCCTTCAGCGGGCGAGGTTTTCTTCATTTCCATGAGGACGGCCTTGCGCGTGGCTGCGAGCGTGAAGCTGAGTGTGTCTTTTGGAATTGATGTGATGAACGGGCCGATCATCCAGCCGAGGCCGGTGGGAATATCGCGCGTCAATGAAACCACCTCGCTCTGCACATAGACGCCGCCGCCTTTTTCCTGCAAGCGCCACCAGGTTTCCATGCCCCACAAAAAACCGTTGTCGTCGTCGCGCGGCTTTTCGCGTTCGTTGGATTTGCCGGCGTTGTCTACTTCGGCGATGTGCGTAGCGGAGCTGCGGCTGTGCGCTTGTTGGGCGCCGTCACGGAAGTAATGGATGTCGTGCTCGGTGTTGAGCACGACGGTGATCACTTTTTGCCGACGGAAGCGGAGAAATGCGCGGAAGCGATCGCCGTCCCGCTCTTCGAGCTTGGAGCGCGTTACGTCGGGCGCGTAGTAGACGGAGTGATGGTCGTAGTCTTCGAGGATTTTCAGAACGTCGTCCACATGCACGCCCGGAATGAAAATCAGGCCTTCCCAGTGATGAATCATGCCGTCGGGACAGCGAATTTCGCGTCCATCCGCAAGCGTGTTGCGTTGCTCGATCTGTGGTTCGCCCGCAGCCAGCGATTTGTAGGCACGGTTGCGCGCGGCCTCGGTAAGAGCGTCGATCCAAAGGAAGTCTTTGCCGCTTTGCAATTCGGAATTGTTGCGCGCATCGGTGGCGCGGACGTAGGCGGAGAAGGCCTCCATCGTTTTGGGTTTGAACGACGCCTTGGCACGGAGCGCGATGGCCGGAAACACGGTGACTCCCAGCAGAACAGACACGATGCAGAGTGGAGGGAGGGTCAGCGCCGTGTGTCGGCAAAATCCGCCGCTCAAATGACGCACGGCTTGCCCGCAAGTCTGTAGGCCCTTTCTTTGGAACATAGCGTATGCGACTGCTCAAGAGGTGGGATGCAAGGCGGAGGCCGAAAGGTAGGAGGGCCGGCTGCCCGGCCCCTCGGCCGAGAGAAAAGAAAGCGGGTTGGGTAGCTCGCACACGGTCCCTTGCGGGACCGCTGTCCCCGCGCGGCCCCCAACCCGTTATGCCACTTTACGGAGGGTTGGGAAAACAACCAATGGGCCGACGGAGCCAACGTACAGGTTACCGGGGTTTTAGTACGGCGAGCCAGTTACTTCGGGCGGCTGACTTTGCATAAGCCTCGTTTTTTCCGTCAGATAGAGTGGCTCCTTCCATCCCTATATCGGCAGTAAACTACTGAATCTAAGCAACTTATTCGAACACAGCTACGAATTGATCCTGCAGGGGTTATTCGCGGAGCTTTGAGCATTGCCGTCCTCTTCTCAAGCCGTTGGGGAAACGAGGGTCTGCGACGGCCTCCTGAGGCTGCAATCAATCTCTCGCGCGACTCTGGCGTGCGGCAACTTCGGCAAGCACGGAGTTTCAGTGTGAAGCGAACGCGGGTTCAGTGAAGAATGAAAAAACAGCAGTAAGAAAGGAAGGAGGATCCGTGCGAAGCCTGCCGCAGGCGAAGAATCAAAGGGAGGTAACGCAGCCAGTGAGCGGAATACTCTGACCGCATCCGACCCATCACCGGCCTTAGAGCAAGAATCCGGACAGGGGAAACCCAGTCGTTTGGGCGCGAAAAAAAGAAACGTTTCGGAGCCAGCAGAGACGGTCGGCGAGAGCTTGAAGTCCATGAGTCGCAGATGCGATCGGAAAGAAGCTTACCGGCGCATCGATTCGAGATTGCTCGCTGGCGAGAGGGTGCGAAGTGGTCTAGTCTTTGAAATGTAATGAAGATTCTCAAGGCACAACTGAGGCTGGCGGCGACGGACGTGAGCAATCATCTGGCGTGCCGGCATTTGACGAAGCTGGAATTGGCGGTGGCGCGTGGCGAGAGGTCTGCGCCGAAGTGGGCTGCACCGGATTTGAAGGTGATTCAGGAGTTGGGAAAGCGCCACGAGGTGGCGTACCTGAAGTATTTGGAGGAAGCGAGAGGGCTCAAGGTGGTGCGGTTGCCAGAGCACGGCAGCGAGGACGCACTAGTTGAAGAGACGCTGCGGTTGATGCGAGAGGGTGCGGAGGCTATCGCACAGGGCGCGCTGAAAGATGGAGAGTGGTTTGGGCGGCCGGACGTTCTGTTGCGAGTGGAGCGGCCGAGCGAGAAGTGGAAATGGTCTTACGAAGTGCAGGATACGAAGCTGGCGCGAGAAACCAAGGCGGGAACGATCCTGCAGCTATCCGTCTATTCGAAGTTATTGGAGAGCGTACAGAGACTCGCGCCGGAGTGCATGTGGGTGGTCACACCGAGCGGCGGGTTCACGGGCGAACGATATCGAGTGGCGGAATACGCTGCGTACTTCCGCTATGTGCAGCGTGAGTTGCTGACCGTAACGAACGGCTCCGGTTCCCTGGCAGCACAGGGCAATCTTTTCGAGGTCGCTAGGAGGCAAGACGGAGCAAAGACGGACACTTATCCGGAGCCGGTGGAGCATTGCAACGTGTGCCGGTGGTTCAAGGAGTGCGAAACGCAACGGCGCGCAGACGATCATTTGTCTCTGGTTGCGGGAATACGGACACAGCAGCGCGAGCAACTGAAAGCGTGGAAGGTAGAGACCATGGCGCGGCTTGCCGAGATGCCGGTTCCTCTTAGGCAAAAGCCGCGGTATGGCTCACGGGAAGGTTACGAGCGTCTGCGGGAGCAGGCGCGCATGCAAGTGGCGGGACGAGAGCGCAAAACGGCGGTGCACGAGCCGATATTGCCAGTGGCCGAGGGAATGGGATTCTGCCGGCTGCCGGAACCGAACCGCCTGGATATGTTTGTGGACCTGGAGGGCGATCCATTCGCGGGAGCGCTGGGACAGCAGTATTTGTTTGGATTTGCGGCGCGGGACGCGAACGGAAAACTAGCCTACGAGAAGCGATGGACGCTGACAGCGGAAGAAGAGAAGCGGGGCTTCGAGTGCCTGATCGATGAAATTATGCGGCGTTGGGCGGAAGAGCCGGAAATGCACGTGTATCACTTCGGCGCGAACGAACCGAGCGCGTTCAAGCGGTTGATGGGGCAGTATGCAACGCACGAAGAAGAGATGGACCGGATGCTGCGCGCCGGAATTTTCGTGGACCTGCATCGCGTGGTGAAACAGGCACTACGGGCGAGCGTGGACGAGTATTCGTTGAAAAAGATGGAGGCGTTTTACGGATTTCACAGGCAGACATCGCTGGACGCGTCGCGCGCGGCGATGCGGTACATCGAGCATCACCTCGAGCTAGGGTGGAAGGGCGAAACGCTCGCCGATGAGCCGCGCGAGGCCATGGAAGGCTACAACCGCGATGATTGCGAGTCGACGGCAGTGCTCCGGGATTGGCTGGAATCGGAGCGCGCGAAGCTGATTGCGAAGGGCGAGAAGATTGCGCGGCCGGTTGCGCAGGATGGCGCAGCGTCCGCGGAGTTGAACGAGCGGCAGCAGCGGGTGAAGTCACTCGCGGAACGGCTGACGAAAGATCTGCCGGTGGATCGCGCGGAGCGATCGGATGCGCAGCAAGCACAATGGCTGTCGGCCCAACTACTCGACTGGCACCGAAGAGAAGACAAGGCGGCTTGGTGGGAAGGGTTCAGGCTGGCGGAGTTGGATGAAGATGAATTACTGGAGGAACGGTCGGGCTTGGGCGGGCTCCAGCATGTGAAGACGGTGGCGGTGCAGAACAAGCTGCCGATCGAGCGCTATTCCTTTGAGAAGCAGGAGACAGAAGTCCGCGAGAACGACGCCCTTTATTACAAAGGCGAGAGATTCGGGACGGCGATTGCGGTGGATTTTGCAGGGCGCACAGTGGACATCAAGAAGACAAAGAAGTCAGCGGAGCTGCATCCGGCGGCGGTATACGTGTGGGATGCGCCCCTGAACGTGACGCAACAGGCGGATGCTTTGTTTCGAGTGGGCGAGTGGATTGCGGCGAACGGAATTGACGCGGCGGGAGAGTTTCGCGCCGCTCGGAATTTGCTGTTACGGAAAGCGCCGCATCTGGCGAATGACGAAACAGTTCGCCAGCTTCCGGGAGAACTGGTGGAAGAGACGGCGTGCCGCATCGCTAGTGCCATGCGAGAGACGACGTTCGCAATTCAGGGACCGCCGGGCGCAGGAAAGACATTCACGGGCGCGAGAATGATTTGCGATCTGGTGAGGCAGGGAAAACGTATCGGCGTCGCGGCCTTGAGCCACAAAGTAATTCGCAAGCTACTACAGGAAGTGGTGAAAGCGACCGTGGAGAAAGAGATTCAGGGCCTACGCTGCGTGCAGCGCTGGAATGAAGGCGAGCCAGAGCCAGAAATCGCTGTCGCGAAAAAAAACGAAGAAATTTTTGCTGCGCTGGAGAGCCGCTCGGCAAATGTCGTCGGTGGAACTTCGTTTTTGTGGTCGCGCGGCGAGATGGCCGACGCAGTGGACGTTCTGTTCATCGATGAAGCGGGGCAGATGGCGCTGGCGGACGTGATTTCGATAGCCCACGCCGGGAAAAGTCTGGTGTTAATAGGCGATCCGCAACAGCTGGAACGGCCGTTGAAAGGAAGCCATCCGGACGGCGCCGAGAAATCGGCTTTGGAGCATTTGCTCGGCGAGCACAAAACGATTTCGCCTGACGTGGGATTGCTACTGCCCGAGACCTGGCGGCTACATCCGAACATTTGCAAATTTACGTCGGAGTTATTTTACGAAGGGCGCTTGCGATCGCGTGACGCGCTGAAGGGATACGTTATCGACGGGCATTCATGGGTGAAAGGCGCGGGGCTTTGGTATGTGCCCGTAGAGCATGACGGGAACCGAAATTCATCGGCGGAGGAAGTGGAGACGATTGCGAATATCGTCGCGAGCCTGTTGAAGCAGAAGGTTCGGTTCTATCGCGGCACGGAAAGCCGGAATTTGCAGTCGGACGATATCTTGATCGTAGCGCCCTACAACGCGCAGGTGAGCGACTTGCTGGGGCGATTGCCCGGGATGCGCGTTGGAACTGTAGACAAGTTTCAAGGGCAGGAAGCGCCGGTGGTGATTTATTCGCTGACGACTTCCTCGCCGGAAGATGCGCCGCGCGGGATGGAGTTCTTGTACAGCCTGAACCGACTGAATGTGGCGACTTCGCGGGCGATGTCGGCGGTGATTTTGGTGGGAAGCTCGCGGCTGTTCGAGCCGGAATGCAAGAGTCCTCGGCAGATGCAGCTGGCGAATGCGTTGTGCGCCTACCTGGAAATGGCAGAGACTGTGGATTGGTCGAAGCTGCGACGCAGCCACTGACTGAATTCAGCGGGAAGGCTCGCGACGGAGGTCGAGAAAGTCGGGTTCGCTCTGGAGAACTTCTTCGATCATCGCAACGATCGGGTCATTTTGGGCAATTTTTCCGGCACCGCGCAGGCGTTGACCGAGTGAACGACTTTTGTCGACGATGATGCGCCATTCGCCATGGTTCGCATTTGCGGACCCTTCGTCTGCATTTCCGTTCATGCCGATCAGATATTTTTCGCCTCCGTGGCCGACACCCAGATACCAACCCCAATCTTCCTGGCTGGGAGGGTCTACGTGAATAGCGCGTTGCGTCAATTTTTGGCGGAGCCAAGCGGCGAGATCCTCTCCAAAGCAGCACGGATTGATAAAGTGATCGCCGACTTTGCAGAGATTGAAGCGGCTAGAACGGAAGAGGAGATCGATGGAGTTCATCGTGTTGCGCTCCTGAACCGGCTGGTTTTATACCATGTTTCTCTCGTCATCGGCTGAAAGGGATAGGGGGCGGCGCAATGCCGGAGCTGCCGGATATTACCGTATACATCGAAGCGCTCGATAAGCGAATTCTCGGGCAACGGCTCGGGCGCGTGAGGAATGTATCGCCGTTTTTGTTGCGCACGGCTGCTCCGCCGTTGGAAAGCGCGTTTGGCAAAGAAGTGGTTGCGCTCCGTCGGCTTGGCAAAAGGATTTGCATCGGTCTGGAGAATGAAGTTTGGCTGGTGCTGCATTTGATGATTGCGGGGCGGCTGCATTGGGTGGAAGCGACCTCGAAAAAGGGGAAGGCGGTCTCGCGGAACGGCAATTTTGCCGCATTTGACTTTGCAAATGGGTCGCTGATGTGGAGCGAAGCGGGTTCGCAAAAGCGGGCTTCACTGCACGTGATGAGCGGCGAGGTGGGCCTGCGGGAACTCGATCCGGGCGGGATCGAGGTTCTGCAGAGTGACGCAGGTAAGTTTGCCAAGGTGCTGCTCTCGGAAAATCACACTCTGAAACGCGCGCTGACCGATCCGACGCTGTTCAGCGGAATTGGGAATGCCTACTCGGATGAGATTTTATGGGAGGCAAGATTGTCGCCGATGGCGCTGACGCAGAAGCTGAGCGCAACCGAAATTCAGCGGTTGTACGAAGCGATTCGCAAATCGCTGGCGGACTGGGTGGACCGACTGCGGCGTGAAACGGGGGAAAAATTCCCCGAAGGGGTGACGGCCTTCCGTCCGGAGATGGCGGTACACGGGAAGTTTAAGCAGCCGTGTCCGCGCTGTGGCACGGCTATCCAGCGAATCAAATACGCGTCGAACGAAACGAATTATTGTCCAACGTGCCAGACGAGCGGGAAATTATTGGCGGACCGGGCGTTTTCGCGATTGTTGCGGGACGATTGGCCGCGGACGCTCGAGGAGTTGGAAGTGAAGATGGGTAAGAAGAAGTTGGCCGTCGAAAGTTGAATGTCAAGAGAGGAAGAACAAAACTGCCGCGGAGCCTGCCTACGGCACGCAGGTCAGGAGAGGCACGACCCACTAGACGGCGGAAGCTTTCGTTGTTGCGGCAATGGAGATTGGATTGGCTTGCGGGATAAGGCCGAGGCGAGCGGCACGAGTGAAGAATTCGTTGAGGCCTTTGCGATTTTCGACGTCGAGCGAGTAATCGATGTTGGTGCGCAGATATAGCGAAAGTTCTTTTTCAGGAAGCTGCAGCTCGCGGGAGGCTTCGCCACAGATTTCTGGCAAATGCTGCAAGCCGAAAGCGAGCGATGCGGAGAAATCAGCGGACAGAGCCGGTGTAGCAACCTCGGGCCGCGCGGCCCAGACCGCAAGCACCGCCGGGCGCTCCGTGAGCTGCCACCATTCATGAACCACATCGTAAAGATGGAGTTTCGGGAATTGGGCCAGGTTGATCTGCGTCCCAGCACAAAGCCATTCGCCGTCGGCACCCGGCTTGACGCATTGTTCGGCTTGAATGGCGATTCTGAGCGCAGGATCTCCAATAACGAGAGCAGCGTCGGAAGTCCGCAGCATTTGTTCAAGATCGGGAGCGGCTTCGGCGAATTGCGGAGTGATGTTCCAGCGGTCCTCGCAGAGGATGCGCGTGAGCGCTTGCGTGCTGCGCGAACTGCGGTCGAGCGCCAGGCTGCTGACTTCGCGGATGGCGAGCTTGGAGACGATCAGGAGACTGCGCACGCGTTCTTTTGAAGCGATGGAAAGATCCGGAAGCACGACGAGATTGGGGATGCGTTGGTATTCGATGGCGGGGATGATGGCGACATCGGCGGCACCAGTGCGCAACGCTTCGGCGCATTGTGACGGCACGGTGAAAGAGAGGTCGTATTTGCCCTGCAGCGGGCCATGCGTGAAACCGCGGACGAGCGGAGCAGTGTTCAGGTACTGCACGACGGAAATTTGGAGCTTAGCCATCGCGGAAAGTTACCGGAGAATCGAATTATAGCAAACCTCAATTTGTCCGTTGAGTGCGGATTCGGCGCAAAGTTTGTCAAAGGATGGCTAAGAGGGCTGTTTGCCCCAGACTTCGAAGATGCGGGGCATGCATCCCAAAGTGCCGGGTGTTTCCGCGTACTTATAGAGGTCCGCAACGATGTGAGCGACTTCTTCCGCGGTAGCCAGCCCCTCCGCAACGACGGCGTCGGCGATATTTTCCATCGTAAGGGGCGAAATCAGCTTTACTTCGCCCTCGATACCAGAGGGCTGAACGACATTCAACCGAAGGTTTTGAAAACCGGCTTCGGATAGAAGCGCTGGCAGGCGGGGGCCAATGTTGGCGTCCACGCCTCTGCGACGCGTCGTTTCTGTATAAAGAGCGACATAACGCCAGAGCGCCGCACAGTCGGGATAGCAGAAGTATCCGCGAAAATCGATGTCTTCGAGCACGACGATGCCGCCGGGCTGCAAGGCGGCGCGGATGTGGGCCAAGGCCTGGGCAGGATTCGTGAGGTGAGTCAGAACGAAGCGCGCGTGGACCAAGTCGAAGTTGCTTGCCGGCGCCGATTCCATGATGTTCGCAAGCCGAAAGCCGATGTTTGTTAGGGTGAGTTGAGCGGCTTCGCGAGCAGCGAGGTCGAGTTTGGTTTGGTCAATGTCGGTGCCGAGCACGCCGCCGCCGGAGCCTACGACGCGTGCGATGTCGAAAGCTAAGTCGCCGCCGCCACAGCCGATTTCGAGGACCTTCATACCTCCTTGGAGTCCCGCGCGTTGCAGTAGAGCGAGCGAAGTCGGACGCATGACGCGGGAGAGAATGCGCAAACGCTCTCTGCCTGCGACGCCGCCGCGAATGATATAGCTTTGGGCTGACACTGGGTTGCGGCGAATGTTAGCAAAGGGTAGCGTGAGCGGCAACGAAGGCAGCCTGCTGCGGCAGCGAGGATTTTGGTGTAAAACGTTCGTTCGCTTTGGAGGACTTGGAATGATGAAACGTGCTTTACGCGCAGCGGTGATCTCGCTTGTCCTGACATACGCGCTGCTGGTCGGTATCGGGATCAGTGGCGCGCAGGGCGGCGCGATTGCCGAAAAGACGAAGGACACGCAGAAGCTGGCTGGCTTCTTCAATTTGTACTGGGATGCGAAGGCCGGCAAGTTTTGGCTTGAGATCGACAAGTGGGACGTGGAATTCCTGTATCAGAGCGGACTGCCGGCGGGAGTGGGTTCGAATGACATCGGGCTCGATCGCGGCCAGTTGGGTGCGACGCGCGTCGTGCGCTTCGAACGGAGTGGACCGAAGGTATTGCTAGTGCAAGAGAATCTGAATTTTCGCGCAGTGAGCAGTGATGCAGATGAGCGGCGCGCGGTTCACGACTCGTTTGCGGAATCCGTACTTTGGGGATTTACGTCAGCAGCGGAAGAGAGCGGCCACGTGCTGGTGGATGCGACGGACTTTTTCCTGCGCGACGCGCACGGTGTGACCAATGTTCTGAAGAAAACGAAGCAAGGCGCCTACAAACTGGACGCGTCACGAAGCGCGATTTATCTTCCTAACACGAAGAATTTTCCGCGGAACACGGAAGTGGAAGCGCTGCTGACGTTTACCGGCGACGAGCCGGGCAAGTGGGTGCGCGATGTGACTCCCGATCCGGGCGCGATCACCGTGCGCCAGCATCATTCGTTTGTGCAGTTGCCATCGCCGGGATACAAGCCACGGGCTTACGATCCGAGGTCGAGCTTCTTCGGGATTTCGTACATGGATTACGCAACGCCGGTGAACGAGCAGATTGTGAAGCGATTCGCGGCGCGGCACCGCCTGGCGAAAAAGGATCCGACAGCAGCGGTGAGCGAACCGGTCGAACCAATCGTGTATTACCTGGACCGCGGCGCGCCGGAACCGATTCGTTCAGCGCTGCTAGAAGGCGCGCGGTGGTGGAACCAGGCGTTCGAAGCGGCGGGCTACAAGAACGCGTTTCGCGTCGAGCTACTGCCGGAAGGCGCGGACATGATGGACCTGCGTTACAACGTGATTCAGTGGGTGCACCGCGCGACGCGCGGCTGGTCGTATGGGATGGGCGTGCTCGATCCGCGCACAGGAGAAATCATCAAGGGGCACGTGACGCTGGGGTCGTTGCGGGTGCGGCAGGATTACTTAATCGCGGAGGGATTGCTGGCGCCTTACGAGAAGGGCAAGCCGGTTTCGCCCCCCGGCGTTCCCACAAAGATGCAGGAGATGGCGCTGGCGCGCTTGCGGCAGCTCGCGGCGCACGAAGTCGGCCACACGCTGGGTCTGGAGCATAACTATTCAGCGAGCACCGTGAACCGCTCTTCCGTGATGGACTACCCGCCGCCGCTGGCGAAGCTGTCCGCGGATGGCTCGATCGATTTGAGCGACGCATACGCGACAGGAATTGGGGAGTGGGACAAGGTTTCGATCGCTTGGGGCTACCAGGATTTTCCCGCGGGAACGGAGGAAACGGCGGCGCTGAACAAAACGCTGCTGGAGGCTTATGGGAGAGGCTTGCGGTTTCTGACGGATCAGGATGCACGGCCGGCCGGAAGTTCGAGCAGTGTGGCGCATCTTTGGGACTCGGGTTCGAACGCAGTGGATGAACTGAACCGGTTGATGCAGGTGCGAGCGGCGGCGTTGAAACGGTTCGGAAAAAGCAACATTCGTGAAGAGGCGCCGCTGGCGATGATCGAAGATCCGTTGGTGCCGATTTATATGCTGCATCGCTACCAGGTGGAAGCAGCATCGAAATTGGTTGGCGGAATGGACTACACATTTGCGCTGCGCGGAGACGGCGAGCTGCCGACGAAGATTGTTGCACCGGCGGAACAACGGCGCGCGTTGGCCGCGGTTCTGGCTACGTTGAAGCCCTCGGCATTGGCGCTGCCGGAGTCGCTGCTGCAAATGATCCCACCACGCCCGCCAGATTATGAGCGCGGACGTGAACATTTCAAGATTCATACCAGCCCGGCATTCGATGCGCTGGCACCAGCCGAAGCTGCGGCGCAGCACACGTTGCAGTTTCTCTTCAATCCCGAGCGTGCGGCGCGACTGGTGGAGTTCCATGCGCGCGACGCGGCAAATCTCGGATTGCAGGAAGTGCTTGACGCGATTCTCGCTGCGACCTGGAAGGCTCCGCGTCCCTCCGGCTACCCGGGCGAAGTGGCTCGAGTTGTGGACGGCGTCGTCCTTTACGACTTGCTTGCGCTGGCGACGAATGAGGGCGCGACCACGCAGGTGCGGGCGGTTGCTTCCCTCGAAGCCGACCAATTGCGAGGCTGGCTAAACGCCGCCAAAGCTTCGGCGAGCGATCCAGCCCAGAGGGCGCATCTGCTCTATGCGGCCTCGCAAGTCGAGCAATTTCAGAAAGATCCAAAGAAACTCGATCTAGCCCCACCCTCTGAGCCGCCCGACGGACCACCCATCGGCGACGAAGATTTCAACGGCTGGCCGTTGAACTAAGGACAGGCCGCGCACGGACGGTCAGTCGAAGATTGTTTCGCTGACGACCTGACCGTCGGCCTTTCCCGTCGTCTATATGGCTGGAGGTGAAGTCCATGGTTTCCCGCACTCTTCTATCTGCGATCGGCATCACGGTCTGGACGGCAGTCCTCGTGACGGCGGCGCCGCGCGTGATCTCGCACCGTTATGGCAGCGCACAGGACGTCCGAATGTCGACGATCCACGATGAATGGCCGGCGGCTGGTTGCAACGATTTGCACATCCAGTTCGACGGGCGCGAAGGTGTCATGCAGTCCGAACAAAAGACCATTAGCCAGGCGGAAGCTTCGAAGCTTCGCGTGGAGGCCGAACACAACGGCGGGATACAGGTCGAGGGCTGGGATCAAGCCAACTATTCCGTAACGCTTTGCAAAGCAGCGCGCCCGGGCAATGATGCGGAGAACGTGCTCAGCCAGATCAAACTAAATTTTTCCAATGGCGAACTGAGCGTAAGCGGACCGAGTTCGCGTCAGCAGTGGAGCGCGCACTTGCTGATTAAGGCTCCACGTGGAGCCGCGATGGATTTAAACGTCCACAATGGCCCGATGGGTTTGTATTCAGTCGAAGGAAACCTGAAGGTGCATGCGCTGAACGGGCCGGTCACGGTGGAGAAATGCAAGGGCGATCTGACGGTGCGGGCGGAAAACGGTCCGATCTCACTGCAAGAAAACAGCGGCAAGTTGGACGTGCGGACACAAAATGGACCGATCACGGTGAACCTGGAAGGAACGAACTGGAATGGAGCAGGACTCGAAGCTCATGCGGCCAACGGCCCGGTGACGTTGCATGTGCCGTCAGGCTATCAGTCCGGTGTGGTGCTGGAGTCGGACGGCCACGGACCGTTCAGTTGTGCAGCCAGCGTCTGCAACGAAGGCCGCAAGACCTGGGATGACAACAGCAAGCGCGTGGAGTTTGGCTCCGGCCCGGCGCTGGTGCGCGTTTCTACGGTGAATGGGCCGGTCAGCGTCAACTAAACGAATCAGTTCGAATTAACACGTTCCCAGGGCGACGGCACTTTTACTGAAGCCATTCCGGCCGCAGTAGCTGCTTGGATTCCCATCTCGGTGTCTTCAAACACCAGGCACGATTCAGGCGCCACACTAAGGCGCGAAGCCGCAAGCAAAAAACCTTCTGGATCGGGCTTGCTTTTCTTGTAGTCGCCGGCGCAAACCAAAGTGTCAAAACGGTCGAGCAGGTTGAGCGTCGTGAGCGAAGCCGTGACCGAATCTAGTGCGCTGCCGGAAACGACTGCAAATGGGAGCTGGCCGCGTTTCGCTTCGATGTGCTCGAGAACTTCGGGGACGGCTTTCAGCTGCGGCAGCAGCTTGAAGTAGAGATTCTCCTTGCGGTGCGCGACCTGCTCCACGGGCATGTTCAGTCCGCGCTGTTTATTCAAGGTAGCGACAATTTCAACGATGGGCATGCCTCCCCACTTGTAAAAAAGCTTTTCGTCAAATTCACAATTCCACTCGCCGAGCGCTTGTTTCCACGCAACGTAGTGCAGTGGCATGGAATCGGCGATCGTACCGTCACAATCGAAGAGATATGCGCTGAAGTCGCCGCGCGGAATCTTGAGCTTCATTCTTTCGAAATGTCCTCTCATCCATTCTAAGGCATCACGGATGTTCAGCATCCTGCGCCGAATGGACGCTCGGAACGGATGCCGATAATATTTCAGGCATGTTCCTGGAAGAGCGCACAGCGGTGGCGGTAGCGGCTGCGGAAGCGGAACGTTTGGCAGTCGGTGTGTACGGTGTCACGGCAGCTGCAACCACCTTGCCCGGAGAATACGACTGCAATTTTCATTTGCGAGCGAGCGAGGGCCGAGAATTCGTTTTGAAATGTATGCACCCGGCCCGCGAGGCATCGTTCATTGAGATGCAGTGCGCCGCCCTGGAGCATCTTCGCGAGAAAGCCTCTCATCTGCCGCTGCCTCGCGTTCAGCGAACAATACAAGCAACACAGTTCACCGAAATCGCCGACTCTGCTGGTCAGAAGCGCCTTATATGGATGCTGAGTTTCCTGCCGGGCTCAACTCTGGAGAAGGTCAAACCTCATTCATCAGAAATCCTGCAGGACTTGGGCCGATTCCTCGGGGAAATCGACGCGGCGTTGCGCACGTTTGCACACCCCGGGATTCGTCGAGAACTCAAATGGGATTCCTCGCGCCCTGGCTGGATTCGCAATCAGCTGCACCACGTCGCAGATCCGTCGCGGCGCGCGCTGGTGGAGTATTTTCTTTCGTTGTATGAGAAGGAAGTCGAGTCGCGGCGCTCCGATCTGCGCGCAGGGCCAATCTATGGCGACGCGAACGATCACAACGTTCTGGTAAGCGCAGCATGGCCGCAGCCTCGAAAGATCGCGGGAGTGATCGATTTTGGAGACATGCATCACGGTTGGATTGTCAGCGAGCCGGCGATCGCCGCGGCTTATGCTCTTCTTGGTAAGGAAGACCCACTGGGGGTCGCACGTGATATCACGCAGGGATTCCACGGCACATTTCCGCTGACCGAGCCGGAAATAGCGGCACTGTTTCCTCTGATTGGGACTCGGCTGGCCGTGAGCGTCGTGAACTCCGCCGCGCGGAAAAAACAGAAGCCCGACGATCCGTATGTAACCGTGACAGAAGATCAGGCGTGGGTTGCCCTGCAGCGGCTGGCGAAGATTCATCCCCGATTCGCGCATAACGCTTTGCGCGATGCAAGCGGGCTTACAGCAGTTCCTCAACTCCAAAGGATCACCAGTTGGCTGAAAAGGCAGCGCGATTTGGGCGCGAGTGTTGTTGAGGCGGACCTACGAACGGCCGCGTTGCACGTCTTTGATTTGAGCGTAGGAAGCGTGATGTTTGGCGCTGATCCGGCAAACGCGGAGGTGCATTCGCTCAGCCGAGCAATATTTGAGCGAATGGAACGCGAGCGAGTGGCGATCGGAATTGGTCGTTATAACGAAGCGCGATCGCTGTACGCCGCGCCCCAGTACGCCGGAGAAGAGGCACATCGAACCGAGCGGCGAACGATCCACCTGGGGTTAGACTTGTTTGTGGTGCCGGGCACAGCCGTTTGTGCGCCACTCGATGGCCTTGTGCATCTGCTCGCCGAAAACAGGGCGGAGCTAGATTACGGACCGCTGGCTATCCTGCGGCATGAATCAGGCGACGGCGACGAGTTCTTTACACTCTACGGTCATCTTTCACGCGAAGCTCTGCGCGAATTGAAACCGGGCCAGGCGATTGCGCGAGGCGACGTATTCGCTCGAGTCGGGACTATTCACGAGAATGGCGGCTGGCCCCCCCACCTTCATTTTCAGGTCATCCTGGACTTGCTTGATCGCGGAGCTGAGTTCCCGGGCGTGGCCCGCGCCTCCGAGCGCTCGTTTTGGACGAGTCTGTCGCCCGACCCGAACTTGCTGCTGGGCATTCCGACAGAAAAGATCGCGCCCGTTGAGAGCACTCCGCAAAAAACTATGCCGCGCCGCAGCGAACTCCTCGGCGGCAACTTGAGCGTCTCCTATCGCAAGCCGCTCAAAATTGTGCGGGGCTGGCGCCAGCATTTGTATGACGAAACGGGCCGCGCGTACCTCGACGTCTACAACAATGTTCCGCTGGTCGGGCATTCGCATCCGCGCGTGGTGCGCGCCGCGCAAGAACAACTGGCGCTGCTGAACACAAACACACGCTACCTGCACGAAAATATTTTGAAGTACGCAGAACGGCTGACGCAGCTGTTGCCTGACCCGCTCAGGGTCTGCTACATCGTAAATTCCGGCAGCGAAGCCAATGAACTGGCGCTGCGACTCGCGCGCGCTACAACGCAATGCGATGACACGATTGTCCTCGAACATGCCTACCACGGGCACACCAACACTCTGATTGATATAAGCCCTTACAAGTTCACTGGCCCCGGCGGAAATGGCAAGAAACCGTGGGTATACGTGGCGCCGCTTGCAGACGACTATCGCGGCATCTACCGGCGCGGCGAACGCGATCTAGGCGCCAAATACGCCGCTCATGTCGGCGAGATCTGCCGCAAACTGCGATCGCAAAGGAAGCGGCCGGCATACATTGCAGAAACACTTCCCAGCGTCGGCGGACAAATCGTTTTTCCGTCGAACTATCTGGCCGAAGTCTACCGTCATGTGCGCGCTTCTGGCGGCGTCTGCATAGCCGACGAAGTGCAAGTCGGTTTCGGACGGCTGGGCGCACATTTCTGGGGATTCGAAACGCAGGGCGTCGTGCCAGACATCGTGGTGTTCGGCAAACCAATCGGCAATGCGTTCCCGTTGGCCGCCGTAGTCACTACGCGCGAGATCGCGAAGGCATTCGACAATGGCATGGAATTTTTCAGCACGTTTGGCGGAAATCCGGTTTCCTGCGCGGTAGGGCTTGCTGTGCTCGACGTCTTACAGGAAGAGGGGCTGCAAACAAACGCCCTGCGCATTGGCAAGCTGCTGATTGATGAGTTCAGAAAACTGCAACAACGCCACGCTGTGATAGGCGACGTGCGAGGATCAGGCTTGTTCCTGGGGCTGGACCTCGTGCAATCCCGCGAAACGCGCGAACCCGTACCCAATCAAGCGTCCTATGTAGTCAATCGCCTGCGCGAAGAAGGAATCCTCACCGGCACGGACGGCCCGCACCACAACGTGATCAAGCTGCGTCCCCCGCTCATCTTTTCCGAATCCGACGCCGCCTATTTCTGCGCGACACTCGACCGAGTCCTGTGCGAGGATCCCGCCCAGCCGCTCTGAGCGGCAAGCCCCCGCTCTCAGTATTTATATATAGAGTTATCAGCCCGAGGCCGCAGACGCTTCTCCAGATTTACGATCCGCCGACGCTGCTCTATGTGCGAGGCAACAGGCAAATTCTGAACGCGCCGAGCCTCGCAGTAGTCGGCACTCGCAGGCCAACACTCTACGGCACGCAAATGGCCGCCCGCGGAATCGTAGGCGGCCAGCTTCGCAACCAACCTGCTGATCCAGCCGACCTGGCCAAGCCCGAACGGCCTGAAACTCAGCAAAGCAACCTGCTCGTCGCGGCATCACTGGAACGGCAGCGGCCAGAAGATCTACGCCAACCTGCAGCGCCGACGAGCCGCGACCGATTGACCACATCGTGGAAAACACCGGCTTGAACTCCTCCGAAGTTCTCGCTACGCTTTTTGATCTGGAGATGAAGGGGTTCGTCCGCCGGGTTCCGGGGCAAGCACTCGAGCAAGGTGCTTCGGTAACCTCGGACCGCTTTGCAGGCCCAGGTTGTGGCCGGTATATTAAGGTAGAACGCTCGGCGCGCGTCTGGTTGGCAGCTCGCGAGAAGGAAAAACCGGCCCTCGCAAACTTGCTGAATCTAAAGAGTTTAATGGAGTATCGAATCGGCCTTTGAAACATTCTGGCCGTTTCCGGCATCTTCCTCTCCGTTAGCGAGAAGGACACACGCCTCGCCGCGAAGCCTTCCAGCACAGAGATCCGGAGTTACAACAGCAACATGGCTCGTTCGCTTGTCATTGTCGAATCGCCCGCAAAGGCGAAAACGATTAACAAATACTTAGGAAGCAGCTACACCGTCAAAGCTTCCATCGGCCACGTCCTCGACTTGCCGAAAAAAACGATAGGCATCCGTCTGCCCGATGAGCCCCCCGATGGGCCCGAAGCGCAGAACGCCGCGCCCAAGAAAAAGATCCGTGGGAAAAAGGGCAAAAAAGCCAAGGTTCGCCCGATCCGCAAGCCGGTCACTCTGGATGACGACAAGATTTTTGAGCCGACCCTCCAGGTTATCCACGGCAAAAGCAAAGTCCTGAACGACCTGCGCAAGGCCGCGAACTCGGCGGACGCCGTGTACCTGGCGGGCGACCCGGACCGTGAGGGAGAAGCCATCTCCGCGCACCTGGCGATGGTGCTCTCCAAGCCGTCCAAGTTCCCGGAGCAAGAAGCCAGCGCGCCTCGCTGGAAGAAAAAGAACGCAAAGCCTGAGGCGGAAGAGGAAAAGGAGAAAAAGAGTAAAGCGGAAACCAAAAAAGAGATTCCGCCGACAGATCCAAAGAAGATTTTTCGCGTTACGTTTAACGAGATTACGCCCAAGGCGATTCGCGCGGCGTTCGATCATCCGCGCCAGGTCGACACGAATTTGGTAGACGCCCAGCAGGCGCGTCGCGTGCTCGACCGCATCGTGGGCTACAAGATTTCACCGCTACTGTGGAACAAGGTCCGCCGCGGATTGTCTGCCGGGCGCGTCCAGTCCGTGGCGTTGCGGTTGATCGCTGAACGCGAACTGGAAATCCGCGCCTTCGTCCCGCAGGAGTATTGGTCCATCCACGCCACGATGGACGCGGGCGATCCGCCGATCTTTGAAGCCAAGCTCGTCAAGTACAAGGGCGAAGACATCGAGATCAACAACCAGGAAGGCGCGGACGCCGTCCTGGCCGCGGTGAAGAGAGCCAAATGGCAGGTCGCTTCGGTTACGCAGAAGGAAAAGAAGCGCAATCCGCCGCCGCCGTTCACCACTTCCAAGCTCCAGCAGGCGGCTTACAATCGGTTGCGTTACACTGCCAAGCGCACGATGGGCATCGCGCAGCGGTTGTATGAAGGCGTCGAGCTTGGCAACGAAGGCTCCGTCGCTCTCATCACCTACATGCGTACGGATTCGGTGAACGTTGCTCAGGACGCTCTGGCGCAAGTGCGCGAGCTGATTCCGGAACGCTTCGGTTCCAACTATCTGCCGGAAAAGCCGAACTACTACAAGTCCAAGAAAGACGCGCAGGAAGCGCACGAAGCCGTTCGGCCAACCGACGTTTCGCGGACGCCGGAAG
>UEXQ01000402.1_pt1 | contig 23908 bp, 20 predicted proteins | sample 4301111 | NCBI WGS metagenome assembly UEXQ01 (sample SAMEA4773181, study PRJEB27434) | metagenome | biome: 2259; feature: agricultural soil; material: soil | place: USA | collected 2014-09 | depth 0.25 m
CTCGTCAACTATGACGTGTTCACCGTGATGTTGTGGAACGAAAAGTCGCAATTGTTGGAAGGGGTCTTTGCCAAGCACTATGAAGCTTCGATCCCTTCGCGTTTTCGCGTGACGTTGAATCAGGGCATCACCGGCACCGCCGCCGCGTCGCGTCGGCCCATCCGCATCGACGATGTGCGGCTCGATCCTCGTTATATTGACTGCGAGACGTGCGAACGAGTTCACTCGGAACTTGTCGTTCCCCTTCTGTTGCAGGACCGGCTCGTCGGCGTGCTGGACCTGGAGAGTTCGCAACTGGCGGCCTTTACCGCGCAGCACGAGCGCATGCTCGTGGCGCTGGCTCCGTTCATCGCGATTGCGCTGGAAAATTCGCGGCTCTACCAGGACGCGCGAGAGAATCAATTGCGCCTGCAGAACGATCTCGATACCGCGCGGGAAATTCAGCTGCAGCTGTTGCCGCGCGGAGCTCGCGAAGTTCCCGGCCTGGACGTTTCCGCCGCATATTTGCCGGCGCGGGAGCTCGGCGGCGACTTCTACGACTTTCTTCCCTATGGCGAAGGCCGCCTGGCCCTGGCACTTGGAGACGTTTCGGGAAAGGGCACCGCAGCCGCACTTTACGGCTCGCTAGCGATCGGAATGTTGCGCGAACATGCCGTGGAACACACTGCGGCGCCGCCGGTCATGTTGTCCATGCTGAACCGCCGCTTGCATGCCGCGCGGCTGGAAGCTCGCTTTATCGCGCTGACCTTCGGCGTCTATGATCCTGTCGAGCGGACGCTTTCCATGGCGAACGCGGGCGGTACGCATCCTCTTCTCCTTCGCGGCGGCGAGCTCTCCGAAATTCCGGTGGACGGGATTCCCCTCGGGCTCTTTTCCGAAGTTGACTACGCGGCGTCGACTTTGCATCTCCGCGTCGGCGACGTGGTTATTTTCGCTTCGGACGGAATCCTCGAATCCGAAAACGCGGAAGAGGAAGAATTCGGCTTCGATCGCCTGCGCGCGGTGCTCACGTCGCTTCCCGCGGATAGCACCGTAGATGACATTGCCGGCGCGATTCTTCAAGCCACGGACGAGTTCACCGGCTTCGGCAATCCCGCGCATGACGACCGCACGCTGCTGGTCATTCGCGTCACGCCGGAGATTCCCTCCGACCTACCCAAAATCCCTGTGATTTACTGAGAATTGCGCTTAGTGAGCGGCGACCGCGGCGTCTGTCACCGGCGCGGCCGTTGCAACCTGCAGGAGCTCTGGATTTTTCAAAAGCGGCAACCATATTTCACGGAGTACAGCGAATTCCGGAAGATTTTTCTTCGAAACGGGATCCGATGGAGGCAGCCCAACCGCGCGCGGGTTTCCGTCAGACTTTCGGAACGGCGCGGACGAAGTCCTTGAGTGCGTTCATCAATTCGTCCATGTCGCGTTCGAGCTGCTTAAACGCGTCGGCAGCGAGAGTGGTGTCGCCCTCCTTGGCGAACTGCTCGAGTCGCACGGTCGCGTGAAAGGCGGCGCCACCGGTGAAGTTGGAAATGGCGCCTTTCAGTCCGTGTGCAAGACGAGCGATTTCCGGGGCATTTTTGCGCCGCAACGCTTCGCGGATGGGCGTCATCAGTTCGGGGCCTTCAACGAAGAAAGCCTCGGCGATTTGCGCGCAAAGGTCTTGTGCGCCGCCCATGCGGGCGAGGAAGGCAGCCTCGTCGAATGGTGCTGAGCGCTTGGCGACGACAGACTGCGGCGCTTGCGCCGGAGCAGCGCCGGATACGCAAGATTCGATTTGCTGGAAAAGCTCCTCGGCGCGAACCGGCTTGGAGAGGTAGCCGTCCATTCCCGCTTTCATGCAAATTTCACGGTCGCCTTTAATTGCGTGAGCGGTCATGGCGATGATGGGCAAATGACGGGAAGTGCCGCGTTCTTGTCGGCGGATGAAGGCGGTTGCTTCGAGGCCGGTGAGTTCAGGCATCTGAATGTCCATTAGGCAGAGATCGAAATGATGCGAGGCCAACCTGTCGATCGCTAGCTTGCCGTTGCTCACGACGGTTACGGAGTGGCCTCTCCTCTGCAGCAGAAGGACCGCGAGCTTCTGGTTCACGACGTTGTCTTCGGCCAGGAGAATTTGCAAGGAACGCCGCGCGCGCGGGAGGGTGTGTAAAGTTCCGGCCGATTTTTGCCGCGCTCCTTTATGGGTGCCGCGAAGAGCGTCGGTAATTGCGTCCAGTAGTTCGGATTGGCCGACGGGCTTGGTGAGATAAGCGGCCAAGCCAAGTTCGCGGCAGAGGCGAGCATCGGCAGGCTGCCCTGCCGAGGTCAGCATCACAACAGCGGACTCGCGAAACTCCGGCATGTCCACGATGCGTTTGGCCAAGGCAAAGCCGTCCATTTCGGGCATGTGCGCATCAATCAAGATGAGTGGGAAGGCGGTGGGCGAGCCCTTCACGGCGTCAAGCGCCACTAAAGCCGACTTACCAGACTCGGCGAGAGTGGGCCGCATGCCCCAGTTGAGCAACATCTCATGCAGGATGCGGCGATTGGTGTCGTTATCATCCACAACGAGAACCGGAAGATTGCTCCAGCTCACATCTACGGAAGCTTGGGAAGTTTTGGAGTCCTGATCCAGAATTGCGAATGCAGCGGTGAAGTGAAACGTGCTGCCTTTTCCTACTTCGCTCTCGACCCAGATTTTTCCGCCCATCATATTGACCAGACGGTTCGAAATGGTGAGACCTAGGCCGGTGCCGCCGTACTTGCGGCTCATGGAGCCATCGGCCTGAGTGAACGACTCAAAGATCGAGGATTGCTTGTCCTTGGGGATGCCGACGCCGGTGTCGCGAATGGAGAAATGCAAACAGAGGTGTTCCTCGGAAACGGAATCGATGGCGACGTTGACCACAATTTCGCCTTGTTCGGTGAACTTCAGGGCGTTGCCGACTACGTTCAAGACGACTTGACGCAAGCGGACGGGATCGCCAAAGAGATTTTCCGGGACGTTGCTTTCGACGTGGCAGGCAAGCTCCAGATGCTTCTGCGCCGCGCGTATGCTCAGAGACTTGACGGAATCCTGGAGGATTTCGCGCAGGCTGAAAGGAACGGGATCGAGGTCGAGTTTGCCGGCTTCGATCTTTGAGAAATCCAGAATGTCGTTGATGACCTGAAGGAGCGAGTCAGACGAGCTACGGACCATGTTGAGATATTCGGTCTGCTCGGAATTCAGGTCCGTGGTCATGAGGATTTCGGTCATGCCCATGATGCCGTTCATGGGAGTACGGATTTCGTGGCTCATGTTGGCGAGGAATTCGCTTTTGGCGCGGCTAGCGGCCTCGGCGGCGGCGCGCGTAGTTTCGAGCTCGGCCTGTTTAGCGGCGCTCTCTTTCATTTCCTTGGTGGTGACGAGACAGGACTGGATCAGAAAGATATTTTCAAAGAGGACCCAGGCGGCGTGTTCGACCCAACGCCATTGGCTGGGAGCGAGGACACCGAACACGGACTGGGGCCAGAAAAATCCGCGGAGAAAGTGGTCCGCGGCTACAACGATGGTGGCGGGAATAAAGACGCGCCAGTCACGATAGAAAGCCAAAAAAGCCAATGAACCAAAAACATGGAAGTGAGTTTCGATGCGTCCGCCGGTGAGATGAATCAGCAGCGCGGACATCAGCATTTGTGAAACGGCGATGGTGTAGCGAGTGAATTCGGCGCCGGGGCGAACCAGCGCGAGGATGACTGGAAAAAACGTGATGGCGCCGCCGAGGGCGACCGCGGCCCAAACGTGGATGTGCACGTGGCTGAGCGAGCCTTCCCAGGCACGCGGCGAAATCACCACCGCGGCGATGATTCCGGCAACCCACTGGAAGCACATGAGGCCGGCAAAGAGGCGATCAACGCGGCGATAGTTCGCCTCGCGTGCTTCACGAAAGAGGAAATCGGCGCGTTGCTGTGGAGCAAGGACTGGATTCGCTTCTGATCTGGCATAGACGGACATGATCATCTCCTGTCCATAGCGGCAGCGCGCTCCGGATCATGAAGCGAGCAGCCGTAAACGGAAGTCTGTTGAACTGTGGAGCCACCAGTGGAAAGCAGAGAAAGAATGGCAGCGCGACCGGGATTGTCGCCGGAATGCCCGCGAAACGGGACGATGCCGCCGCTAAAAAGAAGCTTTCCATCCGCTGCGAAAAGCATGGTTTGCCCGGAAGCAAGAGCGCCGAAGCGCGTGGCTTCCACCGAGTCGAGGTCGTCATAAACCGAAACGCCGGGAATGCGGGCAGCGCTTTGCCAAAGGTCCGTTTTTTCCCAGGCATCGGAAAAGCCGTGCGGATGAACAAAGACGACGTCGGCGGTGGCGCGGTTGTGCAGGCGGGCCATGATGATGGCGAGCTCTTCGATGGTTGCACGCGTGCATGGGCAGTGAGGATGAGCAATCATGACAACGGTGGGGAGTCCGGCGGACCGGGAGAGCGCGGATTGCGCCGGCCATTGTGACGGCGCGGTCGCCGGCAGGGCTGGGGCGAAGTCGTAGTTCAGTAACGCGCGCTGACCGTAGGCGACGGCGGCGATCCAAAAGACCGCAAGAAGCGCCACGTGCCAGGAGCGCAGCACAAAGCCTGATGGACGGAAAGGAAACATGGCGATGCAGCTCAGTCGCCCAGATATTGCTTAAGGGTTTCGAGAAGATCGGTTTCCACAACCGGTTTCTTCAAGTAGGCAGTGCAGCCGCTGTCGAAACCGGCAGCGACGGATTGGTCGTCCACACGAAAGGTCAAAAGCACAATCGGAAGATTTGCGGTGGACTGTTCTTTGCGAAGGCGCCGACAAACCTCCAAGCCATCCATCCCCGGCATCATCACGTCCATCAGGATCAAGTCGGGGCGCTCCGCGCTAACTACCTTGAGAGCTTCGGGTCCGTTGGCGGCGCAAATTACTTCGTGCCCCGTACGCTTGGAAATAATGACGCGGTTCGTCATCCTGGTGGTGACGGAGTCGTCAACCAATAGAATTCTTTTCGGCATAAAGCCCCCATCCAAGACGAACCCTGAACACAAAACCTTCCAGGCCGCACTTACGGGTTGATCCTATTCGAACGCAACTGAAAGTCGTACACGAAGGGAAGCAGCAAGCGGGGTACCTGAAGTAGAACAAAAACGGAGGAGGTTTCCAAAAATCGTCCGCGGGCAAAAGGAAGTAAATCAATCGGTTACGAACCTTAGGGGCATAGCCCAGGCACCGCAAAGGTACCGAGTGTCTCACTTGGAGCGGTCGAGCGTGATACGCGTCACACAATGAGCCGGACAAGTCTCAGCAGGATGTGCGAATCAGATTGAGACGGAACGCTTGCCTGGGAAAACGGAGTAACTGGGAGCCCGCCGATCAGTTCCCGGATGTGATTCCCGAGGCGGTGCGGCGCACGGTGATAGTGGAGAAATAATTCTGCTCGCGCAGGCGACGGTAGATGCGCCCTGCTACGCCAGCGGCGAGCGGGCCTTTGATGCGTGAGCTGTTGCCGCGAATCAGAACGGCGAGTGCAATTTTGGGATGAGCTTCGTCGGCGTAGGAGAGGAACCAGCCAACATGAGAGATCTGGTCGGAGCAGGTGCCTGTCTTTCCAGCAGGCAGTTCGTCGCCGCCGGCATCGTAACTGCGCTTGCCGGTGCCATAGAGAACGGCGGCCAGCATGCCTTCGCGAAGCTCGGGAAGCAGAGGACCGATGTTGAGCTCACGCTTGACGCGCGGAACAAAAGCGGAAGGATCAGCGCCTGCTTCAGGATATTGCAGATAGTAAAGCGTTCCGCCGTTTGCGAACGCCGCTGCGAGCGACGCGAGCTGAAACGGAGTGATCTGAATGCCTTCGCCGAAGCTTGACATGCGCGCGACGCCACCTTTTGCCGGGGGCGCCATCGGGAAAGAACCGGGATGTTCGTCGGCGAGATTGTAGCCGGCGAGTTCACCGAGTCCGAGCAGACGACCGTACTTGGAAACGGTGTCAAATCCCATGCGGCGACCGAGCTCTTCGAAAAATTGGTTGTTGGAGTGAGCCATGGCGTCGGTCAGATTCATATACTTGCGGCGGCCGACTTTGAGCATGGTGTCGCGAGTGATCAAGCTTTCTTCAAGGGCGGCGAGGGCGATGGTGGGCTTGATGGTGGAGCAAGGAATCGCGCCATCGGAATAAGCGAGCTTCTGATTAACTACAGTAAGAATGCGGCCGGTGTTGGGCTCAACGGCGACGACTGAACCGTTATAGCGGCCAAGAGCTTCGATGGCGGCGGCGCGGACGACGGGATCGTCATTGATCGCGATGTCGCCGATCGTGGGGTCAACGCCCTTTTCCGGGCGGACGTAGCGATGTCGCGTGCGCGAATTGCGAGTGGGTTTTGCGCCGGGTTTCGCGGGAGCGGCTTCGGTGGGAAGCGGGCAACCTGTACACGCGGCCAGAAACAGAGTGAGTGCGATTTTTCCGAGCCGGGTATTTTGTATCATGAGCCGCGGTTCCCTTTACCAAAATCTTCGAACTGACCAACTACGTTCGACTACATCCACAACGTCGGAGGCTTGCAGATGCACCCGTGCGGCCAAACGAAGGCGGCACAAAACACAAGACTTAGGTGCCACGCCGGGAAGCTATGGTTTCTGAATGAAACACCAGCTTCTCAGTGTGAGACGTAGTTTACGGAAATTATGCTTGTTGAAGCAATAGCGAAAGCGGACTAGTACGAAATATGTGCTTTGTTTTCATACTGGACCCGGGGACAGGAACCGCAACTGGCCGACGGGATGGTAGTTAGGATAGACGGTCGCTGTCACTGAGCCAGAGACGTGAGGAAGAACTTATGCATGAAGTGAAGATTCGCCCCGCGAAATTGTCGGACATAGCGGCCTTGATTCGGCACCGGCGGATGATGTGGTGGGAGCTGGGCCGACGCGACGAAACGGCGCTAGACCTCATGGAATTGGCGGCCAACGAATACTTCCGGGCTGCAGTGGCAGACGGCTCGTACTTAGGCTTTCTGGCCGAAGACAGCTCCGGGGCGGTGGTTGGCGGTGGCGGAATCGTGGTAAGTCCGTGGCCGGGCGTGTTGAACCAGCGGCAACCGAGGCGGGCGACGATTTTGAACATGTACGTAGACCGTAAGCACAGGAGAAAAGGAGTCGCGCGGGCCCTGATGGAAGCAATGATTGCGTGGTGCAGGGAGAATGAATTCGCCTACGTCAGTTTGCACGCGAGCGAACAAGGACGACACTTGTACGAAAAACTCGGCTTCAAACCCACCGACGAGATGCGCTTAGAACTGAGATAGGCGCTAGGGAAGTTCCCAAAGGCAGTTGGCTCATTGTCAGGCGCGTTTGTGGGTGCCGTTGCGGAAGTTTTCCAGCATGTGGTCGCAGCCGCGCATGGTGAAAGCGACGATGGGCATAGTCGTTGTTTTGTCAGTGCAATTCGGGAAGATGCTGGCGTCGCAAATATAGAGATTCGGAACGTCGTGAGTCTGGCCCCATTTGTTCGCGACAAAGCGCTTGCGGTCGTTGCCCATGCGGCAGACACCGGTTTCGTGCAGGCTGGTGCCGGGCCGAGCGGGTTCAAGAGCCGCGCCCCAGAGTTCTGCTCCCATCGCTTTGAACAAATCGATCATGACTTGTTTGGAGTGCTCGAACATCAGCAGTTCGTTTTCATGCCATTTGAAATGGAAGCGGAGCTGGGGAATGCCGAAGATATCTTTCTTGTCGGGATCGATGTCCACGTAATTGTCGGAGTGCGGAAGCGTCGGCGCCTGGATGTACGAGCCGATGGGAGTCGGGTAATAGCGCTTGATCTGGCGCTTGAATTCCGCGCCGAAGCCTTCGATCTGGCGATAGTAGCTGGGAAATTCGCCGCAGCCCCCGCCGATGTACAGCGAATAGCCCCGGATGAATTTCTCTTCACGTGGATTTTTCAGGTTTTGCCAGCGGGGCATCCAAGCGACGGTGGAGTCGGCGACGTTGTCGGGCAAAGGAGGCTGGCCGAGGAGTCGCGGGAGATACCCGTAACCCGGGCCGCCGTAAAGATGTTCGCAAAGATTCTTCCCGAGCTGGCCGCTGGAGTTGGCGATGCCGGTCGGCCAACGGCGGGACTTGGAGTTGAGCATGATGTGCGCGGTTTCCACGCACGACGCCGAGAGCACCACGACTTTGCCGTAGATTTCGACTTCGCGCTTGTTGGTGCGGTCCACACAGGCGACACTCTTGGCCATGCCCTGTTCGTCCACCAATACCTCGCGTACCAGCACGTTGGTGAGCAAGGTCATTTTCTTTGTGGCTTCGGCTTCGGGCAGGGTGAACCATGTGGGAGAGAAAAACGCGCCAACATCACAGCCGCGCGTGCAATTGCCGCAGTAGTGGCAGGGCGGATGGCCGTTGTGGGCAACCGTGAGCTGCGCGCAGCGGTCGGGCAGATACGGCACGCCGATTTTTTTCGCGCCGGCTTCGATGATGCGATCAATGCAGCGGAACGGAAACGGCGGCAGGTATTCGCCATCGGGATTGCTGGGACGATTCTGAATCGTGCTGGCAACGCCCATGTACTTCTCGGCTTTGGAGAACCACGGCGCGATTTCGGCGTAGTCCACCGGCCAGTTTTCGCCAAAGCCGTCGAGTTCGGCGGCCTTGAAGTCAATGTCGCCAAAACGCGCGGAGGAGCGTCCCCAAAAATTGGCTTTGCCTCCGGTGCCCTTGCAACGCTTCCAATACCAGTCGGTGCCGGGCGCGTTGGAGTAAGTGATGTCGTGCTCCCAAATTTCGCTGCCGTCGCTGTATTCGGACTCTTCTACGGTGTAGTGCTCCTGGTGCGGCTTGTCTTTTAGGGCCAGCGGGTCGCCGTAGCCGCGGAATTTCAGGTCATAGACTTGGCGATGGCGGCGGTAGTCTTTTTCGGGCTGCGTGCGCGGGCCGGAGTTGACGGCGCAGACTTCGAGGCCGGCTTCGCATAGGATTTTGAGAGCGGTGCCGCCGCCCGCGCCGGTGCCGACCACGACCACGTCATAAATTTTGTCGGGCATGGTCAGCTCCTCGCCTGGCCGAGGTCAGAGAGCGGGGCCGAGGCCGCTGCTATGCTCTTCGGTTCCGTGAGATGGACGTGCTCGGGATCGTCAGGATGCGAGCAGGCCTGCATCTTCTGCCAGAAGGTGCGCAGGCCGGGATAGCCGAGCGATTCGAGTCCGATTTTCGAGGTGTAGTAGCCGACGACAGTGTAGTCACGCAGCATCTGGAAGAATTCGCGGCCGCGTTCGGTGGTGGGCGTGAATTTGGACTTGTAAGCGAGCTCTTCGAGCAGGGCGACCTGTTGCTCGCGAGTGCAATCCATAAATTCGTTTTTGTGTTCGGATCTACTGCGAGCGTTGAGCCAGTTCAGTCCCCCAGCGAACTGGATTTGCGCGGCAGTTCCCTGACGCAGCCTTTCCTCCACGCTTCGCGAATCCTCGCTCGCAGTGACGGGAACGCGATTAGCCAGCATGAAATCGATAAATTCGGCAACTCCGGCGGCTTTGGCGCCGGGCGAATCGTCGGCGGGAATAATCATTTCGGTGACGTGCTCGACGAGACGAAACTGTTCCGGTGAAAAGAAGAGCGGCTTATAAAGCTGCGACGAAGTCTGCGCTGGCGCATGAGCTGCAGCATGTTCATCGTGGGAACAAGCAAACACCCATTGACGAAAACCCGGAAAGGAAGAAGCAACGGAAGCAATGCCGATGTAACGGAGAATTTCGCGACGTTCGATGCCTTGTCCGGCCATGAAAAATTCCTTTTCTTGCAAGCGAGCAACGATTTCGATGAAATGGATTGCGAAGATTTCTTACACCGCGGTGAATGCGGAGTCAAATCGAATTGCGCGGAAGAACAAATGAGAGAGGAATGCTGAGACGATTGGGATGTGTTGTGATGACGGGTTTCGCGATTTTGCTTTCGTTCGCGGCAACGCTCGACGCCAAAGGGAAAACGGTCGGACTCTTTAACGGCAAGAATCTGGAAGGTTGGGAACACGTCGGTCCAGGATCGTTCGTTGTACGTGACGGAATTCTGGAAACGGAAGGAGGCATGGGCCTGCTTTGGTACACCCGAGAGAAGATTGGGCACGCGACAATTCGCGTGGTGTTCAAGATGGAAGGCAAAGAGCCGGATTCAGGAGTGTTCATTCGGATTCCGGAGAAACCGTCGGAACCTTGGATGCCGGTGAACCGCGGGTACGAAGTGGAGATCGGAGATTGGCCGAGCGATTATTCGTGCACTGGCGTGCTGTACACCTTCACCAAAGCGCTGGCGCGTCCGCTGAAACCGCGGGGCGAGTGGAATGCGATGGAAATTACGATTAACGGGGCGAAGACGGTTGTCTTTCTAAATGGAGTGAAGGTGACGGATTTTACCGAAGGGCAGCCGGTTCCGGAAAAGCCGGCAGGTTCGGAGGATCCGGATCGCGGGCCGCGGCCGGACTCGGGTTACATCGGATTGCAGAACCATCCGGGCGGTAAGGTTTACTTCAAAGAAGTTTCCCTGACGCCGCTTGATTAAATGAATGAGCAAGAAAGAGGGCACGACTTCGCGCCCTCTTGGCAAATCGGAGAAAATTCACGGTCTACTTGCTGGCGGATTGCGAGGTCGCGTCCTTGTCTTCGCGCGGCGTCATGGAGACGACAATGTACTCGTGCTCTTTGTCGTTGACTTCGGGCACTCGGAGGATGAGCTTGTCCTTGTTGATGCGGAACTGTGCCATTTCGCCGATGGGCAGCAGTACGGGATGCTTGTCGTCTTTCGGGCGGATGCGATAGACAACGTGGTCGGCTTGAAGAATGTATTCCTGGCAAAGCAATTCCTGAGTTTGTTTGTGCTGTCCGTCGGTGCCGAAGATTTCGCCGGCGACGGTCTTGGAGCCCTTTTCTGACGTGCCGCACGACGAAGAGTCCATGCGGACGAGCTTGCCCTTCTGATACTCGTGTTCCTTCGCCGAACAGATGCCCACGCTTGCAAAAAGCAAACATACAGCCAGGGTGCGGGTTTTCATCTTCTGAAAATCCTTTCGCAGTTGCGGTGCTGGTAAGGTTAGGTTAGGAGCAGGATGAAAACGGACGAATAGTACGAAAGTTTAGATTTGCCTAAAGCGCAAAGATTGCACTATCCGACGGACATTCGCGGAGTACGCAGGTAGGCCAAAACGAAAAGGACGCAGAGCACGAGATCGATCCCCGCAAAGAGCAGGTCATTGGCGCTGGTCCGCTTTTGTGAAATCAAAATGAGCAGGGGAATCGAGTAAGCCAGCTTTTCTAGGATCGCTGCGATCATAAGCGGACGAAAGCGAACGGGGTCGCTGGCGATGATCAGGAATGCAAACTGCCAGACGAGAGCGATGCCGACGAAACCGTAGTAGAAAGCCGGATGCGTGACGGGAGGCGGGTCCTTTTTGCCGATGAGATCAAAGATGAAGTAAAGCGGCGTGATGATCAGAAAACCCCAGATGCCGGCGATGCGGAAGACGATTTTTGCGAATTTCATACGGCACATTCTAGCGCGGGCGAGCGGCGCGGCAAAAACGAGTATGCTTGGCGCGACTCGGCGGTTATACTTCGCCGACGATTTCTTCCGGAGCAGCTTGGACATGTCTCTCTATCGGCAATCTTTTGTTGTGCATTCGCTGTGCGCGCTCATGCTTACACTGTTTGGCTCGGCGGTCTTTGCGGAAACACCGGCTGGCACGCCGCGATTCTTAGTCTCATTTCCAAAGGAACGCAGCGCCGAACCGCTCGACGGCCGCATCCTGCTGCTCCTCTCCACAGACGGGAGTGCTGAGCCTCGGACGCAGATCAGCATTTCCTACAAAACACAGATGGTATTTGGACTGGACATCGACCAGCTTGAACCCGGCAAAGCAGTAGCCATAGATGATGCGGCGTTCGGCTACCCCATTCGCTATCTGCATGATGTGCCTGCAGGCGAGTATTTTGTCCAGGCGGTGCTCAACCGCTACGAAACGTTTCATCGCAGCGACGGCCACACGGTAAAGCTCCATATGGACCAAGGCGAAGGCCAGCACTGGAACACCTCGCCCGGCAACCTGTACAGCAAACCGCAGAGAGTCACACTGAGCGCGAATGCGCAGCCCACTGCGATCGTGATGGACCAGGAAATTCCGCCGATCGACCCGCCGAAAGACACGAAATACATCCGGCACATGAAGATTCAGAGCCTGCTCCTGACCAAATTCTGGGGACGCCCGATGTACCTGAGCGCGAACGTGCTGGTGCCCGAGGGATTTGATGAACATCCTAGTGCGCGCTTTCCGTTGGCCATTTTCGAAGACCATTTCAATCACGATTTCGAGGGTTTCCGCACTGAGCCGCCCGACCCCAACTTGAAGCCGGACTACAGCGAACGGTTTCACATTTCGGGATACAACCGCATCCAGCAGGAAGAAGCTTACAAACTGTATCAACAGTGGAAAGCGCCGAATTTTCCGCGCTACCTCGTCGCGCAGATCAATCACGCCAATCCTTACTACGATGACTCGTATGCGGTGGACTCGGCGAATCTCGGCCCGTACGGTGCCGCGATCGAGACCGAGCTGATTCCGGCGCTCGAAAAACAGTTCCGCGCGATTGGCCAAGGATGGGCCCGTTTCGTCTGGGGAGGTTCGACCGGCGGCTGGGAATCGATGGCTGTTCAGGTTTTCTACCCCGAGCACTACAACGGCGCGTTCATCGCATGCCCTGACCCGATAGATTTCCGCGCGTATACGAACATCAATCTCTACCAGGACAAGAACGCTTTTTACTGGGAAGGCCCAGCGACGCAACTGGCGCAGCCCGGGTATCGCGACTATCAAGGGCACGTGCTGGCGACAACGCAAAGTACGAATCAATACGAACTAGCGCTCGGCTCGCACGGCCGCTCGGGCGAGCAGTTTGATATCTGGCAGGCGGTTTACGGTCCCGTCGGCAAGGATGGATATCCGCAGCCGATCTTCGACAAAGAGACCGGCAAGATCGATCTCCAGGTCGCGGAATATTGGAAGGAGCACTACGATCTCAGCGCGCTACTGCAGCGCGGCTGGACGACGCTAGGCCCGAAGCTGCGCGGCAAGCTGCACATTTATGTCGGAAGCGCCGACAACTACATGCTGAACAACGCCGTGTACCTCGTGGAAGACTTCCTGAAGACAACCTCGAATCCACCGTACGAAGGCGAAGTGAAGTATGGCGACCGTGCAGAGCATTGCTGGAACGGCGATCCAAATCAGCCGAATTATTTATCCAGGCTTCACTACAACACGATGTACCTTCCCAAAATGTTGGACCGGATACAGAACACGGCACCGCCGGGAGCCGACCTGACGTCCTGGCGCTACTAACCAAGTAGGTTAGCGCCGGCCCCTCGTGGCCTTCCGTTAGAACCATCGAGGAGCCGGCAGTACAAAAGCGCAACGACACAACTACTGGACCAGAGACGACGTGCGCGGCAGCAACGCGGAACCGGAGGCGAGAGCCTTCGATTGCGATTGCCCGCGGACTTGCGCGAGCTGCTGCTGGTTAAGCTGCGATTCGAGCGTGTGAAGGTATTCGTCGCCACGATGGTCGCCGGCCTTAGCCGCGGTCAGAATCCAGGAATATGCGGCGGCAGGGTCCTTGGCAGTGCCGAGTCCGTTCATCAGGAGGAAGCCAAGTTTAATTTGCGCGGCCGTGTAGCCCTGCTTCGCGGATTTCTCGAACCAAAAGTAGGCGTCGCTATAGCTTTGGCGAACGCCGAGGCCGCGCAGGAACAGATCGGCGAGGTTGTTTTGGCCAAGCGCGTTGCCCTGCTCAGCCGACATGCGATACAAGCGGGCTGCGGCGGAATAGTCCTGCACCACACCGAGACCGCCGTCATAGAGATAGCCGAGATTCGCTTGAGCACCCGAGTCGCCCGTGTCGGCTGCGAGCTGGAGATATTTCAAAGCTTCAGCGTAGTCGCGCCGAACGCCCCAGCCGTTCAAGTAGAGAATGCCGAGGTTGGCATACGCGCGGGGATGCCCTTGCCGGGCAGCAGCCGTGAGCCAGTTCAGCGCGGCACCATAGTTTTGCGGAGTGCCCCAACCATTGATGTAGGTAACCGCAAGATTGACCTGTGCCGGCGCATATCCCCGGCGCGCTGCCTTTTCGAACCAGGAGCGGGCTTCGCGGATGTCCCGAGCGTTTGCCACGCGCAAGGCGGAAACCAACCCGAGCTGGTTTTGCGCATAGACTTCGCCGGAATTGGCGGCAAGTTGCACTGTCGCGACGTTGCAAGGAACCTCGCGCAAAGACTTGTCACGAGCATCGGCCTCGAAGCAGGAACTAGATTTCGACTTGGCTGGCTCGTCAGCCCGACTCCTGGCTGCAAGAGCGAGAAGCATGGTTGCGGCACAAATGGCGATTTGCGTCAGTCTATTCTTTTGGTGAACCATGGAGCCCCTTTTCTGGCTTGTGCCGTGTGCATAGGAAAGAAACTCAATCCGGTTGGCACAGCCTTTCTGGGGCGAGATTGGCGGCGGGATAGAACTACCTCAATACCGGCAGGATCCGAAATGGGTAATGAGCGGATACAACGATGCTCATCGTCCAGGTCGATGAAAACAATTGGCTTAGACTGACCTCGCGACGATGAAAAAGTTGCCGTCGCACATTTGAATGGTAGAATCGCGTCGTCTAATTATCAGAAATGACCTCATCAAGTTCTCATCGCGTGCGGTTCGGTCCGTTTGAAGCGGACCTGGACACGCATGAGCTGTGGAAAAACGGGGTTCGCGTAAAGCTGAGCGGCCAGCCGTTTGAGATCTTGGCGCTATTGTTGCGGAAACCCGGCCAGATGGTGTCGCGCGAGGAGCTACAGAAGGAGTTGTGGGCGGCAGACACGTTCGTAGACTTCAACCACGGACTGAACGCCGCCGTGAACAAACTTAGGGAGACGCTGGCAGATTCGGCGGAGGAACCAAAGTACGTTGAAACGTTGCCGCGGCGAGGGTACAGGTTTGTAGGAAAGGTTGAGACTGGACTTTCAGAAGTGGCAATTGCTGCATCACTTGTGAGAGCGGCCGAGGTCGACGTGGCTGCGACTCCACCGCCTCCCTTCGTACCAACTCTTGCCGTGACTGATACTTCAGCTTCGGAGGACGCCGAGCGGAGATGGTTGCGACGCTGGCCGAGGATTGCACTGGTAGCCGGCTCCCTCGCGGTGGCAGCAATAATTTTCATCGTGGTGCTCTCGACGTGGCCTGTCGTCAGCGAAAGGTGGCATCAGGGACGCGAAGAGGCGGAAGCTAGAGCGAGGGAAAGCGAATCATCGCGCGTTTCGACGCTGGCGCCCGATCCGGCAAGTGACCCAGCTATTTCGCCCGATGGCAAGCTCGTGGCCTTTCGGCGGAACAGCTATGCGCCCAGCGGAGCAGGAATCTTTATTACCAGCATCGAAGGCAAAGGTGTGATGCAGCTGACGCAGCACCCCGGAGACTGCTGCCCCGCGTGGTCGCCCGAAGGAACGAATCTTGCCTTCACACGAATCGCGGCGGACGAGTATGCAATTTATGTTGTGAGCGCAAAAGGCGGGACGCCCAGGAAAATTTCGCATGAAGATCAGCGCAAAAAACGCGGCGAGCTAGCATGGACACCCGATGGAAAGTTCATCGCATTTTCTGGCGATTCGCCGCGGGGCGGTTCACAAGTTTTTCTGCTGTCGGTGGACGATTCGTCTGTTCATGCCATTACTGAACCACAGGGGCAGGACCGCGATTGGGGGCCAGCATTCTCTCCGGACGGCACGCAAATGGCGTTTGTGCGTGGAAATGGCGCGGGCTTTCCGGAAGAAATCTATGTCATGCTGCTCGCCGGCGGAGCGCCGCGGCAACTGACCAACGAGCGCGCCGCGATCATGGGTCCGCCGACCTGGTCGCAAGACGGAGCCAGCGTCATTTTCTCATCGACCAAGGGCGGTGATCCGGCGCTGTGGACTATTCCTGCAACCGGCGGCGCAGCCACTCGAATGGAAGGAACCGGCACTGCTACGTGGCATCCGGTTGTGGCAAAAGAAACCGGGCAGATGGCAGCGCAGAAAATCTTGCGCTCGTCGGGAGTCTACTGCTTGCCGGTGGATGGGGAGCCGGGCAAGAACACGCCGGCGGTGGTCACGGCCACGAATGGCAGAAATGAAGGACCTCAACTCTCGCCAGACGGGCGACGGCTGGTTTTCATGTCCGACCGGTCGGGCTACTTGGACATCTGGGTCAGCAACCGGGACGGTTCATCGGCCGTTCAACTGACGAACCTTCATGGCTCGGGAACGCCGCGCTGGTCGCCGGACGGCCTGTGGATCGCATTTGACAGTACGAGCAGTGGCGGGCCATCCGCCGTATGGGTGATTTCATCGATGGGCGGGGTGCCGCGCGCTTTGGTGAAAGATCAAATCGAAAATATGGTTCCCAGCTGGTCTCACGACGGCAAGTGGATCTACTTCGGTTCGTCCCGCTCTGGAAAAGATCAAGTTTGGAGGGTGCCAATCGAAGGCGGCTCGCCGGTGCAAGTCACGCATGACGGCGGATTTGCGGCGATGGAATCGGTGGATGGCAAAACGTTGTATTTTGCGAAGTCGCGCTACGACAATCCCGAGCTGTATCAGATGTCGGTGGCAGGGGGAGCGGAAACGCCTCTTCCGGGAGCGGTGCGTCCGCGTTCGTGGGCTGCGTGGAGTCCGACGAGCCGCGGAATTTTCTTTGTACCGGCCGAGGGCTCGACCCGGGGGACATCCATCGATTTCTATGATTTCCAGACACGGCTAGTCAGGCAGATCAGTTTGCTGGACCGGAGCCCGTTCTGGCTGTCGGCGTCGTTGGATGGGAAGGAAGTGTTCTTCAATCAAGCCGAGCGGGACGAGAGCAGCATTGTGCTGGTAAAGACAAAGTAGCCTTCGTGTTCCCGGCCGGCTTGCACCTTCCGATCAATCAATCCCATGAATCCGCATATTCACGAGCTGGTCGATGGTGAGATTTTTCATACCGCGCGATTGCATCTGGCTGATGAACTCCGGTGAAACGCCGTGGATGCGCATGGCTACGAGCTGATCCGGCTCAGGATGCTTGTAGCCGAGCGTTGCTAGCTTCTCGATGAAATCCGGAGAGACTCCATGAATGCGGAACGCGATCAGCTTCTGCAAATCGATGTGTTCGTACCCATCGGTTTTTAGCTGCTGCATATATTCCGGGGACACGCCGTGGATGCGCATCGCGACAAGCGTGTCTTCGTCGGGCTGATAGCCTGTCTTGTGAAGGTAGGCGACCATCTCCGGTGAAACGCCGTGGATGCGGAACGCCACAAGTTTGTCGGCATCCGTTGCCGGTAATCCGGATTTGCGCAGTTCGTCGATGAAATTCTGCGTGACGTTGAAGATGCGGAAGGCAATGAGCTTGTCTGCATCGAGTCCCTTGAGATTGCGTGCCTTCATTTCCTTCGCGTAGTCGAGCGACACGTCGAAGATGGCCATGGCGAACTGCTTTTCGTCATCGATGCCGGTGAAGCCGAGGCCGCTCATGCGCGAGACGTACTGCGGGTCCGCGCTGAAGTGAAAGACACCTGCGCCTTCCCCGTTGTCGAGAAAGCCTTCGCAGTCGAACTTACCAGCATCGCGCGCGATCACAAATTTCACGTCCTGTTTGCCGGACTTCGAGAAGTCGACGCCCTTGAAATCGCTCACCGGCCAATCGGATTGGTGATTCGAATTGTTGTGTTTGTCGCGGTAGATGAGCCCGAAGGAGACTTTGCCAGATTCATCGGAGCGCGCGATGGTCCAGCTTCCTTTGCGGGTCTCCGCAGCACGAGCGATTAAGGCCAACACGAGCGTGCAAGCGACCAGGACGTAGGCTACTAATGCGTGACGGCGATTCATGGTGGCAATGTCCTCCATAATAAATCCTCACAGCAAACATCCAAGCTTCTTCTTCCCTGGGCACACGGAGAGCGGGCGCATCGGACGTTTTGGTCCGCGCGGCAACTCACCGAAGATCGAGTTTCGATTACTCCAGAACGCCAGCGTGTTTCAGCTGGATCAGCTTATCCAAATCGAGATTCTTAAAACCGTGGCTCTTCGCCAGTTCGATGAACTGCGGCGTGATGCCCTGCACCTTGGCGCCGACAATTTCATCCACATCGGGCTTGAATCCCGCCGACTGCAGCCCCTTGATGTAGTCCGCGGTTACTCCCTGCACTTTGAGCGCGATCCATTCGTCCTTGTCGGGATTGATGCCCGTCGAGCGGATGCTGCGAACGTAATCGGCGTTGATACCTTGGACTTTCATGCCGATTAAATCATCCGCATCTGGCTTGATGCCGAGATCATTCAGCGCCTTCACGTATTCCGGGCCGATCCCCTGAACTTTCATCGCAACAACCTGGTCGGCGTCAGCTTGGAATCCCAGCTTGCGCATCTGATCTACGTATTCGGGCGTGATGCCTTGTACCTTCATCGCAATGATTTGATCCCCATCGGGCTGGAAGCCAAGTTTGCGCATCTGGTCCACATATTCGGGAGTGATGCCCTGCACCTTCATGGCGACAAGCTGGTCAGAATCGGAATTGAAGCCGAGCTTGTGGATCTGGTCCACGTATTCCGGTGTGATGCCTTGTACTTTCATGCCGATCAGCGAATCGATGTCGCTGTTCAGCTTCATGGCGCGAATCTGGCGGATGTATTCGGGCGTGATTCCCTGCACTTTCATCGCGACCAGGTCGTCGGCGGTCGGTTTCAGCCCTTCCGCGCGAATTTCGTGGATGTACTGCGGCGTGATCCCCTGCACCTTCATGGCGATCAGGTCGTCCGCGGAAAGATTGTCAAAGCCCTCGGCCTTGAGGCCGTCAATGTAAGACTGCTTCGTATTTTCCGATTGCTCGGGCTGCGCGGCCAGTGCCGGAGCCGTCTTCTGCGCAGGCTTTGCCTGGGGAGCGGGGCGCGGGGCGGTGACGGTAATCACGGGTTCGCCGCTGGAGATTTCAACCGCCGGCTTTTGCCAGGAGAAGAGCGGCCGCGCGGAAACCGGACGAACGATGCCGAATAGCGCGTTTCCAGCCATCAGTGCTGTAGCAAGGCAAAGAATCCCAAACGCAACGCCGGCATTACGCAAGCCGCTCCCCTTCTCACCGAGGCCTAGCAGGCGGGCGACGCGCGATGCCAGTGGACTGCGATTGGCAGCCATCGCGAACGAAGGCGCGACGCGCCACTCTTCCATCAGGGCGAGTGCGCGAGCATACTCCGCCGGATTTCCGCACACGGACAGAGCAACGTCGTCGCAGCAGTTTTCGCGCTCAGCGCGAATCCGCTTGTTCAGCCACCACACCGCCGGGTGATAGAAGAGCAGCGTTTCTACGGCAACCTGGAACACGTTCACGAAAGCGTCGAAGCGGCGAATGTGCGCCAGTTCATGCGCGATCACTGCGCGAAGCTGGGCTTCGTTGAGACCGGTAAGGGCGGAGAGAGGGAGAAAAACGATAGGGCGGAACCAGCCGAGCACGGCCGGCGCGTCCAGATGCAACGACTCGCAATAGCGCACGGCTTGGGTAATGCGAAGGCGCTGCTGTAAATCGCGGCACAGCGTAAGGAGCTCCTGCCTGACTGGGTGAGAGTCGCGCCGGCGCAGACGCGCAACCACAAAGAATCCGCCGGCAGTCCTGAGACTGAAAAGCAGAACTCCCGCAAACCAAACCGCCACGAGCCAGTTCATCGCGGTGACATTCACAGGAACCGCGGGCTCGGCCAGCGGAACCAGCGCAGTGTGAGGCGCGGCGAGGTTCGCGGGCGGCCCGGCCACGACCAAGGAAAGATCCGGAGTGGCCGTCGGCGCGGAGGCGGAATTGTGAAGCACAAAGAACGTGATTAGCGGGGCCACGAACATCAGGGCCAGCGCTGCGACGCCGATCGCATAGCGCGCTGATGCTTTGCGCGCGAATGCAAGCGCGGCAGCGGCCAGCGCAGCAATCGCTGCGCCCTGCCAGACGAAATGCGAAAGGGCTAGACCGAGATTGCGGAGAACGTCAGGATCCGGCCACGGAGAGATGGCGTTCATCGGAGATTCCTTTCGTGTTCGTCGAGCAGGTTACGAAGCTCTTCAATCTCTTGCCGGGAGCTGCGTTGCGCGGCCAGCGCGTGCTGCATCAGTTCACGCGCCGAGCCATCGAAAACGCGCTCCAGCATGTCGGCGGCGAGCTGGCGCTTGGTCTTTTCCGCGGGCTCTTGCGCTTCATACACGTGCGCGCGCTGATCCTCGTTGCGACGGACTAGACCCTTCGTCGTCATGATCTGCATCAGCTTCAGAACTGTCGTGTAACCGAGGTCCTTCTCTTCCTTAAGCGCTTCGTGGACTTCGCGAACCGTGGAGGGACCGCGTTCCCAGAGCACCTGGAGAATCTGCAGCTCAGCGACTGTCGGCTTTTGTGGCGTGGCGTCTTTCATGCGGAGCACCATACTACGAAGGTATTCGTAATGTCAACGAAAATCTTCGTAGTTCTTTTGGACGGAGGTTTGGCCGGCTGGTGAGCAGCCGAGAAACATATACTTGAGGGGTTGAACACAGCGGACGGGTGAATGAAGCAGCGATCCAAACAGACGGGGCCGGACAAGAGCGGCCGTAGGGTAGGGCTGGCGCGAGCACTCTCGAAGCTAGGTTATTGTTCGCGGAGTTCGGCGGCGGAGCTAATCCGTTCCGGCCGGGTGCGCCTGAACGGCGCTACGCCAGAGAATCCAGAAGCGCCGGTGCGCCTCGGGCGGGACCGCATTGAAGTAGATGGCGCTCGAATCGAAAGGTCCGCAATGGCTTACTGGATGCTGAACAAGCCGAGAGGCCTGGTCACCACTTCTGACGATGAGCAAGGCCGGGAAACTGTCTATTCGAAACTACCCGGTGGACTGCCGTGGATGAGCCCGGTTGGCCGGCTCGATAAGGCCAGCGAAGGACTGCTGCTGTTCACCAACGATTCGGAGTGGGCCGCGCGGATCACAGCGCCCGAATCTCATCTCGACAAGACATATCATGTTCAAATCGCGGCGGTTGCCGACGAAATGCTCCTTCAGAGATTGACCGGTGGCGTGCAATCCGATGGCGACGTTCTAGCGGCGAAAGTTGCGCGGCCCCTTCGCAGCGGCGACAAAAACTCCTGGATCGAAGTCGTTCTGGACGAAGGCAAGAACCGGCAGATTCGGCGAATGCTCGAGGCTTGCGGAATCGAAGTCTTGCGGCTCGTCCGTGTAGCCATCGGGCCAGTACAACTCGGTTCGTTGAGCAAAGGCGAGGCGCGAAAATTGACTGTTCTCGAGAAAGAGGCGCTGGGCCGCGGACCGGATAGGTCCTGACTCGCACGGCACCCACAGCATTACAGGGAACAATCTGAATCGCTACAGCAAATTCCTAATAGAAGTCGCGGCGGGTTTTCGGCACTGTGTGGATGCGAATGGAAACAATTCCATTCCACCTAAGTTCGGAGGGGAAGGCGGAGTTTCCCAAAAAATTGGGACCTCAGGGCTGGGACGCCTTTCCCTTCGCAACCAACACCACTCGGCGCAAATACCTTCACATATGAAGACTCTTGGGATCTGCTGGATCGTCTATGGGATTTTTCGTCTGGCGATGGGTGTAGCTGCGGTGCTGCTGGCTCCGACGGCGACGGTTATGTTTGGAGCGCTGCTCACGCGCGTCGCCGACCCGTTCACATGGATGGATTTTTTTCACGTGCTGTACGCGTGCTGCGCGGCGCTCGCCTTCATTTGCGGACTTCTCGGCATCCTGGGCGGCTTCGCGTTGCTCCGGGGTCCGGCTTCCGGGCGAGGGCTGCTGCTGGCGGCGAGTTTTCTCTCGCTTTCGGACCTGCCTGTTGGAATTGCGATCAGCGTGTATACGCTCGTTGTCATGCTACGTGGGCCAGTGAATCAGGAGCGAAGCCAGGCGGCGATTCGCCGGGACATCAGCTGACCGGTATGGGCTGATTCAGCCGCGGCTTCAGATACCAGCAAGGTTGATCGCCGTAGTGCGGAAAAAGCGAGTGAACGCAAGTGAGCGTTTCAACCGGCTGGGTCTGGTCAATCTGATAATCGAACTTGCCGTTCTTTTGTGGAATCGCGAGCACGCGCGTGCGGATCATGCTCTCGAAAGGATTCGCGGGCGAAGGATGCATCATGCGGATGCGTAGATAGACGTAGTCCGCTGCATAAAGCAGCGCGAACACGGCAACAAGCCCACCCAAAATTCGTTTGACAATTTGCGAGCGGGTCACGGTGCGAGTATAAACGAACCACGCGGCCAAGCGTTTCGACGCTACGGCTTGATTTCGACGGGTGTTCCGATCTTGATGGTGGAGCCAAAGCGCTTGTAGTTGGAATACTTCACGGTCATGCGGATGTGAACGCCGCCGCTGCTGAAGTTCAGTGTATCGTCAGCGTGCGTGTAGGTCGGAAACCAGTAAGGCCCGGAGATGTTTTCGCGGTATGTGGTGAAGTGCGGAAAGATGTTTTCGTTGTTTTTTTTCAGGATGTCCGGCACTGCTTTGCCGTAACTCTTCACGATTTGAATGTCTTTGTCGTCCACCCAGACACGGCCCTGGAAGTAGCGCTGATCTTTCTCCATTTTTTTCGGAGCCACGTCGAAAACGTAGGCGTGCACTTCGTCCACAACCTGCTTGCCCACGTAGGTGACATTGTATTTCGGCATATCTTCGACGGTCAGAACGAACGGCTGAATGTTTTTCAGGTCATCGAGGTCCTGCTTGCTCATCGTGATGCGCCGCAGCGAATCGGGAGGAGCATAGGTAATCTTCTCGAGGCGCTTGCCGTCCGGCGTAAAGATGATGTCGCTGTTCATACGATATTCGCCGTCGGGATTCCCATCGAAATCGATTGTTTGAATCACGAAACTTTGCGAATAGGTGTAGTTGTCGCGCTCTTTGCGGAACTCGGTTTCGTGCTGGGAAAATTTCGCGATGATCTGTTCGACTGGAATCGCAGGCGGCGTGTTCGTAATTTCGGATTCGTCGTGGGCTTCGGACCTGCCCGCAGCGGACGCGGAAGTGCTACTGGCACCCATCCCCGGCGAACCAGAACCGCCGCTGGAAGTTGGCGGCGGTAGCGGACCTTGCTGCTGCGCGCGGGCAATGGGAATTGACAGTGTCGTAGCGGAAAGCAGGAGAGCGGCGACTACCGCGAACGGCAAAAATCCTGCGCGGTAGGCGTTGCAAAGAGGCGATGCGAGTTGGGAGAGAAGGCTCATGCCCGTGGGACTGCTCCTAGTGAAAGTGTGGTCTTAAGGATAAGACTTGTAAAGGCGTCCTCGGGTTGCATCGCGCCTGTCGTACGGGCAAACGCTGCTTGAATCGCCCGGGTTCAGGCTGCAGTGAGTGTGGTAAACTGGAGTCCTTCCGGTGGGGCCGTGGCGCAGTTGGGAGCGCGCCTCGATGGCATCGAGGAGGTCGTGGGTTCGAATCCCATCGGCTCCACCATTCTCAGACTGTACACACAAAGCATTGGGAGCAAGCCCTTGGGACAGAGGGGTACCTTCGGTTTTGGTGCGAGAGCGCCGTTGCCGAGCCACCAGGCCATGGCGGTCCAGGATGGCGTGGATGGTGCTGCAAGCGGGTACGCGAACATCGTTGGGCAACTTGCGTAACAAGCGATCCCTAAGTTTGCGAGCGCCCCAAGTTGGCTTCTCGCGGCGCATAGAGACGATCATGGCTTCGAGCTGTTCCGGGAGCTTATTGGCGTAGCGGTAGGGAGTTCGCGCTCGGTCGGTTAATCCTTCGAGCCCGCACTCTTTGTAGCGGTCAAAGATTTTATATCCGGTAACCCGGGAGATGCCGAACTCGCGGCACAAAGAGGCCATGCTCTCCCCATCCCTCAGCCGCAATACGAACCGCATGCGTTCTTCCACGAT
>UEXQ01000426.1_pt1 | contig 23888 bp, 20 predicted proteins | sample 4301111 | NCBI WGS metagenome assembly UEXQ01 (sample SAMEA4773181, study PRJEB27434) | metagenome | biome: 2259; feature: agricultural soil; material: soil | place: USA | collected 2014-09 | depth 0.25 m
GGAATGAAGGGCTTCGATTTCGGGACTGAGGTTTACATTTTGTGATGGGAAAACGGTCTTGCGAATGACGATGGGCAGTCGCTGTGGCGAACCACCATCGCTGTGAGAGACAGTGATGGTGGCTCGACCGGGCACATCTTTAACGGAAATCGGAAGCAGACCGAAATTATTGCCGGTGGACTGCGGAAACAGCTTCGCGGCACGGCCATTGAGCGTTGCAGAGGAAAATTCAGGCGGGCAGGTGATGCGGAGTGTTTCGCCGAGCTTCACCTGCTTCGGAGTGACGGTGCACTGCTGCGAAAGAACCGGCGCGGCATAGAATGCGCAGAGGATAAAGGGAAGGAGCGGACGACGAAGACGTGCGGCGATAAAGAGCCAATGAATCATATATTCCTGATAGCGAACTGAATTGGTATTCTCGCGGCCAACGTCCGGGCTGGCAAGGGCGGAAGCACTGCAGTGTGCCAGGCGATAAAGGGAGTCGCCCAAGATGGAACGAGCGAGATGCGGGACCATTCGGGCTATAGTCGACGGATATCTGTTTTGCGTGATTTGTCTGGCGTTCCTCGCTATCGGCGCTCCCGTGAGAGCGCAGAGTTCGACCACAGAATTAACCGGAATGTGGACCGCGACGGTGGGTAATGGTCCAGCGATGAGGGGGATGTGGCTGGCGCAGATCTGGAAGGGCAGCCCGAATGCTGCCAGCGGTTCATGGAGTTTGTTGAGCGATGGCGGCGAGGTGGTGCTGCAAGGAACCTGGTCCGCAAGGAAAACCAGCCAAAGTTGGGAAGGAAGCTGGAGGGCACGGGCTGAAAACGGACGCTCCCTCTCCGGCGGATGGAGCGCTGCGCTAGAGGACTTTAAGGGCAAGACATTTCGAGAAATGTTGCAGCTGACGATGGAAAAGCAGATCGGGGGAGCCTGGCAAAGCGGGCCTTATCGGGGAAATTGGTGGCTGGAAAGTTCGGGGAAGAATCGGCGCCGGTGAAGGATCATCCGGGAGCACAAATTAAGGTAGCGCCAGAGGCGCGTGCTACAATCCACGGTCGAGACGGGAATGGCCGAAACCCTAGCCAATAATGAAGCCGTACTGGAAGTGATTTCGCCGGACGGTGCGCGGCGCTATGCCCGCGTGGTGCAGACTCCCTACATGATTGGGCGTGGGGCGGAAATCGGAAATCACCTGCAGCTAAACGATCGAAGAATTTCGCGTCAATGCGCGGCAATCGTGGTGGAAGCGAACCGCTTCTACATTGAGGACCGTGGCCAGCGGCGCGGCGTGTTCGTTAACAACGAGAAGGTGGAGAGCCGGGCGCTGCAGGACGGCGACATCATCACGTTCGGGTTGGAAGATTCGTATGAGATCGTGTTCCGTTCGTCAGCTGAGGGCGGCGGTGAGACGATTCCGCAACTGCTGACGCGAATCGAGCATATCACAAGTTCAGAGCCGTCGTCGTCAGCGACAGGCGGGTTGCGCAAGCTGAACATGCTGCTGGAGGCGAGTTCCCTGCTGCACTCGCAGCTGCCGCTGGATTCCGTACTGGCGAAAATGCTGGACCACGCAGTAGCCGTGCTGGACGCGGACCGCGGTTTGCTGTTGGAAAATGGCGCGGATGGGACGCTAAAGGTTAGGTTGGCGCGGCGCAGCGGAGGACTGCGTTTGCCGCCGGAAAGCGTGACTCCTAGCCAGACGGCGATTCAGTTGGCGCTGAAGCAGCACGCGCCGATCATTACGGAAGACTTGGCGCAGGCGGAAGCTGACCTGCAAGCGGCGCAGAGCATCGTGGCGCAACGGTTGCGCGCGGTGGTGGTGATTCCGCTGTACTCGATCACGCGCGCGAATTCGCAGGAGTCCATGGTGAACCTGCGGCGCGGCGACTTTTTGGGTGTGCTGTATCTGGATTCGCGGCGACCGGCAGCGTTTTCGAAACTGGACCGGCAGATTCTGGACGCGCTGGCGGCGGACGCGGCAAGCACGTTGGATAATGCGCGGCTGGTGGAGCGCGAACGCGAACGGCAGCGCATGGAACAAGAGATCAACATCGCGCGGGACATTCAGCAAGCGTTGCTCCCCAAGGATTTCCGTGAGTTCCCCCATTTGGCGGTGTCAGGTTGCAATTTCCCTTGCCTGTCGGTGGGAGGCGACTACTTCGACGTGTTCCCGATGGGAGAAGGGCGCACGGCGTTTCTGATTGCTGACGTTTCAGGAAAAGGATTGGGCGCTGCACTGCTCACGACGATGCTGCAAGGCGCGCTTTCGGGAATGACGCTGGGCAATGATCCGGTGAAAGTGTTCAATCACGTGAACCGGTTCCTGTGCGATCACGCAGAAGTGGGACGGTACGCGACAATGTTTTTTGGCGTGCTGGATTCGGACGGCCACATGGAGTTTATCAACGCCGGGCATCCTTCGCCGATTTTGATTCGCAAGGATAGCGTCGAGGAAGCGTTCACCGAAGGTTCGTATCCGGTGGGCCTGGTGCCGGACGCGGAGTACACGGCGGCTTGCTTGAAGCTCGAACCCGAGGACACGTTGGTGCTATTCAGCGACGGCGTAACGGAAGCGATGGATCCAGACGAACAACTTTTTGGAGTGCCGCGTTTACGCGAAGTGCTGGCTGGAAAGACCCAAATGCGGCTGGAAGAGATGCAAAAAAGCGTGCTGGAAGCAGTTGAGAATTTTGCGCGCGGAGCAAGGCAAGCGGATGATTTGACACTGCTGTTGATCCGATACCGATCGGCCGATGTGACTTCCATTACGGATACCGACTTGCGCGCTTCCTCAGCAGCCGCGGCCGGATAAGGCCTTTCGCCGCGAAACATACTCACCTTTCCCTTGTCACCATCGAATGTTACAGACCTGTTGCACAAGTTCCGCTTGATTCCCAGCGCGAACGAGAATAAGAAGAAGTGGACGTTTACGCGTGCGACCTTCCGCCCGCGTGCCTGGAGACCTCATGGCGTCTTCTCGGAGAGATTTTATCAAGGTGGGCGCGGTTGGTGGTGCGGCTGCGGCAGTGTTTGGATTCGACCTGAAGCCAGCATTCGCGCAGTTGCGCACGCTTAAAATCGCTCGCGCGAATGAAACGCGTTCGACGTGTCCCTACTGCTCGGTGAGCTGCGGCGTAATCATTTACACGATCGGCGACCGCGCGAAGAATGTGGCGCCTCAGGTCGTACATGTGGAAGGCGATCCAGATCATCCCATCAATCGCGGAACGCTTTGTCCGAAGGGTTCGGCGCTCGAGCAAGACATCCTGAATGACCGCCGTTTGGCGAAGGCGCAGGTGCGACGGCCGGGCGGGACGCAGTGGGAAGACATCTCCTGGGAACAAGCGCTTGATGAAATCGCGGAGAGAGTGAAGAAGACACGCGACGACACTTTTGTGCTGAGGGATGAGAAGGGCAACAGCGTGAACCGGTGCGAGTCGATCGCCTGGACAGGCGGCTGCACCGACACGAACGAATTCAACTATCTCGTTGTAAAGACGATGCGAAGTCTGGGTGTGGTGCACCTGGAAAACCAGGCCAGAGTTTGACACGGCCCCACGGTCTCAAGTTTGGGACCAACATTCGGACGAGGGGCGATGACCAACGGTTGGGTGGATATTAAGAACACCGACCTGATGCTCATCATGGGCGGAAACCCCGCGGAAAATCATCCGTGTGGATTCAAATGGGCGCTGGAAGCAAAACGCAACCGCAACGCAAAACTTATTTCGGTTGATCCGCGATTCACGCGAACCTCGGCGGTTGCGGATTTGTTCTGCCAGATTCGGGCAGGAACGGATATCGCATTTCTGGGCGGGATGATTCGCTACGCGATTGAGAACAATCGCATCGCGAAAGACTATCTGGTTCACTACACGAACGCGGCGTTCCTCGTGAAGGATGGATTTCAGCTGCCGGATGAGGATGGCGTATTCTCTGGTTTCGACGCCACGTCTAACACCTACAATCGCTCGACTTGGAACTATTCCGGGAGCGGCGGCAGCGCACATCCGGATTCGGCTACGGGTCACACCTCGGGACAAGCTTCGCACCGGCCGGGCGGTTTGGCGCCAACGTCCACTCCGCTGCCCGACAAAATCGACGCGGACCTGACGCTGCAGAATCCGCGCTGCGTCTTTCAGCTACTGAAGCAGCACTACTCGCGGTATACGCCGGAGATGGTGGAGCGCATCGCCGGAATTCCGCGCGAGCAGTTCTTAAAGGCTGCTGATCTCTTCACGTCTGTGCGCAAAGACGGCGATATGAAGAAGGCCGCGACGATTATTTACGCGGTCGGCTGGACGCACCACAGCTTTGGCACTCAAATCATTCGAACCGCTGCGATTCTGCAGTTGCTGCTTGGCAATGTGGGCCGCGCGGGCGGCGGAGTGAATGCACTGCGCGGACACTCGAACATCCAAGGCGCGACGGATATGGCGGGGATTTACGACAACCTGCCGGGGTATTTGAAGGTGCCGACTCCCGTGGACACCAGTTTTGACGCGTGGATGAAACGCATCACGCCCAATGCAGCGAAGGCTGAGAAGTGGGATTCCTACAATTATTGGGGAAACACGCCTAAATTCGCGGTCAGCTTTCTGAAGGCGCTCTACGGCGACGCGGCAACCAAGCAAACTGACTGGGCCTATGACTATTTGCCTAAGGTGGATCGAAACTATTCGTGGGTGCAGTTGTGGGACAACATGTACAACGGCAGCGTGAAAGGGATTTTTGCCTTCGGCATGAATGGAGTGGCCGTTGGGCCGGACACAAAGAAGAACATCGAGGCGCTGAAGAAAGCGGATTGGCTGGTCGTCGGGGAAATTTATCCCGACGAGACGAGCGAATTCTGGAAATCTCCGGGCATAACGACGGAAGAGCAGAAGCAGATACAGACAACTGTCTACCGGTTACCGTGCGCGGGGTTCGCCGAAAAGGATGGAACGTTTACGAATTCTGGGCGCATGGTGCAATGGAAAAACGCGGCATTGCCGGTGCCGTCGGGCTGCATGTTGGACCAGGAAATTGTGGCACGGATTTTTCTGAAGGTCCGCGATCTCTACACAAAGGACGGGGGTAAGTTCCCAGATCCAATTCTGAAACTTGCGTGGGCCTACACCAATCCGCAAAATCCGTCGCTCACTGAGGTGTTGAAGGAAATCAACGGCAAGACGAATGCTGATGCGGAAGATCCGACCACAAAGACTCAGCTGAAAGCTGGGCAGCAATTGCCGGGATTCGCGTGGCTCAAGGACGACGGCACGACGAGCTGCGGCAACTGGATCTACTGCGGTTCTTTCACGGAAGCGGGCAACATGAGTGCCCGGCGCGATCCAAGTGATCCTTCCGGGCTTGGGATCTACTCGACATGGGCGTGGTCCTGGCCCGCCAACCGGCGCGTTCTCTACAATCGTGCTTCTTGCGATCTGGAAGGGAAGCCTTGGGATGCTTCGCGCCGGCAAGTTTGGTGGAGTGAAGCGGCGCAAAAATGGGTTGGCAGCGACGTGCCGGACTTCAAAACCGATTCCAAACCGGCGGAACACATGGGGCCGTTCATCATGAACCCGGAGGGCGTGGGGCGGCTATTCGCGCCAGTGGGGGCATTTGCGGATGGACCGTTCCCGACGTACTACGAGCCAGTGGAGAGCCCGGTCGAGAATCTTTTGTATCCGAAGCAGAGGCACAATCCCGTGGCGAAAATTTTCCAATCTCCCGTGGACAAGTACGGTTCACCGAAAGATGGTTACAACATCGTCTGCACGACGTACAGGCTAACCGAGCACTATCACTACTGGACTAAGAACAATCCGATGAACGTGCAGTTGGTGCCGGAACCGTTTGTGGAAATACCGGCAGAGTTGGCGAATGAGATGGGTTTGCGTGGCGGAGAAAAAGTAAAAGTATCCAGCGCTCGCGGCGAGTACGTTGCCAAGGCAATGGTGACCAAGCGAATCAAACCGATGATGATTGACGGAAAAAAGACCTATCAAATCGGAGTGCCGATCCACTGGGGTTATCGCGGCATTGCGGAAGATGAAGGCAGGACGGCGAGGACTTTGGCCAATTCCCTTTCGCCTGCAGTGATTGATCCGAACGCGTACACGCCTGAATTCAAGGGCTTCCTTGTGAAGCTGGAACGGGCCTAGAGGATGAGCCAAGCGACCTTGCGCGTTCAGAAAATCAGCGGGCATGCCGGTAGCGTGCCCGGCGAAGACACGCAGCGGCAATATACCGTCGCGAAACTGATTGACACGACGACCTGCATTGGTTGCAAGGCGTGCGAAGTGGCGTGCGTGGAGTGGAACGACATGCCGTTTTCGCCGACTGAGTTCAACAACACCTACCAGACGATGCCGGAGACGCGTTGGAACTACTGGAATCTGATTCTTTTCAACGAACACGAAAAAGAAGACGGTTCGTTGATGTGGCTGATGCGCAAAAACCAGTGCATGCACTGCGCGGAGCCCGGTTGCCTGGAAGCGTGCCCCTCGGACGGCGCCATCATTCAATATGCGAACGGCATTGTGGATTTTCAGCAGGACAGGTGCATCGGCTGTGGCTACTGTATTACTGGGTGCCCGTTCAATATTCCGAAGTTCAATCAGGAGACCAAGCGCGTATACAAATGCACGCTTTGCACAGACCGAGTGAGCGAAGGGCTGGAGCCGGCGTGCATCAAGTCATGTCCGACCGGATGCCTGCATTTTGGCAGCAAGGAAGAAATGAGTGCGCTGGCGGAACAGCGGGCTAAACAGCTGCGCACGCACTACAACTTCCCGAACGCCGGCGTTTATGATCCACCTGGCGTCGGCGGAACCGGCGTGATTTATGTTTTGCACGACGCAAAGAATCCCGAGATTTACGGCGGTCTGCCGAAGGATCCGCGCGTGCCGTTGAGTGTGAAATTGTGGAAGGGGCCGCTGAAGTGGCTTGGGAACATCGCGATGGTGGGCGGTGTGATTGGACTGTTTGTTCACTATCTTCGTTACGGACCGAAAGAACGCGACGTCGAGTCGAAAGAGCCGCACCAGGGAGCCGAGCCATGAGCAATCAAGCGGACCAAATTCTTCCGCATGGTCGCGTGCTGCGCTATCCGTTTTTCGAACGCTCGAACCATTGGCTCGCCGCGTTTTCGTACATCTATCTGTTGCTGACGGGCCTGGCGTTCTGGTCGCCGTGGCTCTTCTGGATCGCGATTGTGCTGGGCGGCGGACAGATTTCGCGCATGCTGCATCCGTGGATCGGGTTGTTTTTCTTTTATGCGGTGATGCGGATGTACGGCTATTGGGCGCCACAGATGCGGACCACAGAGGTGGATAAGCAATGGTGGCGCTCGCTGCGGCACTACGTTCAGAACGAAGACGAGCGGATGCCGCCGGCGGGCCGCTACAATGCGGGGCAGAAGGCGCTGTTCTGGAGCTTCTTCTACGCGGCAATCGTCTTGCTGCTTACGGGCTTGGTTTTGTGGTTTCCGGAATCAATTCCCTGGAACCTGCGCTGGCTGCGCTACATTGCGGTGTTTCTACATCCGGTGGCGGCCTTATTCACCATAGCGAACTTCCTGATTCACATCTACATGAGTGTATTTGCGGAGCGTGGCGCGTTTGGCTCCGTCATCCGCGGTGACGTTTCGCTGGAGTTCGTCAAGAGATATCACCCCGGGTGGTATCGGGAGATCGTTGAAAAAACAGCTGCGTCGCGCAAATGAGCGCGCGCTACGAAGCACGTATCGAGCGCGCGCGTTTGCTGCAAGGGCGCTACCACTTCGCAGCGGAAATCCTGGCGTTTTATGAACGGGTGTGCGTTGTACAGGGCGAACTGAGCCAGCACCTACGAGCGAAATCCGTTGAACGACTAGGCGCAGGTACGCTGCGGGAACGGATTGAGGTTGACGTTGTCATGCCTTACGTCGCTACGACATGCAAGCTGTTAGCCGCCACCGCTCCGACCGTGCTGAAAGCCTTTTTTGAAGAGTATTTGCTGGGCTCAACGGCGCGGTGGGCAGGTTCGCTTCAACAGTATGTGGACAACGGTGGAAGGGATGAGGCGGAACAAGAGTCGCGCGAAGAACTGATAGCCAAGATTTTGATCGAACCGTATGCCGAGCTGCTCGCGCCTCAGATTGCGGTTCTATCTGCGAGAATGAATGAGAATCTTTGCCCGCGATGTGGCGGGCGACCGGTCGTTGGAGTGTTGCGTGTCGAAGGCGAGGGAGGAAAGCGGTTTTTAAAATGCGCCTTTTGCTCTTCTGAATGGGAGTTTCGCAGAATCTATTGCGCGTACTGCAGCGAAGCAAACGAATCTTCGCTACCGGTATTCGCGGCGGAAGCCTTTCCGCATATTCGAGTGGAAGCTTGCGATACGTGCCGCCACTGCTTGCGCACAGTTGATCTAACGAAAGACGGAAAGACCGTTCCTGAGGTGGACGATCTGGCGGCGATTCCCCTGGGTCTCTGGGCAGAAGAGCACGGCTATGAACGAATTCATCGCAACCTTCTGGGAACCTAGCGCAACCTTATCCGAGGCGCGGGTTGTAGCACTTATCGGGCAGACACATTGCGTTGCGAACTGAGTTGCAGCATAGTACCGCTTCATTTCAGGAGGTTTGCGATGCGCAAGAGCTTGCTTCTTTGTTTGCTTTTGGCCCTGGCCGGCTGCCAAATTGCCGGGCAAACGTCTTCCTCGCATCGCGCGACGGAGTTGACGGTTATCAAAGCCGGTACTTTGATTGACGGAGCGACTGACACCCCGCGGAAAAATCAGCTGATTTTTGTGCGCGGAGAGCAAATCGAAAAAGTCGCGGATGCTTCGGCGGCAATTCCGGCCGACGCAAAAGTGATTGACCTTTCGGGAGCGACCGTGCTGCCTGGCCTGATTGATGCGCACACTCACATTTTCCTGTGGGGAGAAAATCCGGACAAAGGCGGTTATGACGCGAACATTTTGAAAGCGGGCACGGCCTTACGAGCTGCGCGGGCTACGTTCGCCTGCCGGCGGGCGCTGGAACAGGGATTCACAACTCTGCGCGACGTGGAAACGGAAGGTGCAGGCTACGGCGACGTAGAAATCAAACAAGCCATTGAAGAAGGAACCATTCCGGGGCCAAGACTCTTTGTGGCGACGCGAGCGATTTCCAGCACGGGCGGCTACAATCTGGAAGGCTACGCGCCGGAATTGCAAATGCCAAAGGGCGCACAGATTGTGGACGGACCGGTGGAAGCGCGAAAGGCTGCGCGCGAACAACTGGATCACGGAGCGGACTGGATCAAGGTCTATATGACACATCGCTCCTGGGTGAACAAGCAAGGAAACCTGGTTTCGCAACCCACGCTGACTGTCGACGAACTGAAAGCGATCGTGGATGAGGCGCATGGGTGGGGAAAAAAGGTCGCGTGCCACGCGTACAACGGAATCGGATTGCAGCGCGCACTGGATGGCGGCTGCGATTCCATCGAACATGGCCTTGAGATCAGCGATGCGCAGATCTCGCAGATGGCGCGGCAAGGGACGTGGTATTGCCCGACGCTCGCTCCCTACTATCACGATTGGGAGCCGGAGAATACGCCCGCAGGAAAACGCGACCGCAAGCGCGCGGAGGTTCATGGAGCTTCCGTGCAGAAGGCCTTGAAAGCGGGAATCAAAATCGCTTATGGCACGGACATGGGTGGAATTGAGTGGAAGGAACCCATGGCACAAGAATTTCCATACTTGGTGCAATTCGGACTCACGCCGATGCAAGCAATTCGCGCGGCCACATCAAGCGCTGCTGAGATGCTGGATGAAAAGGGCGAGCTTGGCGTTATTGCCGCTGGGGCGTTCGCGGACATTGTTGCGGTGAACGGCGATCCGCTAAAGGATGTGAAAGAACTGGGGAACGTGCGGTTCGTAATGAAGGGCGGCAGCGTATTCAAAAACGACGGAAGTAGCAAATAAGCGGCGTTCGGGCGGTTCGCCGCTTACGACTCGACGCGAACGCCCTTCCAAAAAGCGATTCTGCCGGTGATTTCAGCGGCCTCCGGTTTGGGGTGTGGATAGAACCACGCCGCGTTGTCGTTGCGCAGGCCATCCACTTCGACGTGATAGTAGTGGGCTGTTCCTTTCCACGGGCAGATTGAAGTATGACTGCTGGATTTGAGGTACTGCTTCTTTACCGCGTCCTCAGGGAAATATTGATTTCCCTCCACGACAACACACGCGTTGCTCTCCGCAATCAACTTCCCGGCCCAAAAAGCCTTTGCCATGGAGCTCTCCGTACTCGATTAGATGCCCGCATAGAGCAAAAGTTTCGCGGGCGTCCATCGTTTCAGTCTATGCGCCGAGTTTCGCGAACGGCAAGTCGCGTTTGCTACAATTTTGCGCATGCCCATCAAACGAGTCGCCAGCTTTGGATTACTCGCTATCTCTTTTTCTGTATGCGGGATTCTGGCGTCGTGCAATCGCTCCAAGAACGGGTCCGCGGCAGTAGGCACGACGAGCATCGCTAGTTCCTTTGCCATCGCGCCGGATCTAGACGCGCGTCTTGCCAGGTTCAAACCGTTGGACATGCCTTTCAATCGTGGGACGCTAAGCAGACGTGAGCAGCAGCTTGTCGAGAAGCTGGTAGACGCCTCGAACGTGCTTGAACAGATCTACTGGCGGCAGAGTGATCCGGACGGGCTGGCTCTATATCTAAAGCTGGAAAAGAGCCAAAACCCTTTGGACCAGAAGGTCCTGCGCTTTCTGAAAATCAACGGCAGCCGCTACGACTTGATTGACGAGCTGAAGCCGTTTGTCGGCATCCAACCGGCCCCCCCGGGACGCGCGCTGTATCCGTCCGATCTTACTCGTGATGAAGTTGAAAAATATGTCGCGGCAAATCCCGCTAAGAGAAATGCAGTTTACGACGAACGATCCGTTCTCACGAGAAATGGCGTTACGCTCCAGGCGGTTCCCTATCACATCGCCTATGCGGAATTCTTGAAGGTTGCAGCGCAAGACCTGCGCGAGGCAGCCGCGCTAAGCGACGACGCTGCCTTTGCGAAATTCCTAAACTTGCGCGCCGATGCGCTGCTGAGAAATGACTACTACTCTAGTGATTTAGCATGGCTCGACCTCAAGGATCCGAAGTTCGACCTGATTTTGGCGCCCTACGAGAGCTATTTGGATAACTTGCTCGGTGTCCGCACTTCCTTCGGCGCGGCTGTTCTGATCCGAGACGAAGTGGAGAGCAAGAAACTGACAGTCTTTCAGAAGTATGTTGCAGACCTCCAAGAAGCACTACCTCTCGACAAACAGGATCGGCCATCGAAGCGCGGGCACGTGACACCGATGGAAGTAATGAACGCGCCGTTTCGCACGGGCGACTTGCTGCACGGGTATCAGGCTGTGGCCGACAATCTTCCTAACGATCCGAAAGTGCACGAAGCAAAGGGCAGCAAGAAAATATTCTTCAGGAATTTCATGGACGCGCGTGTGAACGAGGTGATTTTGCCTATCGCGAAACGCTTGCTGCGGGTGGATCAGGCGGCACGGGCTACGAGCGAAGGCTATCTGGCCAGTACATTGGCCCACGAAATTTCACACGAACTTGGCCCCAACTATGCGCGAACTTCGCTGGGAAAGGAGGACATCCGCAAGGCGATTGGCAAAGATTTTTCGGGTCTAGAGGAAGCGAAAGCCGACGTAGTGGGACTGTATTGTCTGAAATGGCTGGCCGACCACGGAGCCATTTCGAAAGAGCAGCTCGACGAGGACTATATTTCCTACGTCGCAGGGAACTTTCGCACGATCCGGTTTGGAATTGCCGAGCCACATGCACGCGGCGAGATGATGGAGCTCAACTACATGCTGGAACAAGGCTCGGTGACCCGCGACCCAGCGACCGGGCGCTACGGTGTGGTGCTTGAGAAAATGCCGGCAGCTATCGCCTCACTTGCGAAGGAATTGCTGGAGCAGGAAGCAACCGGCGATCGCGCTCGAACCGCAGCCTGGTTTGCAAGATACGCCGTCTTGCCGGAACACCTCAAGAAGGCCTTCGAACAAGTTTCTGATATTCCGGTCGACATCCAGCCGATCTACTCTTTCCCAGTGGAGATACGATGAGTGAGCAGCAGAATTTTTCGAACCATACTAAGGTCGTTCCGGCGTTCCAGTTCTTTGTCGTTCCGGTGCTGGTAGTCAATCTAGTGGCCAACTGCTACGGATTCTACAAATGCTTTCCTAAGACGACGGCGGGAATCATCGTGGGCATCATCGGCATTCTTGTTTCTGTCGCGCTCATCATGCTGGCGCTTCTGGCCAGGCTGTTTGCGCTGGGAGTGCAAGACCGAGTCATTCGGCTGGAGGAACGGCTACGCTTTCAGCAGTTGCTGCCGGAAGACTTAAAGCTCCGCATCAACGAGTTCACGATCAATCAGCTGGTTTCACTGCGCTTTGCGAGCGACGCCGAACTGCCAGAGTTGGCACGAAAAGTTCTGCAGGAAAAACTGAACAGCCGCAAGGCCATCAAACAGATGATCCAGAATTGGCGCGCGGATTATCAGCGCATCTAAGCTGCGCTAGCGCCACATCGGTTACAAAATACTGCGAATGACTCCGCCATCCGCGCGAACCGCGGCGCCATTAATGCCGGCGGATTGCGTGCTCGCCACAAAAGCCACGATGGCGGCAATTTCCTCGGTGGTCTCAAATCGCTTCAGCAGAGAGCTTGGGCGCGCGCTTTCAAAGAATTCTTTTTCGACCTGAGCCGGACTCACGCCGCGTGATTTCGCCATGCTCTGTACAAAGTCGCCCGCACCCTCTGACGCAGTCGGACCGACGAGAACTGAATTCACGGTCACACCGCCGGCGGCAAAGGATTCCGCCACGCCGCGCGCGATCGCGATTTGCGCGGTCTTGGTCATCCCGTAGTGCACCATCTCGGCAGGAATCTGCTGGCCTGATTCGCTGGATATGAAAATTACGCGGCCCCACTTCTTCTCGAGCATTCCGGGCAAATAGTGGCGAGTCAGGCGAACGCCGCTCATGACGTTCGTTTCAAAGAAACGAAGCCATTCGGAATCGGGTATTTCCAAGAATGGCTTGATATCGAAGATGCCCAGGTTATTCACTAAGACGTCCGCGCTCGGCACTTGTTCAATCAGCTTGATGACGCCTTCCGCGGTCCCGAGATCGGCGGCTACTTCTGTAACCTCGGCGCCGCGGAGTTCCATGCGAATCTTTTCCGCGGCGGCTTTCACACGCTCCGGAGTGCGACCGTTGATCACAATGCGAGCGCCCTCGCGGGCTAGAGTGTTGGCGATGGCGAAACCGATCCCTGCGGTGGAACCAGACACTACGGCGAGTTTTCCTTTCAGTCCCAGGTCCATTTTCTTCTCCTGACGGATTTAGCGCGCGGTGGCTGCGGCGGCCGCACCTTCGATTTCGGCAATCTCTTCTTGCGCCAATTTCAACTCGCCGGCGCGCATTACGCCTTCGGCTTGCTTTGCGTTGCGCGCGCCAACGATGGCGCCTGTTATGGCGGGATGGCGTAGAACCCAGGCGATGGCGACTTCGCCCGGACCTCGACCGTGCCGTGCACCAACTTTACGGAGACGCTCTACGAGCTCGATATTTTTTGAAACTCGCGGTTCCTTAAACTCCGGATTACGGCTGCGGAAGTCGTCGGGCGGTAAGGCAGCGGCGCGCTCACGCGTCATTGCGCCTGTTAAGAGACCGGATGCCATCGGCGCATAGCTGATCACACCGATTCCACTTTTTTCGCAATACGGCAAAACCTCCGCTTCGATCGCGCGACGGATCATCGAGTACGGCGGCTGATCCGAAGTGACGGAAGCAACCTTGGCCGCCCGTTTCATCTGTTCAACATCAAAATTGGACACTCCGACCGAGCGCACCATGCCTTCTTTTCTTAGATCGTTCATCGCCTGCCACGCCTCTTCTAAACCCGGTCCGTTATCGCGCGGAGGCCAGTGCATCTGGTAAAGGTCAATTACATCGGTCTGCAGACGGCGCAGGCTCTCCTCGCATTCTTTGCGGATCGAAGCCGCGGAGTGATCCTGATAGACCTTGCGGTTTTCGTCCCAGCACAGCACGCACTTGGTAAACACGTAAGGCCGCTTCCCTTTCCACTGTTTTAGGGCTTGCGCGACGATCTCTTCCGAGTGGCCCGTTCCATACACCGCGGCAGTGTCAATCCAATTCACGCCGAGTTCGAGCGCGCGGAGAATAGCCGCGATCGAGTCCGCATCTTCCTGCTGACCCCAGGCAAATTCCCAACCTGAGCCACCGATGGCCCACGCGCCAAATCCAACCGGCGTTATTTGCAAATCGGAGTTTCCCAGTTTCCGCAGTTCCATAATTCCTCGAGACGCAATCTTACCGCGCTACTGTTCTACGTCGGTTTGGATGAGATTCGCCAGCGAAAAGTTAGGGCGTGGTGGCTTGAGCCTGGCGGAGGCTAGTTCACGGTAAAGGCGTCGTCGAAGCAACGGCGCCACCAGGGAAACGATGAGGCAACGGCCCGTGCACACGCACGCCCCATTTGAGGGATGCCCACAAGCAGACTCGCGCAGGGCGGCGAACCCTGTCGTTCTGTGTACGTCAGGTATACCGGATAGCTTGACCAATCTTTGGAGACTTTTAATAAAGAGAACTACAATTCAAAGGTAGGGTTGTTACTTCACAAACGGACAAAGCGGCGCGATAGTATCGCCTCGCGCCGCCTTGCTCCCCGCGACAAAACTCAGACTGCTTAAATGCTCTTCGGACCAGCTGCTGCTGCGGCCGGTGCGCCGGATGACTTCGCAAACGCGCTGCCGCTGGATTCCTTCTCGGCGCTCTTGTCGATTTCGATCGAGCCCTTGAAGTAAGCGCCGTCTTCGATCATGATGCGCGCCGTCGTCAGATCGCCGTTCACCGAACCGTCCTTCTTGATTTCGATCCGGTCCTTGGCGCGAAGATTGCCCTTCACGCTGCCGTACACCACCACCTCGCGGGCAATGATGTCGGCCGTCAGCTTGGCGGTCGCACCCACCGTGAGCTTGCGCTCATCCAGTTGGATCAACCCTTCCACCGAACCGTCGACCAGCAGGTCTTCGCTGCCGGTGATTTCGCCTTTCACGTGCAGGCTCGCTCCCAGTCTGGCCGTCGCGCGGTCGCCGGTCGCACCCAATGGACGCATTGCATCTGTACTCATCGCGTTAGTTCCCTCCCAGGTCGCCGGAGCTGGCTTCGGCGCCTGATTCAGATTCTGTTGATTCGCTGCAAAACTCTTTGGCTCCGGTTGCGCGACTTGCGGCGTTTCCGGCTTTTTCGTGTTCCCCCACATTGGATCCTCCAGGGACAGGCCACCCCATCAGATTCCGTCGGGGCAAGATGAAACTCTATTCCCGTGTAGTGGGTGCTGCAAACAACGTATCAGCTTGTTGTGCGTGAGAGTAACTACCCTTTGGTTCAAGTCCCGTTACTGTCCCGAGGGCCATGCTATGTGGTGGGTTTGTCGGGAACTGGTTGGGACGCGACAAAGTCGTTCACAAAACGTCGCGCGTAGCTGTCGAGCAGTTCGCGAACTCGCGATGGATTCACCGACTTCACGATGAATCCCGCATGATGATATTTCTTCACGCGATACACGATTTCAGGATCGTTGTACGCTGAGGTGTCGGGGTTCTCTTGTTTGGCGAGCGACACAATCACTCCGGCGTAGTCATGCTTCGTATTCGGGAGTGCATACGGCTGCTTTCCCGCGCCGACTTCAAGCTTCGCCCATTCGCGCCACAAATTCACGCCCGTAGCGTTCTCGATCACATCGGAGATGTACGCTCCTCCGACGCGCGCCGCAATTTCAATGAAGTAGAACTTGCCGTCGGCATGAGCTTTTAGAAATTCCGCGTGCGTTACGCCACGCATCAGACCTAATCCCTCGATCAAGTGCCGATTCGTCGCCTCGAGCGCTTTCGCATCCGCACTGTCGTGCTCCAGCGTTCGCGTGGTGAACACGCCGCCGCCGTGTGAAACGTCCAGCGGTGGAGTTCCGTACGCGTGCGCCTCGGCGAACACCACCTCCTTCTCGCTGACGACGCTATCCACATGAAAAACCCTGCCCGGCAAGAACTGCTCGAGCAGAAAGTGCGATTGCTCATCGCCCAGTTTTTCGAGCCACGGCCACAGATCCTCAGGCTGCTGGAGCTTCTTCATCCCAATGCCAGAAGCCTGGGAGCGCGGCTTCAACAGCCATGGACCGGTCACACGATTCATGAACTCGCGCAGCTCGTCATGATTCAATACGTGCACAAATTCCGGAACCTTCACGCCAACTTCTTTCGCACGCGCACGCATCGCCAGCTTGTCGCGAAAATAGCGAACCGTGGTCAGGCCCATACCCGGAATGCGCAAATGTTCGCGAATCGCTGACACATTTTCCATGTCGAATTCATCGAGCGCCACGATGCGGTCGATCTTCCGCGTGCGCGCCGCATAGCTCACGGCGTTCAACAACTGGGGCAAAGGAAGTTCTTCCGGCATGAAAAACATCTCGTCGATTGCTTCGCGGGGCCAATCGGCATTGCGCAACTTTTCTACTGTCAGCAAATAAACCGTGCAGCCGATGGCCTTGCAGGTTCGGATAAACTCCTGCCCTTTTTCGTAGGTGCTGACGCAGAGGATTGCGAGAGGACGCTGCTCGGGCACGCCAAGCCTCCTGCACTACCAATGAGCCGCGAAGTATAACGCGCAACTAGCGCGCAGGATATAAAAACCGCAGAAACGGGCCGACACGCCGAGCCCAGGCCGCCTCGTTGTGTTCCGCGCCTTCGACGCGGTCGTAGTGTAGGTCTTCGTTCAATCGCCAACCGCGCGCGAGCAAGATGTCGCGGTATCTTTCGACGTCCTCGACGATCCGTGGGCCTTCGCGCGTGCCGATGTCCAGCCAAATCCGCGGGCGGGAATGTACGGCCATCCGTTCGGCGAATGAATGAATTACCCTGTAGTGCCACCAAACCGCGGGCGATAGCGCGGCAATCTTTCCGAACACATCCGAGCGCGATAATCCCAAATACAATGACACCAAGCCGCCCAACGACGAGCCACCGATTCCCGTCCGGTATGGACCGCCCTCTGCTCGATATTCTCGGTGCACGAAGGGCATCACCTCTTCCAACAGAAATTTCCCGTAGCGATCCGCTCGCCCTCCGCCCAGCCTTGGAGCTTTGGTGGGCGTGTATTCGCGAATCCGCGCTTTACCGGAGTTGTAGATTCCCACGATGATCACCGGCTCCACTTGCCCCGCGTGAATCTCTGCGTCGGCGGTTTGGCCGACGTGCCAGTCTTGCCCCTTAATAAAGGATGTCGATCCATCGAACAAGTTCTGGCCATCGTGGAGGTACAGCACCGGGAAACGGCGTTGTGGCTGCTCGTGATAACCCGGCGGCAAGTACACCACAAGGCTCCTCTGATTTCTCAGGAACTTTGACCGGAAATTGTTATGTTTGCGGAGTTGTCCGTCGCTCACAGGGCGGCAACGCTCATGGGACGATCGTCACAAGCAGGTCTTTCGCTTCCACGCTTTGCCCTGGCGTGACCAGCAGCTTCACGATTCGACCCGCGATCGGCGCGTAAATGTTGGATTGCATTTTCATGGCTTCGAGCGTCATTAGTTTAGCACCTCGCTCGACCGTGTGGTTCGCCTGTACCGCAATACCGCTGATCACCCCGGCCGTCGGAGCGCCGACTTGTCCCGGATCTGCCGCATCAGCCTTGGGATGCGCGCGTTCCACTACGCGAAGCGATTTGTCGCGAACATTAACTTCCCGCGGCTGTCCGTTCAATTCAAAAAACAGCGTTCTCGTGCCGTCAGGATGCGGCTCGCTCGCGGTCATATATTTGATGATGAGCGTCTTTCCGGCCTCGATCGAAACCGTAAGCTCCTCACCCGCCTTCAGGCCATAGAAAAACGGAGGCGTCGGCAAAACGCTCACGTCCCCGTGTGCCTGCCGGAACTTATCAAATTTCAGGAAAACGTCCGGGTACAAAAGGGAGCTAAGGAGATCGTCGTCTGAAATCGGATGGCCCGTCTTCTTTTCCAGCGTTTCTTTTTCCGCAGCAAGATCCGCTGACGGCATACGCGCGCCGGGCCGCCCTTTAACCGGCTTCGCGCCGCGCAGCAAGATTTTCTGCACTTTGCGTGGCCAGCCTTCTGGCGGCACTCCAAGTACTCCGGAAAACATCTCCACGACCGAATTCGGAAACGCCACATCGTGATGCTCGTCCAGTTTCAACACATCGGCCGGCTTCATCTCTTTAGCCATCAAAAACAGCGTCATGTCCCCGACCACTTTGCTGGACGGCGTCACCTTCACAATGTCGCCGAACAATTGATTCACTTCCGCGTACATGCGTTCCACTTCGCGCCAGCGATGGCCCAGCCCCATCGCAACAGCTTGCTCGCGCAAATTGGTGTACTGCCCGCCGGGAATTTCGTGCTCATACAGCCGCGCGTTTCCCGCTTTTGGCCCCGAATCGAACGGCAAATAGTAGGTCCGCACCGTTTCCCAGTAATCCGAACAGCCGTTCAGCGCAGCCGAATCGAGCCCCGTATCTCTCGGAGTATTCCGAAGCGCCACGACAATCGCATTCAAGTTTGGCTGGCTGGTCCCGCCGCTCATAGCCGCGACCGCTCCGTCCGCGATGTCCACGCCGGCGTCCGCCGCCTTCAACACCGTCGCCGCATTCATTCCGCTGGTGTCGTGCGTGTGAAAATGAAGCGGCAGGTCCACTTCTTCCTTCAGCTTCTTCACCAGCTCAAATGCCGCATACGGCTTGCACAGTCCGGCCATGTCCTTGATGGCCAGAAAGTGCACGCCCAGAGTTTCCAACTGCTTCGCCAGCCCAACATAGTACTTCAGCGAATATTTCGGCCGCGTTTTATCGAGAATATCTCCCGTGTAGCAAATCGCCCCTTCGCAGACGCCACCGGCTTCCAGCACCGCGTCCAGCGACACGCGCATGTTCTCGATTGAGTTCAACGAATCGAAAACGCGGAAGATATCCATGCCTTCCGCATAGGCCTCGCGCACAAATTCGCGAATGACATTGTCCGGGTACGACGCATACCCCACCGCGTTTGCGCCACGCAGCAGCATCTGAAAACAGATGTTCGGTACCGCCGCACGCAGCTCTCGCAGCCGTTGCCAGGGATCCTCGCGCAAGAACCGCAGCGCCGTATCAAAGGTCGCCCCGCCCCACATTTCCAGGCTGAACAAGTTCGGCAGCCGCTCCGCCACAAACGGCGCAGTAGCCAGCAGATCGTAGGTGCGCACGCGCGTTGCCATCAAGGATTGGTGCGCATCGCGAAACGTCGTATCGGTCAGGAGCAATCGCTTTTCTTTTTTCGCCCACTCCGCAAACTTCTTCGGCCCCAGTTTCTTCAGCTGCTGCCGCGTGCCCGCTTTTGGCTCCGCGCCGCTCGGAGCAGGCACGGTCGCCGTTTCCAGCACCGGCGGTACCGGCTTCCCCTTCACCTCGGGATTGCCGTTCAAAATCACGTCGCCAAGATATGTCAGCAGTTTTGTCGCACGATCACCGCGCTTCGGAAAGCGGAACAGCTCCGGATGCTGCTCCAGAAATCCCGTGGTCACTTCGCCGCCGCGGAACTTCGAATGGTTCACGACGTTTTCGACGAACGGAATATTCGTCTTCACGCCGCGAATGCGAAACTCGCGCAGTGCGCGGTCCATCCGCTGGCAAGCCTCGGGCAGGTTCGTGCCCCACGCCGTCACCTTCACCAGCAACGAATCGTAATAAGGAGCGAGCGAGGCCCCGGCATACGCAGTTCCACCGTCCAGACGAATCCCAAATCCCGCTGGCGAGCGGTACGTCGTCAGCTTCCCGTAATCCGGCGCAAAGTTTTTCTCGGGATCTTCCGTCGTAACGCGGCACTGCAGTGCCGCGCCATACAGCGGCACGCTCTCTTGCTTCGGCAAATTCATCGGCTCTTCGTGAAGAGTATTCCCCTGCGCCACCAGAATCTGTGCGCGCACAATGTCAATGCCGGTCACCATCTCGGTGACCGTGTGCTCCACCTGAATGCGCGGATTCACTTCGATGAAGTACCACTTCTGCGCGTCGACGTCGTAGAGAAACTCCACTGTTCCGGCGTTGCAGTAGTTCGCCTTGCGCGCCAGCTCGACCGCCGCTGCGCACAATTCGTTTCGAACACTTGCTGGCAGATTCGGAGCCGGCGCCACCTCGACCACTTTTTGGTGCCGCCGCTGCACCGAACAATCACGCTCCCACAAATGCAGCAAATTTCCGTGAGTATCGGCCAGAATCTGCACTTCCAGGTGGCGCGCCCGCGCTAAATACCTCTCCAGGAAAACCGATGCATTTCCAAAAGTTGACTTCGCCTCGCCCTGTGCCTCTTCCAGCCGCGACTCTAGTTCAGCTTCATCGCGCACTACGCGCATCCCACGACCGCCGCCGCCCATTGCGGCCTTCACCATCACGGGGTAGCCGATCTCCCGCGCAATCTTCTTCGCTTCGTCCACGGACTTGACCGGCTTCTCCGTGCCGGGCAGCACCGGCACACCCGCAGAGATCGCCAGCCCGCGCGCCGCTGTTTTGTCGCCCAACAACTCCAGCAGCTGCGGCGTCGGCCCGACAAACTTGATGCCCGCTTTCTCGCAAGCTCGCGCCAGCGCGGGGTTCTCCGACAAAAATCCATACCCGGGATGAATGGCGTCCACGCCTTTGGCTTTTGCCACCGCGACGATTCCCGCGATGTCCAAATATGCCTCGACCGGCCCTTTTCCTTCGCCTACCTGATAGGCCTCGTCCGCCTTGAACCGGTGCAGCGCCAGCCGGTCCTCTTTCGAATAGACCGCGACAGTCCGCAGCCCCAGCTCGTTCGCCGCGCGGAAAATTCGAATCGCGATCTCGCTACGGTTCGCAGCCAGCAGTTTCTGGATGGGCTTTGGCATCAGCATAGGTGTGGTTGCGCACCTGGACGCAACCGATCATTCTTTCACGCCCGTACTATGCCACTACAGCAGTTTTTTGAATGAATCAAACTTAAGTTTTGAATGAAATGAAGTGTGCAGGGCAAGTCGGGGGCGAAAACCCCGATATCAGGGCTGTTCGGGCAAGACTGTGGCGACGGTTTCCTTCGAAGGCAGGTTCCGCAACGCTTCCAACTCGGTCTGCAGTCTCGCCCACACTTTTTTGTCTTTCTTCATTTTGAAGGGAGTGTCTGTGCCGCCGAAAAAGCCGAGTAGCTCGGCGCGGATTTCCGCAGTCAGCCCCGAAAAGTCCTGCTCGGCAAGCTTGTCGAGTAGCTTGGCGTGTGCCGCATCACTCATTTCGTATTCGCCCGGGGCGCTGGTCGTGCCCAGGTCGAAATTGTCGTTGGTCAGATCGGGACGCTGAGTTTCGCGCTGCTGCCTCAGCAGCTTGCGGTACTCGTCGAGCGTATCGTTAAAGCTCGCCTCAAACATATGTTCTGTTTCGGGAGTCGGCGTCCGGAACTGCAACACTTTGAGCGGCCCGAATTTCGGCAGAATGCGATACAGGAAGGCCAGACATTTGTCGCCAAACGTCGGCCGTTGGTAGTCCGTACCCCACTCCTGTTCGTACTTCGCGCGCTTCAGGTTGTAAAGAAACTTTTGTTTGGTGATCCCGGGCTGATCCTTTTCCATTTCGTGCTGCTTCAAGTGCCATGCGATACGAGTTGCTCTGGGCAACAAGTCGCTTACCGCGTGGCGGTACGAATTCAAAGCCCGATCTTCCTTGACTAGGAGTTTCCTCAGGTCGAGTCCGTAGGTCTCTTCAAATGCCTGCTCCAGCACTCGCGGCGCCACTTCAAACCCGATGAAGTCGTGGTAGCTCTCGGGCGCGTACCGCTTCTTCGCCACTTGCAGCACGTCGAAACCAAATTCCGTCTTGACATGCGCGAGCTTGTCTTCCTCATACGAAACGGAATCCCCGTACTTTTTCTTCAGCTTTGGATAAAGAATAGGCACGGCACGGTTCGTCCCAATCTTGTGGCCGTTGTTGTCCGCCGCATAATGCGCCATCGCGCCTAAGGCAAAAGCATATTCGTTTGGATCCTGCGCATCCCGCAGCAGCGCCAGAATGAAATCCGCGCTCCTTACATAATGCGTCAGATCACTGAAAAACGCGTTCCCATAAGGGTAGTAACCGAGGTCCTGGATGATTGCTCCGCCGTACGCGTAGGCGTGCGCTTTCTTGAAGTCTTCATCCGTCAGATTGGGAAATCGCTTCTTCAAAGCGGGCTTCAAGTCATTTTCCCATGCTGCATCAATGATCGCCTGATGCGACATTACGGAATAGGCTTTCCCCTTCTCGGGGCACCACAAAACTAAAACCGCAGCGCAAACCACTGCGACTAGCTTGCGAACAATCCCTCCGCTGTCCGCGGGAAGCCTAGATTGAGCTGTTATGCGGAATGGTCTAACCAGCAGCGTCGTTTTCATCGGCCCAAGATAAACAGTGTACCTTCACATCGACGATCCTACGTGGGGACAGCGTCACTCTAGCCGAACAGTGCGCTTTCTTAGGATAGGGATAAAGCCGTAGACTGGCCGAGGTAGCAGAGCACCGCGCCTCAATATTTCCTCAGTACGCCGATCACCCTGCCTTGAATCCGGACATCGCTGGCCGATTCGATGATCGGGCCCATCTCGGAATTTGCCGGCTGCAAGCGGATCTTCCCGGCGCCTTCGCGATAGAACCGCTTTAGGGTAGCTTCTTCTCCGCGGACTAGCGCCACCACGATATCGCCGGCGTTCGCCACCTGGGTCTGCTCGCATACCACAAAATCGCCGTCCATGATGTGGTCTTCAATCATTGAGCTACCTTTAACCTGCAGCACAAAGGAATTTCCGCCACGCGCGAAATCTCCGAGCGAAATGGTTTCCCGCTCCTCCACCGCTTCCAGGGGACGCCCCGCCGCAATCCGGCCCATCAGCGGCAGTTCCTGCGCCTTGCGCTCGATCACTTGTTCTTTCACCGGCTTTGGCAATTGCAAAATCTCAATCGATCGACTCTGGTTGTAGCCGCGCCGGATGAACCCTTTCTTCTCCAACGTCGTAATGTGCTTGTGTACGGTCGCCAGCGATGTCAGCTTCATTCCCTTGCCGATCTCTTCAAAACTCGGCGCGTACCCATGTTTCGTTTCAAACGACACCAGGTAATCCAACACTTCTTTCTGTCGCTTTGTGAGGGCCACGGCTTGCCTCCGGTTGCACAGACTTCAGTCGGTGCACTGTACAGGGCTGTTTCACCCTGTCGGGACTTTTCCACAGCCACTCTAGGCGAAGCTAAAGCGAAATGTCAAGCACCTTTCGTCATGCGCTTTCCTTTCCGTTCCGCGTCTTCACTGCTATAAGCATGAACATGACTTCTCCTGTCCGAGCCTCTGCCTCCGTCGTTGCGGCTGGAGTCGTCGCCATTATCGGCGCAGGTTTTGGGGTGCTCTCCGTCGTTGGCGTCCTTGTGGCTTTGAGGTTTGCAGCGGCCACGGGGCCGGGCGCGATCCCGTCTTCGCTGCGCCCGCTTCTCTATGTCATTTGGAGTTTTTTCCTGGCCTGCGACCTCTTCGTAATAGTTGTCGGCATCCAGCTCATCCGCCTGCGCAATTGGGCTCGCGTTGCCATGCTAATCATCGCCGGTTGCATGCTCTTCTTCGGTGTGATCGGCATCGGCGTTATTTTCTTCACAATCTTTTTGACGCCGGGCGACCCCGTCGTCTCTAAATCTGTCCTCGCCACTGTTCTCGCTTTCATTTACGGAATTCCGATCGCCGTTTCTCTTTGGTGGCTCATTCTTCTGTCCCGTCGGTCGGTCGCAGCACAATTCCAAATCGCAGCCGCTTCGCCATCGGACGCTTCTCCGGCCTCTCTTCC
>UEXQ01000045.1_pt1 | contig 23491 bp, 15 predicted proteins | sample 4301111 | NCBI WGS metagenome assembly UEXQ01 (sample SAMEA4773181, study PRJEB27434) | metagenome | biome: 2259; feature: agricultural soil; material: soil | place: USA | collected 2014-09 | depth 0.25 m
GGGTGGTACTACGCATGCATATAACAAGGATAGTGCATGCGGTTGAGTTTTAGTACTGACCACCGTTACGGCACCAGGTTCCCGTCAGGGTCTTTCGCTCCGAGGCATGGCAATGCAAGGCGAGCGAGACAGAGAGGAAGGAAGCTCTGTCCCAAGCTGATGGTGTAGCCAGCGGCGGCCAGCCGCAGAGGAAAGCGACCTTGGAATCTCAGCCACACAATCCGGTTCCTCGGTGGAAGGAGCGCCTGACGGCGCTGCGCAATACCCTGCCCATTTTCAAAATGGTTTGGGAAGCGTCGCCGCGGATCGTCGTGGCGAACGTGAGCGTGCGCGTGGTCGTAGCGCTGTTGCCGCTGGCGATGTTGGCGGTGACGAAGGTCGTCATCGATGCGATCTACCAGTACACCGCGCACAAAGCGGCACTGCCCTCTTATTTCTGGTGGCTGGTGGGTGCGGAGTTTGCGCTCGCTTGTTTTTCCACGATTTTGGTCCGCGTCGGCGATTACTGTGACACGGTTTTGGCAGATAAGTACGCGAAGCACATCAGCATTCGCATCATGGAGCACGCTTCGCGGCTCGATCTGACGTCCTACGAAGATCCCACTTTTCAAGACAAACTGGAGCGTGCGCGGGTACAAGGTACTGACCGCGTGCTGATGATCCAGGCGGCGGGCCGGCTGGTACAGCAGGCGGTGACGACGGTCAGCATGGCGGCGAGCATCTGCTTTTTCTCGCCGTGGATTCTGGTGGCCTTGGTCGTCTGCGTGGTTCCGGCATTTTTGGGTGAAACCCATTTTGCGTTTCTCGGATATTCGCTGAGCTTTGCGCAAACACCGGCGCGTCGCGAAATGGAATATTTGCGCGTTCTGGGCGGCAGCAAAGAGAGCGCGAAAGAGCTGAAACTTTTCGGACTTGGCCGCTACCTGGTCGAGCGATTCACGAACCTGGCGATGCGGCTGCACAAGGAAACGGCGGGCCTGGCGCGACGCCGTTTGTTTGTGGGTTCGATGCTCACGCTGCTGGGAACGCTGGGTTACTACGGGACCTACGCGTTCGTGATCTATCAGACTGTGACCGGCATGCTGACGATCGGTACATTGACGCTGCTCTCCGGAGCGATTGCCGCGGCGAGCTCCAACCTGCAGATGGTCTTTTCCACGTTTTCAACGATCGCGGATCAGGCGCTGTTTATCGGCGACCTGCTGGACTTCTTCGCCGTCAAGCCCGCGGTGTTGTCGAAGGCCAATGCGTTGCCCGCGCCGCAGCCAATCAAGCAGGGATTCGAGTTTCGCAATGTTTCGTTCGCGTATCCGAACGGACGGCAGGTGCTGCACAACGTAAGCTTCAGGCTGGCTCCGGGAGAACGCATCGCGCTAGTCGGCGAGAACGGCCAAGGCAAGACGACTATCGTCAAACTGCTTACCCGCCTGTACGACCCCACGGGCGGACAGATTCTGCTGGATGGCGTGGACCTGCGCGAGTACGACCAAGAAGATTTGTGGCGCGAAATCGGCGTGATCTTCCAGGACTTCATGCGCTACGACATGACGGCGACGGAAAACATCGCGATGGGGCGTATTGAGGAGCGCAAGAACATTTTCCGCATTCGCTCCGCAGCGCATAAGAGCCTTGCGGAAGACGTGATTAGGAAGCTGCCGAAGGGTTTCGACCAACAGCTCGGATGCCGGTTTGACGGCGGAACGGATCTTTCCGGCGGCGAATGGCAGAAGCTGGCGTTGGCGCGCGCCTATTTGCGCGAAGCTCAGGTGCTGATCTTGGACGAGCCGACAGCGTCGCTGGACGCGAAATCCGAACACGAAGTCTTTGAACGCTTCGCGGAATTGACGCGCGGGAAAATGGCCATGCTGATCTCGCATCGTTTTTCGACGGTACGGATGGCCGACCGGATTTTTGTTTTGCAGGACGGAAGAATCGCCGAAGAGGGGCCGCACGATCAGTTGATGCAGAACGGCGGGCGGTACGCAGAGATGTTCGAGCTGCAGGCGGCGAGCTACCGGTAGTTGACGGTTTTGGGGGAAAGAACGTAATGGCGACGGGGATGGAGTTGATATTGAACCTGCGCAGCGCGCGTGAATGGCACAGCGCGTTTGAAGAACACAGCGAGCGTAGCGCTGTTGCCGCGGCGGCGGAGGAAACTGCGCGGCGCCTTGACAAGATTCTCACGGCGGCGCGGCGCGATGTACTCAAGGCGCAAAGCAAACCGCGGCGCAAGATCCTATCGCCCACGGCCGATGGCCTGGCGTTGCATGAAGCGCAAATCAGCGGCGCGATTCAGTATTTGCAGCGCCGGCAATCCTCCGGGGCTTTTCTCGAAGGCGACTGGCGAGCGCTCACGGCAAACACGAAAGTAATCGAAGAAGCGTTTGGCGAGAGCCGGGCGGCGTTGCGTTTGACTGACGAATTGCCCGTCCTCGCTGGTGCAAGCGAAGGGCATCTCCGCGTTCGTGTGGTGGCTGAGCGTTTTCTGGAAGCCGCGGAGTTTGTTTTTGAACGGCAAGAGCTGGTTGCGTTTCTAGCGGCAATGCAGGAAGAGGCGGAGCTGACCAACGCCGAAATCGCAGCGCTGAAGGGATTTTTGAGCCAAGTTTTGCTGGAGCAAGTTGCGGGTCACGCGCGCAAGTTGGTGATGCCCGGCCGGAACACCAGCACATCTCGGGAGGAGGCGCTGCCGGGGTTGCGGTTGACGCTCTCGAGCCTGAAAAGCTTGATACTGACGGATTGGGACGAGCTGTTTGTGGAAACCAGTTTGTGCGAGCAAGCGCTCGCGCAGGATCCTGCCGGTGCGTTTGAAGGCATGGACAAGGCCGCGAAGTCCGATTATCGGACGGCCGTGGCGCAGTTGGCGCGCGAATGCGGCGAGAGTGAAGCTGAAGTGGCGCGGCGCGCAGTGAAGCTGGGGAAAGCTCCGCACGTTGGGGCAAACACGAGAGCCAACCAGCGCCGCTCGCATGTGGGTTTCTATCTCATTGGTGAGGGACGCCCGAAACTGGAGGAGGCTCTGGGCGTTCACCGCTCGATCTTCACAAAGTTTGGCCGCTTTCTAAAGCGCTGGCCCGATGGGCTGTATGTGGTTGGTATCGAGCTGCTGATGATCGGCCTGCTCAGCGCCGTCGTAGTGGGCGCTGAAGTGCGCGTGCCGACTTTCCTGGTAGTGGCGCTGTTCCTGCTGCCAGCGGCGGAGAGCGCAGTGGCCATCGCCAATCAGCTTGCCGTGATGTTTGTCCGTCCGCGGGCAATGGCCAAAATGGACTATTCCAAAGGCATTCCGGCGGAAAGCAAGACGCTCGTCGTCGTGCCAACGCTACTGATCAACCGCGAACAGTTGGAACGCGCGGTCCGTGACCTGGAGATTCGCTTCCTCGGCAATCGCGACGCAAACCTGCATTTTGCGCTGTTGACTGATCCTCCCGATGCGCCGACACAGTTCGATAAACGCGATGAATTGGGACCGGAGTGCGCGCGGCGGATTGAAGAGTTGAATCAGCGGTATGCAGAGCAAGGCCGCGGCAGCTTCTTCCTCTTCCATCGCAATCGTACGTTCAACGCGGTGGAAAAAATCTGGATGGGTTGGGAACGGAAGCGCGGCAAGTTGCTCGATCTGAACAACCTGCTGGTAGGCAGGTCGAACAATTTTTCCGTGATCGCGGGCGATCAGTCGCTCCTCAGCGGCTTCAAGTATGTGATTACGCTGGACGCAGACACGCAGTTGCCACGAGACGCGGCGCATCGCCTGGTGGGGGCGATAGCGCATCCTATGCAGCGCGCCGTGATTCACCCGGTTTCGAATGTTGTCGTCGAAGGCTATGGCATTTTGCAGCCGCGCGTTGGCGTCAGCATCCATTCGGCGAACCGCTCGCGGCTCGCTTCCCTTTTCTCCGGCGATTCGACCTTTGACGTGTACACACGCGCGGTTTCCGACGTGTACCAGGATTTGTTCGGCGAAGGAAGCTTTACGGGGAAAGGTATTTACGAAATTGAAGTGTTCCAGCAAGTGCTCGAACAGCGCTTCCCGTGCAATGCCATCCTCAGCCACGACATGATCGAAGGTGCTTATGCCCGCGCCGGCTTGCTCTCAGACGTCGAGGTGATCGACGACTACCCATCGCGCATGGCGGCCTACAGCAAGCGCAAACACCGCTGGGTGCGCGGCGATTGGCAGATTCTTTTCTGGCTCTTCCCCCGCGTTCCGGACTATTTCGGCAACGTGGTGCGGAATCCAATCAACCTGATCTCGCGTTGGAAGATTCTCGATAACCTTCGGCGCAGCCTGACGGAAATCGCGACGCTGGCAATTCTGCTGAGCGGCTGGCTCTTTCTGCCCGGGAAGGCACTTTATTGGACGGTGGCGACGCTGGCGATGTTTGCAGCGCCCACGTACCTGCAATTCGCGTTGGCGATCTTGCGCAGTGGAAACAGTAAGTTCACCGCGCGCTTTTGGAAGGATTGGTTCGCCGACTTTTCAGCGGCCAACGCTCACCTCTTCATGCGGCTGGTGTGCCTGCCACAGCAGAGCATGGTGACGCTCGACGCGATCCTCCGCGTGGTGGTCCGCATGGCGGTGACACGCCGGAAACTGCTGGAATGGGAAACTGCGGCCGAAGCGGAAACCAGCGGCAAGCGGCGCAGCCCCGTGGACATCTATCTGGCGGCAACGCCCTGGCTGGCTTTTCTGGGCGGCGTTTTTCTGGCCATAGACCGTCCCGACGCTTTCCTGGTGGCCTGGCCGCTGTTGCTACTGTGGGGCGGTTCGCGGGAGTTCAGCAACTGGCTGGACCAGCCATTGCCTGAAGACGGCTTGAAAATCAGCCACAACGACGAAGCGCTGCTGCGCAACTCCGCGCTGCGCACTTGGAGATTCTTCCGCGAGTTCAGCAACGAGCAGGAAAATTACCTGATTCCGGATATTTTCAAGGAAGAAGGCAAGCTGACCGCACACCGGGTTTCGACGACGAACCTCGGATTGCTGCTGAACGCGCGCGTTGCGGCAATTGATCTGGGACACCTGACCGTCGCGGAATTCATCGCGGAGACGGAGAAGACGTTGGCCACGGTGCGTCGTTTGCCCAAAGCGCACGGCCACCTTTACAACTGGTATGACAACCGCACGCTGGAGCCGGTGGGCGATCCGTTTCTCTCCACGGTAGACAACGGCAACCTGGTCTGCTGCTTGTGGACATTGAAACAGGCGTGCCTGGAAGAGTTGAAGCGGCCGATTTTCCGGCGGGAATTGTGGGCCGGCATTCGCGATCACGCGCGGCTGATCCAGCAACTCGCTCCAACCAAAGATGTCCGCAAGGTAGTGCGTGGTTTGGAAGAGACCATCGCAAGGCGCGGACAGACGCCATTGGAATGGCTCAGTTCCCTGCCCGCATTGGAGCAAGCGGCGGCGACGGTGGCCGAGGCGGCAAAACCGGCGGCACAAAAATCCGAAGAGCTGCAATGGTGGCTGAACGAGTTCAGCACCCGGGTTTCGGCACTGCATAACTTGGCGGTGCAATTCGCGCCGTGGGCTTCCACGAAGTTCCGCACGTTGCGCGTGGAAGAAAAGCAGCAAGCGAAATGGATCGCGGATCTGAGCCTGGCAGAAGCCGCTCGCATTTACGACGAAATCGCGACAGACCTGGAAAAAGAAAATCGCGATGGACAAATCGGCGGCGCAGCGGAGAGCGTTTCCCGCGAACTGCTTCGCGAGGCGCTTGCATCTGCACGTAAATCGGCGAGCGGCGCATTCGCGTCGCTAAGCGGAATCGCCGCGTACGCGGATGAACTCGCAGCTGGCATGGACTTCTCGCTGGTGTACGACGCGGCGCGGAAGCTGATCACCATCGGCTTCGACGCCAGCAAGGACACCGCCAGCGAACACCATTACGATTTGTTGGCATCCGAAGCGCGTGCGGCGGTTTTTGCGGGAGTGGCCAAGGGCGAAATCCCACAGGAGTGCTGGTTCCACCTGGATCGCGCGCACGTGCGATTCAAGGGCGAACGTGTGCTGCAATCGTGGACCGGCACGATGTTCGAATACCTGATGCCATCGCTATGGATGAAGTCTTCGGCAGGCACGTTGCTCGATCGCAACATGGGCAGCGCGGTGCGTGCGCAGCAGAAATATGCGCGGCGTTTCGGAATCCCGTGGGGAATATCTGAATCCGCGTGCAGCCTGATCAGCGGCGACGGCCACTACCATTACTTCGCGTTTGGAGTTCGAGCGCTGGCGTTGCACCGTCCGGACGAAGAACGCGTCGTGATTTCACCCTATTCCACATTCATGAGCCTGATGACCGGCTCCTACGACGCGCTGCGAAATCTGCGGCGTCTCAAGAAAATGGGGGCAGTGGGCGCGTATGGCTACTACGAGGGGCTAGACTTTGGCCCGCGCGTCACGCTGCACCGCAAACGCTTTGCCATGGTGAAGTCGTGGATGGCGCACCACCAGGGCATGTGTTTGCTTTCGATCGCCAACGTTTTGTGCGATTCCGCGATTCAGCGGCGCTTCCATAGAGAGCCGCAAGTCGCCGCGACCGAGCGCATCCTACATGAACGCGCGAACGCTTCGGAAACTCTGGAAGCCGGCAAAGTGCAACGGAAGCGTAGAGCGGAAGCGCTCCTAACTGAAGGACAGAGCGTGTTAAGCCCGAGCTATTGGGAAGCGAAAGATCGCGCGCAGAGTGCTGCGTAAAAAAAGAGCACCGATGACTCCGGGAGGCTATTGTTTTGCAGTAGCCTCCTTAAATTTTGCGGCCTGCTCGGGTTGATTCATGCCCGTGTATTCCGCCACCAAGTCTTTGCGCGCGCTGCGCAGCCAGCTCACCGTAGGGTCCATTTGCTTGCTTAAGCTATCGAAGCCCGCGTGGGTCTGCTCTTCGGCTTCGGCATAGCGGTTCTGGCGCAGCAGCGTTCTGCCCAATTTGATGCGTGCGATGCCCGTGTTCACATTGTCCGGCGGAAGAACCTCCGTCAGCCGCCGGATGACGTCGCGGAAAATCGGTTCCGCGCTGGCATAATCTTTTTTGTCCATGTACTGGCTGGCGACATTTGCCAGCGCGATGGCGACAAAGTAGTGGTGATCGCCGTAAATCGAGCGATAGATTTCTACCACGCGGCGGAATATCACGATAGCTCCATCCATGTCGTTGCGCATGGACTTGTTCGCAGCAAGCTCGTTCAGAGTTTCCGCGACGGAACCATGCACAGGTCCATAAACGCGCTCCTGGATCGCCAAGGCCCGGTTCAGCGCAGCATCGGATTCGTCGAATTTGTTTTCGAATTCCAAAGCGCGCCCAAACATCGTCAGATAGATAGCGGTCTTGGGATGTTCCTTGCCGTAATAGAGCTGTGAAATATCCAGCGCCTGGCGGTCGAATTTTTCTGCTTCGGTGTAAAAGCCCAAATCCTGCTGAATGGCTGCAATGTTGCCAAGATCTTCCGCAACAGAAGGATGGTGCTCTCCATACATCTTGCGGTGCATTTCCAAAACGCGGCGATAGAGAGAATCCGCGACCGGATAATGTCCGGCAGAGTAATTTGTCTCAGCCAGCGCGGAAAGACTATTCACCAGATCCGTCGCAGATCTGCCCGGCGCCGACTCCATCTTCACAGCGTCGTTGAGCACCTGGATGGAATGATCGTACGCGCCGCGTTGCCCAAGCACTCGACCGTACGCGATCATTGCTTTGACTACGGCGGGATTGTTCGCGGCTTGGTGACGGCGCGACATTTCCAGCCCCTGCTGGGTAAACCTTTCGGCTTCTTCCAGTTTGGCTTGATCGGAACGTAGCAGCCCGATCGCTACCAGGGTTTGCGCCACTTCAGCGCTATCGGCGCCAAAAAGTGCCTTGTGCGCATCCAGGGCAGACTGCAGCAGCGTGTTGGCCTGGTCCAGTTTGCCAAGTTTCTGATAGATGCCGCCCAACGTTTCGTACAGCTCAGCTTGCACCGCAGGTTCGGCATTTAGAGAATGTGCTTCCTGCACGCCTCGATCAAGCAACGTCACAACGCGCAGGCTGTCGGCTGGGCCTGCGGCTTCATCGCCTCCCTGAAACAGATTGGTCATGAATTTCTGAATGCGTTGGGTGCGCGCCGCTTGCGCCAGTGCGGCATTTCGCGCAATCGTCAGGCGCAGCGTGAAAAATGTAACCAGCCCGGCGATCAGCAACACCGCGGCAGCGGCGGCGGTCACTGAGCGCTGGTTGCGGGTCACGAACTTATGCAATCGGTAGCGAGCGCTGTCCGGCCGCGCATCTAGCGGCTCGCCCCTCAGATAATGATCCACGTCGCGCAGCAGAGCTTCCGCCGAGGCGTATCTGCGTTGTTGGTCCTTGTGCATTGCCGTCAGACAGAGCACATCGAGATCAGACCAAAGCGACTTGCTGGTGGACGCGAACTCTTGCCTCGCTTCCGATTTATCGATATCTCGCTGCACGATGATGGACGGACGTTCCGCTTCTTGTTCCGTCAAGATCTTTTCCGCTTGCGCCGGCGTCTGCGACGACAAATCGAACGGCGGCCGCCCGCACAGCAGCTCATAAAGAATCACGCCGAGTGAATAAACATCGGTCTGGATGCCGACTTGCTCGCCGCGAATCTGCTCCGGCGACGCGTACGCCGGCGTCATCAGGCGCAGCCCGGTCATCGTCTGGTCCACGGACTCACCCAACACTTCCATCTGCTTGGCGATTCCGAAATCCAGCAAGCGGACGGTTCCATCTTCTTTCACTAAGATGTTTGAAGGTTTCAAATCGCGATGAATCACCGCATGCTGGTGCGCGTAAACAACCGCTTCGCAAACCTCACGAAAAAGCTTCAGCCGTTCCGCAATCGCGCAGCGGCGCTGCGCGCAATATGTCGTAAGCGGAACACCTTCGACGTACTCCAACACGAAAAACGGCGTCCCATCCGGCGAGGTGTCGGCATCGTAAAGCCGCGCAATGTACGGATGGTTGAGTTGGGCGAGCGTTCGCTGTTCCAGCGCGAACCGTTCGCGCCGCGCGGGCGACAGCCACGCATCGCGCAGGATCTTGATGGCCACCTGGCTGCCCAAATCCTCGCGCTCTGCCAAGTACACAATGCCCATTCCGCCTGCGCCCAAAACTCGCTTGATCTGGTAACGCCCAAACTGTTCGATGGTGGGTGCAGTTGGCATGCCATCGCCCAGAACGTCTTGTGCCACATGAGCAACGTCGCGCTCCAACAGCGAATTCCCTTCGGCGTCTTCGCGAAGCAGACTCGCAACTTCAGCCAGGAGAGCCAAGTCGTCTTCACACTTTTCTCTCAAGAACGCTTCTTGCTCGTGTGCGGGCAAATCGGCTGCTTCGTGAAAAAGGGCCTGGATCTTTTGCCAGCGAACGCTATCCATGTGACACAGTCGTCAGAGTTTCAATCTGCCCTGGAGCCCGCTGGCTATGCCCGCCGCAATTCGCGAGCCAGCCAGGCTTTTGCCGCCCGCCAATCGCGCTGAACGGTTGCCTCGGAAATGTTCAGCAGGGACGCAGCTTCAGGAATATCCAGCCCGCCAAAAAAGCGGCTCTCCACCATCACCGCCTGCCGTGGGTTCATCCGCGCCAGCTGCTGCAATGCATCGTTCAGCGCCAGAAGGTCGCGGCTACCGGTAGGTTCTCTGCGCACGGATTCGTCAAACCTCACTGTAACCTCGGCTCCGCCGTTTCGCTTGTCCGCATGGCGACGGCGCGCTGCCTCGACCAGAAGCTGCCGCATCGCTCGCGCTGCGATTCGCTTGAAATGGAGCCGCGAAGTGGTGGCAATTTGAGGTGATCCGGCCAGCTTCAGCCAAGCCTCATTCACCAATGCCGTAGGACTGAGCGTGGCGCTCGGATCGCCCCTTCTTACGCTAGACGCAAGCCTGCGCAGCTCCTCATAGGTAACGCTGAAGAGGTGGTCCAGCTCCTGGCGGTCTACAGAAAGTAAGGTGAAATCGCGGGCCGCCCGGTGGCCGTTGTCACCTGACCTGGATTTTTCGGTCGCCATGACGGTTTTTCCCCGCCGCTTGCGCAATGCGAAGTAGGAAGTAAGGCACTCAAGACTGACAGTGCGGAGCCTGCGGCCGCCGCTCGCTTCGTGGCCGGAACTCTATCACCCGAAGCCGTTTCCCAGCAACGGTGATATCGGTCATAGCCGCGCGGTCAACTCTGCCCGTCGCTTGAGTGCGCAGTCAGGGCCCTCCGGGGACGCGGTGGGCCCAAAAACTTCTGCACCTCAAAGTTTTTGTTAGGAGCATTGCGATGAACACTATCCAGCGTGTCTTCTCGTTTCTCTTGGTTCCCGGTCTCTGTGTGACGATCACTACCGCGCAAGGCGGCGGGCAGCGCGGTCAAGCTTCCTCCCCTCAGCCGCAGCAGCAGGGCGTTTCTCCCTCTGTTTGGGCCGCACCTCCTCAGCCTCAGGGGACGCAGGCGAACTCCGCCTTTCAATCCGCCTGCGGCAATCAACCAATGTGCTACGACGCGCCGGACTTTGCCGTCGCCGTCGTGGACTTTCGGATGAGCATGGCCAGCGGCTACAAGCTGATGGACGCGACTCTGCGCTTCGTCAACAAGACCAACCAGCCCCTGATCTTGGGCTACCTCGACAGCTCGGCAGTCGCGCTCGACGACCAGGGCAACCGCTATGTGCCCTACGGTAATCGCGGCCTCGCTGGTATCGGCTTGGTGAATGGCAACGCCGCTGACCCCAAGTTCGTTCTTCAGCCCGGCGCCGCGGGCGATGCGCGTTGGGAACTTCTCTGGAGGCCCGGCGCTCAGGATCCCATCGGCAGCGCGTTTGACCTCTCGATGACGATTCGCGAAGTCACCACACTGGTCGGAGGCCAGCACACTCTTGGCGGCGAAATTCCCCTTCGCTTCCAGGGCCTTGCAAACGGCATGACAGGTTCAGGAGTGGCTGCAGGTGCGGCGCCAGTGGTCGGGACCGCAGGCGTAGCGGGCGTAGCCGGAGCATCGCCGATGTTGGCGAACGGAACCGCTGGCCTGCCCCCGTGCGGACCGAACGGCAACGCTGCGGGAACCATGAACGCTATCGCGGGTGCCGCGAATTCCGTTGGTGGCCAGCAAACCGCCAATGCCACGAACACCGCGACGAACACGGCCAGCAACGCAATGGCCCAGCTTGCCGGCCTCAAATCCATTTTCGGTAAAAAGAACGCCGCGGCTCCCGCAAACAACGTGGCCGGCGCTGCCAATTGCATTCCCGCCGCGACTGCTTCCGCAATGCCGGTCGCTGCTGGGACGTCCACCGCGCCGGCCGCAGCGGGACAAGTCATAAACACGGTGCCGACTCCGGCGGTCGCTGCGGCAAACGCAAGAACGGCCACAGTTAACGCGGCTGCGCCAAACGCGGCTGCGGCCAAAGGGGCAACCAGGGGAATCGTTCCGGTTACTCCCGCGGGAGCGGCTTCGCCGGCGAATGCGCCCGCACCCAACGCTGCTGCCAAGCCCGGGGCTGCCACCGCCGTTGCTCCGAATGCGGCAAAACCCGCGACCAACGCGGTCAGGCCCGCCGTCGTAAATACGGCAGCTCCCAACGCCAAGCCTGCGACACCGCCACCAGCCGCGGCTGTACCAGCAAGAAAGGCCGCTACTCCTCCGCCTCCTGCAAAGAAGCCAGCAACCACAACCGCAACTCCACCGGCGAACCCGACAAGCAAGTAGGCGAACTAGCAAAGGCAGGCATGGTCAAAGCGACTTGCCGTGTCAGCGTTGCGCCAACAAGCACCGGATTGCCGCTGGAGGGACTACCAGCCCACCTCTGCGGCATGAACGGTGACGGGTTCCTTTAAAAAGGCTGGAGTTATTCACTCAATTTCGGAGGAGCGGCAAACCATGAAACATCAGATCCGTTTAGCTTTGATTGCAATCCTCGTGGGATTTGGCTTGACCGGAGTCGCGTGTGGCAGCGGCGGCCTGGAAGGCACGTACAGCACCTCCGCCGGCAACGTTGTCCTTGAGCTTCGCTCCGGTGGAAAAGCCAATTTCACCATCATGGGAGAAACGCAAGCCTGCACGTGGAAGGCGGGGGACAGCAAGGTTGTCCTCACCTGCAAGGGTGATTCAGTAGATTTTGTGCGCCATGACGACGGATCGCTCTCGGGCCCCGGATTCGTCGGCCGCATGACGAAATCCAAGTCGTAACGTACGGGAGGCCGACCATGAGACTAGAAATCGCTCGAACTCCTCTAGGCGCCGGATGCTCCAGCGGCTTTTTTCTGCCGGCAATTTTCTTACTCGCGTTTCTTGCATCGCAGGCAGTCTTGCGGGCCCAGGGCGGCGTGTCGCCGGGCGACATCGTCGAAACCAATATCAACTATCAGCCGGTGACCGGCGAGGTTTTGCGCTCCTACGGAAACCTCGCCGATCTCAACCTCGGCCAGAACAATGTGGGCCGCTATCTTGAAGTCCAATACATGAAAGTCGTGCAGAAGGCGGGCACGGGCGGAACCTCGAAGTTCAACCCTGGGGATACCGTTCAACGCTCAAACGGCTCGATCGTCATCTCCGGCAGAATCATGAAGACGAACGGTGCCTACTGCGAAATTGATTCGTCTGGGTCTGGTTTCACGGGCTGGTCCAAATGCGCCGAGATGCGCCTTGTCTCCAAAGCGCCAGAAACGTATTTGAATTCCCCCGCGGCCGGACCTACCGCCGTCCTCGCCATTACCTCTGGATTTCCCCAGGAAGCTGGGAAATCAAACCCGGTCGGCAATCACGGCTTCTATCTTCTGAAAGATCCCGTGGATACGGCTCTTACTAGAGGCGGCTTCCGCCCGCCCGCTGGCATGTCACCCATCAACGGAATGAACGCGGTGTGCACCAAGCAGACGTCGGATTGCCAGAAGGCGGTTGCCGCGATCATCGCGGATAGTGCAACTGCCGTAAAAAGCGATCCCGACGGCAAAGCTGTCTTTCCCGCCGTCCTACCTGGCGTCTATTACGTTTTTGGAATGGGTCGGCATCAGAGCAAGCCTATGCTTTGGAACGTCCGCGTGCAGATCAAGACGGGCGAAAACTCCGTTACGCTGGACGACCGCAACTCGTCTCCTCTCGAACCGTCCCGCTGAATCCACTGGCCACCCGTTCTGGAACTTTGTATGTCGCACACCCGTATCTTCCTGCGGGCGTATAATGTCCGTCTGGCCATCAGACAGAACGCCCTATCTCATCGTCAAAAGCGCGGGAGAACACCGATGAACCATAATCCGAGCTATCTGAAATTCGTGTCGCGCCATTCCCTTTTCACGGGCCTTGTTTTGGCAGCCTTCCTGTTTATGACCGGCTCTATCGCGTCGGCTCAGAACGAAAAGCGTACCGTCTTCACGGAGGACAACTTTCACTGGCAGGGGAACCTGAAGCCCGGCCAAACGCTCGAAATCATTAATCGCAACGGTGAGATCGAAGCCAGCGGCGCCTCAGGCGAGGCAGCTCGCGTCGAAGGCATGCGCCGCGACGACGGCGACGACAAGGACTTGTTCATCGAGGTGGTGGAGTCGTCCGACGGCGTCATCATTTGTGCGGTTTACGCGAAAGACAAGACACCCGGCCGCTGCCACCATGGCGGAGTTCGCTCCGAATCCAGCACGTGGCATGGCCACCGCGCCAAGCTCACCTTTGACGTTCAGGTGCCGCGCGGCGTCCGCCTTAATGCCATGACCACAAACGGCGGCGTGCGCTGCCGCAACCTCAACAGCGTCGTTGAAGCTGCCACCACGAACGGAAATATTGATGTCTCGACCAGCGAGTGGGCTTCCGCCAAAACCACCAACGGCGGCGTAAATGTGTCCATGGGCAACGCCAAGTGGACTGGCGAACTCGAGCTGGCTACCACGAACGGAAGTGTGGATGTCAGATTGCCGGCTTCAGCCGAGTTTGAAGTCAATGCCGCAACCACAAACGGCGGAATTCACACCGACTTTCCGGTCACGGTGCAAGGCAGCTTCAGCTCAAAGGAGTTAAGCGGGAAAGTCGGTTCAGCCGGCCGCTATCTGAAAGTAGCAACGACAAACGGCGGCATCGATCTGCGAAAGAGCTGAGGGAATAAGCTTCCTTAGGCAGTAGGAAAAGTGAAAACGGAGAACAGCCGTCAGCGCGCTGTTGCGGTCACCGCGGATGTTTCATTGGCAGCTGCGGCGGTTCCCGGAGCGAAGTACCCGTTGCGCGTCCGCGCGATGAGCTTGCCTTTTCCACGGGGCGGAACGACATCCACCGCCACCGTGCGGAACGTTCCGTCCTTCTTCGTGTTGGTCGGATAGTAGCCCAGCGTGTACTGGTTGCGGATATCGCGTGCCACCTGTTCGCAGATGCTGTGAACGTCGCTTACGTTCTCCGGGAAGTACGAAATCCCGCCCGACGCCGCCGAAATATCCTTTAACGCCCGGGTCGCCTTCTTCCGGTTCTTCTTGTCGTCGTCGCTAAACAGCCCAATCGTGTAAATCACGACGTTGGCTTTCTGGATTTCCCGCAGTGTCTTTTCCAGCGTGTTGCGGCTGACGTTGTCCTCGCCGTCAGTGACGACCAGCAGGACTTTCTTGTCCTTGCGCCCTTTTTTCAGGTGGTCCATCGAGCCAATAATCGCATCGTAGAGCGCTGTACTGCCCCGCGCGTCAATCCGCTCCAGCGCTTCCTTCAACTCTGGAACGCTGTTCGTGAAATCTTTGTCCAGATCCAGGTAGTAGTCGTCATTAAAATTGACCACGAACGCTTCGTCCTGCGGGTTTGAGCTTTGCACTAGCGTCACCGCCGCTTCGTTCACCCGCGGCCGCTTGTCGCGCATGGAGCCGCTGTTGTCGATCACGAGCCCCATGCTGACCGGCACGTCCTCTCGCTTAAAAACGGAAAGCTTTTGCTCCGCTTTGTCTTCAAACACCCGGAAATTTTCCTCTTTCAGTCCGTCCACAAATTTACCACGGTCGTCCAGGACCGTCGTGTGCAGCACGACCAGATTCACGTCAACCTTGATGCTTCCGCCCTGCTGGCTGCCCGGTGGTGTTGGCTGCGTCTGCGGCTGAGATAGCTGATTATCCTGTGCGAACGTTCCGGCGGGTAGGATGAGCGAAATGATAACGAAAAGCGCGGGTAAAAGAAGCGGCGCCGCGGCGAGCAGCCGGTCAGTGGCTCGGCGCGTAGTAGCCGGTCTTGGCGAACACGTTGAGGGGCGGGAGGCCCTTGGGAGCGCGCAGCTTGACCTTGATCTTGCGCCAGCGCGCGTCGTGCACCTTATTGCTCGGATGGTATCCCAGAACATATTGGTTACGCAGCTCCATGCCAATCTTGGTGGCGATGTCCGGGAGATCCTCGAGGCGCTCGACGGAGAAAACGCGTCCGCCGGTCAGGTCGGTAATGTCAGTCAGCAGCGACGGCCCGTTCAGTTCTTCCGGGGTCCGATTGCGATTTCCAAGCGGGTCGAAAATTCCGATGGCATAGAGCTGAGTGTCTGCTTCTTTTACGAGCCGCTTGATGTCGCTTTCGTTGTACCTACTATGATTATCCCCTCCGTCGGATAGGATGAGCAAGGCGCGCTTGGCGTTGCGTGCACCCCTCATCTGGCTCAGTCCCAGATAGATCGCATCGAGCAGCGCTGTTCTTCCTCTCGGACTCGTGGCCAGCATTCGGCTCTGCAGATCCTCCACGCTGTTTGTGAAAGCGCTCGTAAGTTCTGCGCGCTCGTTGAAGCTCACCATGAAAAATTCGTCCGCAGGATTTGCAGTCTTGAAAAACTGGATCGCGGCTTCGCGTGCCTTGGCGATTTTATTGGACATGCTTCCGCTCAAATCGAAAATCACACCAATGGAAATGGGCACGTCTTCCGAAGAAAAAGCCACCACTTCCTGCTCTGTGTTGTCCTCAAAAACGCGGAAATTGTCCGGCTCCAGGCCGGTCACCAGCCGGTTATAAGGATCCGTCACCGTCACGTTGACTAGCGCCACATCTACGTCGGTATGCAAAACCTTGCCCGGCCTGATCGTTAATCCCGGCGTATCGTGCCGCACGTCCCCAACGGCAACTTTCAGCGGCGTCCGCTCGGCTTTGTCAGGATTCAACGGCGAGGGTGTCAGAGGGGGCTTTACTTCAGCCTTATTTTCTTCGGAATCGCCCGCAGATTGGGCCACACAGCTAGGGGCGTACAGCAGGAGTCCACAGAGGCAGAGCAAGAAAGCAATCTGGATGGCTAGAACGCGAGACCCTGGACCTTCGCGCTGCACGGCTCCCCCATCGTCCCGGCTTGCTGGAACGGCCGTTGCGGAAACGGACTGAGGCGATTCTATCACCAGCTAATACCGGCGCAAGTTAAATCGGTGTAACTTCGCCAAAATCAGGAATCGACCGTATGTCCCGTTTCAAGGCGTGCTCCCGAGCACGTGTTAGCATGCTGCTTGTCGGCTAGAGCCCTGCGGCACGGAGCTCCCGCCAGCTCCCAGCCAGGAGATTCGAATGGACCCATCTCAGGTGGTTATCGTAATTCCGGCGCGGTACGGTTCCGCCCGGCTGCCCGGAAAGCCACTGGTTTCGCTGGCGGGCAAGCCAATGGTCCAAAGGGTATTCGAACGGGCCAAGCTGGCCAAAACCGCCGGCCGCGTCATCGTGGCCACCGACGACGAACGTATCGTAAGCAAAGTGCAGGAGTTTGGCGGCGAAGCGCGGATGACTCGTGCCGACCACCGTACCGGAACCGAGCGTATCGCCGAAGTCGCCGCCCATGTCGACGGGCAAGTTTTTGTGAACGTCCAGGGCGACGAGCCGCTACTCGATCCCACTGCCGTGGATGTAGCGGTCGCGACGTTGCTCGAAGATCCTGCCGCGACGATCGCCACCGTCGCCGTCCCCATTCGGACCCCGGCCGACATTATGGATCCTAACGTCGTAAAAACCGTGCTCGACTTTGACGACAACGCTCTCTACTTCTCGCGCGCACCGATTCCGTGGGTGCGCGATTCCGCGCACAAAACTCACGCACGCCATTTGAAGCACCTCGGACTCTATGCCTTTCAGCGCGATGCCTTGCTCGAATATCCGACGTTGCCGCAAGGCGAATTGGAGCGGCTGGAACAGCTGGAGCAACTCCGCTGGATGGAAAACGGTTGGAAGATTCGCGTGGCGGAAGTCGAACACGACGCCGTCAGCGTCGATGTCCCAGAAGATGTTGAGCGCGTGGAGAAGTTATTGAGCAAAACACAGACATAGCAATGGTCGACATTGCGTTCATAACAGTCAACTACAACACCCTGAACTACCTGAGGCAGTTGAGCGGCTTCTTTGAAACGCTCGATGTGCCGCTAACGTTTTCGTTGACCGTAGTGGATAACAACTCTGGCGACGGATCTCAGGAATTCCTGAAATCGCGGCCAGGCGTTCACTATATTCTAGCGGGCGAAAATCTCGGCTACGGGCGTGCCGTCAATCGAGCTGTAGGGGCCACCGCGAGCAAATATGTATGTGTCACGAATACCGACGTGATCCTCAATCGCGATGCGCTGGTCAGATTGTGGACCTTCCTAGAGAAACACGCGGACGCCGGAGTCTGCGCGCCACGGATAACGTACGAAGACGGACGCGACCAGGGTATGGTTTTCAAACCTAGTCTCATCTCCCATTATGTAAACTGGTTCGCAAAACTCGCGGCCAGGCGATCGAAGTCGCAACTGGCAAAGGCCGACGGGCCACTCAAGGTGGACGGTGTCATGGGAGCGTTTTTCATCATCCGGCGCTCAGTGATTCCCTGTCCGACGCTGTTTGACGAAGACTTTTTCTTTTTTTACGAGGACACGTCGCTCGCTCACACGTTGAAAAATTCTGGAGTGAAGTGCTTTGTCGTTCCGGACGTCTCCATCATCCATGTCGGAGGCCAATCGCGATCGGCAAGTTCAGTTGCGCTTTTCTATAACGGCAAATACCTCTACCTCAAGAAGTTTTACGGACCGCTACACGCCAGGTGTATTTATCTCCTCGATCGTGTACGGATATCTTACAAGCTCGTCGTGTATTCGATTCTTGCCTGGTTTAGTTCTTCCGATCGCGTGCGGTCCAAGCAGAGCCATTACCGGCACGCTCGGAACAATGCTCAATTTCCGCGCTGAGCCCAGAAACAGCGGAGCATTGCGACTTGAAATGCGCAACATTTCGATGGCGTCGAAACAGGGACACGAGCAATGGTGCCCCCGTTTGGCCGCCAAAACACGGGCTTAAGGATTTTGCAGCGTGATGACGCCGGAAATGACCCGAGTGCCATCCGTGCCGGCGACGAACATGTGCTGCGAGTCGACGATGTACGGCACGAAGTTCATCGTTGCGGAGGGGCTGGTCAGCGGTTTGAGGGCGAGCGCATTGCGCGTGCCAGTGCTGGTAGTGCCGTCGCCGCCGATGGTGAGGCCGGTTCCGGAGAGCACAACATTCAGAAAAACTCCCTGATTCGAGCTGAACTCCGAAAAGTCGACCGTGCCGGAAACGTTGTTCGTCGCCGCACTGGAGAGGGCCATGTGCCCGACAAAATCTTCCTCAGCGGTCGCCAATGTATCGTTGTTACTGCTGACGCCCGCGAAGTTGAAACCATAATCGCCGGCCAAACCAGCTTGGGTAAACGGCGCGCCGGTTTGTAGCTGGAGGGAGCCGTCGGCGACGATATTGCTGCTGACATCCTGAATCACGCCGCCACTGGGCGAAGTGAGATAGAAGACGAATTGAAAAGTACCGAGGCTGGCGTCGGTAAAGGTAAGGGTTCCTCGGCCAGTCCCCGCCAAATTCCCGTCAATGGCGTAGGAGATTGAGGACAACGAGCCATTGGGAAGTTTTGCGACCGAGCCAAAGTCGTTTACGTCGGCGAAGATGCTGTTCAGTCCGCCGTTGCCATCAGCTGTGAAGCGCCCGATTTCCGTCAGTGCCCCCGATGTGCTGCTGCCGGTCAACAGGAATGCAAAATTGCCATTAAATGTGGCGTTCGTAGTGGGGACGCTTGATTGAGAAACCGCGTCGCCGAGCGTGAGCGCAGTCGCATTGATTTGAATCATGCGAGCGCGGTTGCTATTGACGATGTAAAAGGCGTAGTTGTACGTCGTGCCACCCGCCACAAATGTCACCGTGCCCCGGCCAAAGGTAGAGCCGTTGACGGCGTCCATCTGATAAGAGGATCCGGTGAACGGCGCCGCAGTAACGAGGGTACCATCGTTATTTCTATCGAGTACGCCGCTGTTGATGCCATTGTTCCCGTTCGCAACGAACTGGCCGACGATGGAGTTTGGCACGCCAAACTGACTGCTCGAAAAATCGAGTCCGCTGAAATCGAAGACGTAATTGCCGCTGAGACTGGAAGCAGTGAATGAATTGGGAGCTTGCAGGATGAAGGTACCGCTGGTAGTGGCCGCTAAACTCGAGTCGGTCTGCACGATAAAGCCCTGCGTCGGAGAGAGGAGAGTTAGGCTGAACTTAAGCGTTCCTGTGTCGTTTGTGAGATTGATCAAGCCGCGACCGTCGGCTTGGATCGAATATGTGCTGCTCGTGTAGTTTAGGGTTTCCTGGCCCCCGCCTGCAGTGTTGACGTCTTCTATACCGCCAGTAATTCCGCCGTTACCATCCGCAATGAAAGACCCAACTCGCGCCAGGAACTCCCCATTGAAGTCGCTGCCGCTCATCGAAAATGCGTATTGGCCTTTGAGGCTGGCATTGGAAAAATTACCGGTGGGAGGCGGTGGAGTCGGGTTGGAACCGCCGCCACCGCCGCAAGCTGCAGAAAAGGTGGCCAAGCACACGGCTGCAAACACCACGAACAGTTGCAGGAATTTGCCCCAATTCAACGACAGCGTTGAGGTGAGCGTTTTCATCGCGCAACTCCCTGCTGGGTTGCCGCCGCAGCATTTTTGGCGGCCGCTTTGCCCCGCGCTACGCCAGGAGTCACCGGCAATCCGTGATTCGACCGGACTGCAACAACCTGCGATCCGACCTGCACCAACCGCGCCAGGAAAACCGTGTTTTTGCCAACGGCCTGCGATTGGCCGACAAAGCGAACGCTCATGCCTGGTGTCAGGCTTACCTTGGCTTGATGCAGCAGGCGCGCATCGCCCAGATGCACATCCACATTTCCGGAAGAGGTTTGCAGCAGAACGTGCGTGCCCAGCGGCGGCGTCTTGGAATTTTCCGTGTAATTCAGAATTGTGCCCTGCAACGAGACATCGTTGGTAATGTTGTAGCCGCCGGAACTTGCCGCGACGGACTTGGCATTCGAGCGCTGCGCCAGTGCTACTCCTGGGAGCGCCAGCAGACACAGCGACGCGAGATAACGGATGAACCGCGGAGAAAGATTCATGCAAATCACCCCAATGAGGCCCAGTGGCTGGGCGCCAAGTTTAACTTCTGATTCTCGGTTCTTCATGCGAACCGGAAAGCTTCACCCAGCGCCAGAAGCAGGGTCTGAAAGAGACCAACTGAAATGACTTCCCCAGTTTAGATGGACGGGGCGCAGCTGCCGTTCGGCGCGAATAGCATCCGTGTGTCGCAACAGTCAGCGGCGCTACGAATCTCGGCTGGGAAAGATCCTCACGAAAGTTGGAACCCTCTTGCGCTGAAAAGGTTTCGGCGAGAATCAAAAATTTACATTTATCGACGCCAAGAGTTGCAATTGACAGAGCGGCAACTCGTGCCCATAATTGTGTGTACGTCGTCATCGTACTCAGGTTTGTCAAACAAACCTGAAACCTATGGCTTGCTTGCGATAGTAAGCCTGAGAGGTAAGAACAGTCCAAAGCGGGAGTGGTGCTCGCGCGGACTACACGGATGGCGCCAAAATATATATTTGTTACCGGCGGTGTTGTTTCCTCATTGGGCAAGGGCGTAGCAGCCTCCTCCATCGGTTGTCTTCTCGAAAGTCGCGGTTTCAAAGTCACCCTTCAGAAATGCGATCCGTATCTGAACGTCGATCCCGGCACGATGAGCCCGTTTCAGCACGGCGAAGTGTTCGTGACGGAAGACGGCGCGGAGACGGACCTCGATCTCGGGCACTACGAACGGTTCACCCACGCCAAGCTGACCCGCGACAACAATTGGACTACCGGAAGGATCTACGAAACGATCCTGACCAAAGAACGGCGCGGCGATTATCTTGGCAAAACCGTGCAAGTGATCCCGCACGTCACCGATGAAATCAAAAACATCATCAAGAAAGTTTCCGCCGACGTGGACGTGGTGATTGTGGAAATCGGCGGGACCGTTGGCGACATCGAGTCGCTTCCCTTTCTCGAAGCGATCCGCCAGATGCGGCTGGAACTCGGAAGCGAAAGTACTTTGTTTGTGCATGTGACGCTGGTTCCTTATATTGCAGCCGCGGGCGAGCTAAAGACCAAGCCGACGCAACATAGCGTGAAAGAGATGCTGGGCATCGGAATCCAGCCGGACATTTTGCTTTGCCGCAGCGACCGGCACATTCCCTCCGAGCTGAAGCGGAAAATCGCGCTGTTTTGCAACGTCGCGGAATCGTGCGTGATTTCGATGGAAGACGTGGACACGATTTACGCCGTTCCCGCAGAACTGGGTCGCGAAGGCCTCGACAAGCAAATTCTGCGACTGCTGCATCTGCAAGAGCGGCCGCAGAATTTTCAGCCGTGGCTGGATTTGATTCAGCGCCTTCACCATCCCGCTGGCGAAGCGCGCATCGCGATTGTCGGGAAGTACGTGCAGCTTGAGGATGCGTACAAGAGCTTGCGCGAAGCACTGCTGCATGGCGGGCTGGCCCACAATCACAAAACCGTGATTGATTGGATTGAGTCGGAAGAAATCGAGTCTGCCGAAATCGCCGCAAACCGGCTGCGCGGCTATGACGGGATTCTGGTTCCCGGCGGATTCGGCAAACGCGGCATCGAAGGAATGATTCATACGATTCGCTACGCGCGCGAGAATAAGATTCCCTTCTTTGGAATTTGCCTGGGCATGCAGTGCGCGACGATCGAATATGCACGCGACGTTGCGGGATTGAAGCAGGCGAACAGCACCGAATTCGATCAACAGACTCCTTTCCGCGTGATTTACAAATTGCGCGAACTGCTGGGCATTGACGAAATGGGCGGCACGATGCGGCTCGGCGCGTGGACGTGCAAGTTGGAGCCGGGATCGTTTGCGGCGAAAGCATACGGCAAGCTGGAAATCAGCGAGCGTCACCGCCACCGGTATGAATTCAACCGCGAACACGAAAAGACGCTGGTCGCGGCGGGACTTAAGATCACGGGACGTACACCGGACGAGAACTACGTCGAAATCGTCGAAGCGCCGGAGCATCCGTGGTTCCTGGGCTGCCAGTTTCACCCTGAGTTCAAATCGAAGCCGCTGGAGCCGCACCCGCTGTTTGCGGCGTTTATTGGGGCTGCGCTGGAGCACAAGAAAGCACGGCTGAAGCCGGTTGCCGCTGGCGCAAGCGTCACGGCTGGCGCTGAAGGGATGCACAGTCCTGCGGTGGAGACACCGCGCACGCCGGTTCTGCGGGCTGCACCGGGAGCGCAGGCGTAGTTAACCGTTACCAGCTCCCCCTGCCGCAAGTTCTCTATGAACGATCAGGCCCTTGAGCTTCTAGGGCTATCCGCGCCGCCGGAACAGTAGCCGAACATGCGCTCTCGCCGCCCTGCTCAGGGCGAACGCCGCGAGAACCGGGAGCATGGGGTAGAAGGACGAGCAAAATCTAATGTCCGGACGGGCCAAGTAGGGCTGGTGCAGTGCTGGTACGCGCTGGCCAGGGAGGCTGACCGCGTGTGCTATCTTCCTTACTGAAATGACCGAACAACTAAGCCATCAGTTGGGGCTCCCCCCGCATACGGGAATGCCACTATTTTTGATTGCGGGGCCGTGCGTGATTGAGAGCGAAACGCACGGGCGGATGATGGCGGAGCGCGTGGCGAAGATCGCCGCGGACGCGGGCGTGCCATACATATTCAAGGCGTCGTACGACAAGGCGAACCGGTCTTCGGTGAATTCGTTTCGCGGGCCCGGACTGAAGGAAGGGTTGCGGATTCTGGCGAAGATCAAGTCGGATTTGGGTGTCTCCATTCTTACTGACATTCATGAGGCGCCGCATGCGGCGCCGGCTGCGGAAGTTTGCGACGTACTACAGATTCCGGCCTTTCTGGCGCGGCAGACAGACTTGCTAGTGGCGGCGGGAAAAACCGGGCGCGTGGTGAATATCAAGAAGCCACAATTTGTCTCGCCGTGGGATATGAAAAACGCCATCGAAAAGGTGGAGTCCACGGGAAACAGGCAGATTATTTTGACGGAGCGTGGAGCCTCGTTTGGGTATCAGAATCTTGTGGTGGATTTCCGGTCGTTCCCAGTTTTGAAAAAATCGGGATACCCCGTCGTTTTTGATGTGACGCATTCGGTGCAACTACCAGGCGGACAGGGCCACGCGAGCGGCGGCCAACCAGAATTTATTGAACCGCTGGCACGGGCAGCGGTGGCAGCGGGCGTGGACGGAATTTTTCTGGAGACGCATGACAATCCGG
>UEXQ01000391.1_pt1 | contig 22244 bp, 13 predicted proteins | sample 4301111 | NCBI WGS metagenome assembly UEXQ01 (sample SAMEA4773181, study PRJEB27434) | metagenome | biome: 2259; feature: agricultural soil; material: soil | place: USA | collected 2014-09 | depth 0.25 m
GCCGTCCTGTTTGAGTTTGCCGGCGAAGGCTTCGATATTGTTGCGGAGATGAGCGGCCCAACCGACGAGGCGAGGTTCGGCGAGTTGCTTGAGTTTGTCGAGTAGAGGAGACGTACCGCTCGTTTGCTGCGGATCGGGGGAAATGATTTCGAGGTAGCGGCCCAGACCCTGGGCGGTTGATGCGCTAAGCGAGAGAAGAGCGTTTTGTGTGCCGCGGCCGGGGTGGACTCCGCCGAAGGCCGCGCGGACGCCGGTGTACTGCTCGACGAAAGCGATACCCGCTTGCAAATCGCTGCAGCCTAGAAGGATGTGGTCGAGCATGGAGGGCACCTGATCGACGAGAGGGACATCGGATTTTTGTTGGCGCTGTCCGAGAAGAAGCGTTGGGGCGAATACCGTTGAAACGCCAAGCTGGATAAAGGTTCGGCGGAGCATGGCGGAGATTAGCTTACTGGAGACGAAGGAAAGAGAGAAGAATTAACGCACAGAAAAACAACGAGGAGATGCCACCACTGCGTTCAGTCAAACCTTGCTCGGTCGAGGATGTGCTGGATCGCGCCTTTCGAGCCAAGTCGTTTGCCATTTTGACCAATCTGCGCAGGCTAGTTCGCGAATATCGTCGGTCCGGGCGAGCGAAGCTGCCAGCAGTCTATGTCGGGAAAGCCTGCGCTCACCCCAAGCCATTCAAGACCGGATGCCGCGAGGATTGACGCAAAATCGATTTCGGAGAACATCGCAAACCCTAGGTCGAAACCGCCTCTCTTGTTGAAGCGCTGCCGCAATAGGTTTAGGCCGGCCAGGTTCTTTACCGAACGAGCGCATGGCTTAGCTGATTGAGCGGGAGTCGGATTCGGCGCGTAGGGAGGCGACCAACTCGGCGAGGGGTTTGGGACCGAGGTCGCCTTTGCTGCGGTGGCGGAGGCTGACCGTGCCGGCTTCGGCTTCTTTGGGGCCGACGACGAGCATGTAGGGAATTTTCTGGAGCTGCGCGTCGCGAATTTTGGCCGGCAGCTTTTCATTGCGATCGTCGAGATGGACGCGGAGGCCATGGTTCTTCAGCGTTTCCTGGACGTGCCTGGCGTAGTCCATCACTTTTTCGCTGACCGGGCAGATTTCGACCTGCACGGGAGCGAGCCACAGGGGAAACGCTCCGGCGTAGTGCTCGATCAAAATGCCGAAGAAACGTTCGACGGAACCGAGCAGCGCGCGGTGAACCATCAGCGGCTGATGACGGGCGCCGTCGTCACCAACGTATTCGAGGCCAAAGCGCGCGGGCAGGTTGAAATCGAACTGCACTGTCGTGAGTTGCCAGGAGCGGCCGATGGCGTCGATTAGCTTGACGTCGATTTTTGGGCCGTAGAAGGCAGCTTCGCCGGACATTTTTTTGTACAGAATTTTCATCCGGTCCATGGTGTTGGCTAGAGCGGCGGTAGCGCGGTGCCAATCTTCGGGCTTGCCGGCGTAATTTTCCGGATGCTTTTCGTCCCAGTCGGATAGCTCTACTTCGAATTTGTCGAAGCCAAAATTTTTCATGACGGCGTAGGCGAAATCCACACAGGCTTCAACTTCAGATTCGATCTGCGAGAGCATGCAGAAGATGTGCGCGTCGTCTTGTGTGAAGCCGCGGACGCGGAGCAGGCCGTGGAGGACGCCGCTGCGTTCGTAACGATAGACGGTGCCGAGTTCGGCGAGGCGTACGGGCAGGTCGCGATAGCTGCGCAGTTTGGACTTGTAGATGAGGATGTGGCCCGGGCAGTTCATGGGCTTGAGCTGGTAATCGGCTTTTTCGACTTCGACCGGGCCGAACATGTTTTCGCGATAAAAATTGGCGTGGCCGGAAGTCTTCCAAAGATCGAGCCGCATGATGTGAGGCGTGTAGACCAGATCGTAGCCGCGCTTGATGAGCTCGTCGCGCAACCAGGTTTCGATGAGATTGCGAATGAAGCCGCCCTTGGGATGCCAGAAGATGAGGCCGGGGCCGGCTTCTTCCTGAATGCTGAAGAGGTCGAGCTCAGGGCCGAGCTTGCGGTGATCGCGGCGCTTGGCTTCTTCCAGGCGATGGAGGTATTCGTCGAGTTCCTTTTGCGTGAAAAATGCGGCGGCGTAGATGCGCTGGAGCTGCGCGTTGCCTTCCTGACCCTTCCAATAGGCGCCGGCCACGTTCATCAGCTTGAAAGCTTGAATGCGCTTGGTGGACGGGATGTGCGGGCCGCGGCAGAAATCAATAAACTTGCCGGTGGTGTAGAACGAGACCATCGGCTCGGTGACTTTTTCTTCGACCAGCTCGCACTTAAAAATCTGGTTGGACTTTTTGTAGAACTCGAGCGCTTCGGGCTTGCGCATGTACTTGCGTTCGTTCGGCAAGTCTTGCGCGGCCAGCTCGTGCATCTTTTTTTCGATTTTGGCGAGGTCGTCGGGAGTGAACGGCTCTTCGCGCAGAAATTCGTAGAAGAAGCCGTTGTCGACAGGCGGGCCGATGCCGAGCTTAACGTTTGGATAAAGCTCCATGACAGCGGCGGCGAGCAAGTGCGCGGCAGAGTGGCGAAAAACAAAAAGCGCGTCGGCGTCCTTGTCGGTTAGGATTTTGAGCTTGAGGTCCTGCTCCAGCGGGCGGCGAAGATCGATCAGGTAGCCGCCGTCTTCGACGGGTTCACCGAAGCCGGAGAGCGGGCCGTCGTTCGAATAGGCCTTGGCGACAAAGGCGTTGTCGGCCAGGCGAGGCGAAATGCCGCGCGCGATGTCGGCCGGAGTGGTGCCCTTCGGGACGTCTTTGACGCTGCCGTCGGGCAAGGTGATGTGAATGGTTTCCATAGTTGTGCGAACGTTGCGCTCCGTTGTGGTGGAGCGAAGAGACTAGAGTATCGGCAGCGGAAAAGAGGGTCAAGGCGAGTCAGCAGTCATTCTGCTACTGACTTGAAATCCGGCGTTTCGCGAAGTTGCGCGAAGGCACTCTGCTGTTTGCACCATTCGGAAAACAACTGAATATCCTTTGTGAGCTTGCGGGCGGAGCGGAGGGCTTCGATGGCACGCTTCCTATCACCGGAGAGAGCTCGGGCAAGGGCCAGTTGACGGAAGATCCATTCGGATTCGGGGTTGGCTTCGGCCCCGCAAGCAAAGTACTGCGCCGCCAGGGAGTAGTCTTTTTTCTCCAGAGCCGCGTTGCCGGATTCGATGGAGCCGATGAAGACGCCGCCCAAGGCGCGCTTCAAGATCAGTACGCGATCGGGTTTCAGTACCTTGAGTGAGCGTTGATGAAGGTCGCGCGCCAACTGCTGCGCTGATTGTGCCGGCTGCGATTGTGCGTCGGCGGAATTTGTAGACGCCGCCAAAACAGCTGACAGCACGTCGCCGCTCAACCGGTCCTGTTCGGCGAAGGCGGCGCGTTCGTGTTTCAGCGCGTCGCGGAGGCCTTTGTCCTTCTCTAATGCTGCTGATTTCGATCGGGCCGAACTGACGTCGCCGAGAGAATCGAACGTTGCGGCGATTTGGCGATATTCACGCCAAGCCGAGAGCAGGTCTGCGGACTTTTCGAAAGACTTGGCGCGTTCGGTAGCTGCGGTGAATTGTGCTGCCTCGAGTTCATCGTCGCGCGGCGCGAGATCTGCTTTTATCGCCTGCAGGCGAAACCAGGCGAGGGCTTCATCCATAACTTCAGGCGGCGCCCATTCATGCGGGCCGTGGAAAACACGAAGCCAGTGGGGAAGCGTGGCCTTTTCAAGCCGCTCCTGCAGTGGGATAACTTCGCTGTAGTTGAAATCGGCGTTGCCAACGGCGGAGAAAACAGCGAACTTCGCATCCGCCGGAGTCGGCACGTTGTGAGGAAAACCAGCCCCGCTGAGCAGAACGCCGGCGGCGCATTTGCATAGGAGCGCCAGCTGAGAGGAAACGCGGGCGCCTCCGGAAAAGCCGGCAAAGTAGATGCGCCTGGTATCGATCGAAAACCGCTGCTGGGTGTCGTTGACGATCGCTTGCGCAGCCTCGATCTGCGGAGCCCACGGGCCGTTCCGCGAGTTGTTGGAAGCGGCGAGAATGAAGCTGTGGACTTCGGCGGCGTGCTCGAATTGTTTGAGGGCCACTTCGCCGTGCGCAAGCGGATCGAAGACGTAAACAACGGGCCAGCGGCCGTCCGCTGAATAGCGCTTCGGAAGGTAGAGCGCGTAGGTTTGCTGCGGGTTTTGGACGCTAGCCACAGTGGGGATCACGACGCCCGGAGGAAATGGCGGATTTTGCGGCTGTGCGCGAGCAGGCGGTGGAGACAGGCAACCGAGGGCCAGCAGCAAGGCCGTCTGGAACGCGCGAATCATTCTGAAAGTATAGACGCCAGAATTTGTCTTAGCTGGACAAGGCACGTAGGGATTTCGCCGCGGAGCGGATACAATTCCTCTTCTTTGTGAACTAACGGCTGAACCGTGAAGAGGTGAAAGAATGCGACGTTTGCTCGCGTGGTGTGGTGTGGTTGCCATGGGGCTGCTCATCAACGTGAGCCTACTTAATGCGCAGTCGGCGACAGCCACTCAGACCATCAAGGGCCCCGACGAACGGATGAAAGCAGACATCCTGGTAGTCGTGGCGCATCCGGACGACGAAGGTGGCGTGACGCCTTATTTGGCCCGCGCGATATACGACGAGCACAAGCGGGTGGCGGTGGTGTTTGCCACGCGCGGCGGCAGCGGGGGGAACGACTATTCGCGCGAGCATGGGCCGGCTCTGGCGGATATTCGTGAGCAGGAGGCGCGTACGGCGTGTGCGAAGCTCGGGATTACAAACGTGTGGTTTCTGGAGGGCAAGGACACGGCTTCACAGACCGTTCTGAATTCTCTAGCGAACTGGGGGCACGGGGCGAACCTGGAAGCGTTGGTGCGAATCGTTAGGCTGACTCGGCCGGAAGTGATGATCACCTGGCTGCCAGGAGTGTTCATTGGAGAGAATCACGGGGACCATCAGGCGGCCGGCGTGTTGGGGACAGAGGCGTTTGACCTGGCGAACGACCCGACTGCATTTCCGGCTCAGGTGGCCGGCGGCACGAAGCGGCTGGAAGTGTATCTGGAGAATTTGACGCCGTGGCAGCCTAAGAAGCTTTATTACTTCAGCGACGCGGATGATCAGAAGCAGTTCGCCGGAACCGGACCGGCATATTCGATCAAAGAAGTCTCGCCTTCGCAGAAGAGGCCGTATTGGCGGCTGGCGCTCGAGGCCGCTACGCCTCACCTGACGCAGTTCCCGCAAGTGCAGGAAATGCAGAAAATGAGCGAAGAGCAGTTCAACAAGTTTTTCGAAGACCCCAACAATCTTTTCTGGCCGGACCCGATGACGCTGACCCTTGGGAAGAGCCGGGTGAAGGGCGAAATAGCAGGGGACGTGTTTCAAGGCATTTCGGCAAAATCCCCTCTGAGTACGGACATTGAATGCAAGGGCCAAGAGTTCAGCGATCCCGTTGATCCGATACTTCCGGCAGGAATAACGCTCGCGGGTCCGTGGGGATTTTACGAGCAGTTCAATCAGAAGCATTGCATCCGCGTGCCAAAACAAAAATCGTCGGAAATCGCAATCAAAGCCGGCGCAAACATCTATGTTCCGGTTACCGTCACAAACAATGTGCACAAGCCGATTGAGTTAAAACTCGAGGCTACAGTGCCTGCAGGCTGGAAAGTCGTTCAGGGCGTCGGTACTTTCTCTCTTTCTGAAGAGGCTTTCACGGACTTGTTGGTGGAGATTTCCACGCCGGAGTTGAGCAAAGAGCAGTTGGCAAAGTTGGTGGCGCAGGATGTTGTGGTGCGGGCATCAACCGAAGGAAGGTCTGCGAGAGAAGTGCGATTGAAAGTCTTGCTGAAGGCGAGCTCACTGGCGCAGTAAACCCAATCGAGATTCCTCGCATCGCTAGGAATGACGAGTCTTCTTATTTCTTGGAGCGGGCGGCTTCCATTTGCTCCCAGTAGGACTCCGGCAACAGCCGCAAATCGTTGAATTCGCCAGCGCCTTGTAGCCACTGGCCGCCGTCAATCACCACACATTCGCCGTTGATATACGGAGCCATATCGCTTATGAGAAATGCGGCGAGATTGGTGAGCTCTTCGTGCTGGCCGAAGCGCTTCATGGGATTGCGTTCGCGGGTGTGCTCTTCGAATTGTTTTGAAGGCACGAGACGCGACCAGGCGCCTTCGGTCGGAAACGGGCCGGGGGCAATGGCGTTGAGGCGGATATTGTACTTGGCCCATTCGACGGCGAGGGAAGTGGTCAGGGCGAGCACGCCGGCTTTGGCGCAGGAGGAAGGCACTACGAATCCAGAGCCGCAATTGGCGGCCGCGTAGGTTGTGGTGATGCTGAGAACGTTGCCCGGCTTTTTTGCAGCGATCCACTTTCGTGCGAAGGCTTGCGTGCAGTGAAACGTGCCGTTCAGCACGATGCTGACTACGCTGTTGAACGCATTTGGGGAGAGCTTCTCGGTCCTCGCCATGAAGTTGCCGGCAGCGTTGTTGATGACGGTGTCGATGGGGCCAACGGCTTCGTCGGCTTTGTCGGCGGCCGCTTCAACGGCGCCGAAGTCGCGCACATCGCACGTTGTGTAAGCGACTATGCCTCCTGCCTGTTCAATAGCGGCGCAGGTTTCTTTCAATAGTTCTTCGCGGCGACCTATAACGAACATTCTTGCACCGAGCGCAGCGAAATGGAGCGCCATGGAACGGCCAAGGCCAGAGCCTCCGCCGGAAAGGAAGATGGCGCGGTTTTGCAGCAGGTCGGATCGGAACATCGGTTTGCTCCTTAGGAATGCGCGTGGATTATAAGGGAAGAGAGATTTCCCGACTACGCAGGCCGATCCCTCAATTTTGCTCGGACAGGCTATTCGCTTTGCGAATGAAAGAAGAGTCGGCCCGCTCTGCTAGGCATGACAATGCTCAAAAAGCTCAGAACAAGCCGGGGAAAAAACGGGGTTTGGAACTCATCACTGCGGCGTAGTCGGGATTGGAGAGCAGAACGGGGTCCTCGACCGACAAGCGCAGGGAGAGAACGATGACATGCGCCACCGCGCCGACGAGAGCGGTAATCCAAGCCGTGTAAATCAGCGGCAACGCGATCATTTCCACAAACACAGCGGCGTAGTTCGGATGGCGAACGTAGCGGAACGGACCGGAAGCGACAAAGCCAAGTTTTGTCGAGTCCACGACCTGCACATTCCAATGTTCGCCGAGCGTTCGAATCACCCACCAGCGCACAAGATTGGCCGCGAGGAACAATGCGAACATCGGGATTGCCAACGCCGGAATGAATGGCCGGTGGAGAAATACCACCTCGGCTGCGGCGCCGATCAAGACCACGGCGTGGAACATGGCCATCCAGCGAAAGTAAGGATCTTTCACCTTGGCTGCGCCGCGGGAGGTCATTTGTTGCTGATGACGTTTCGAAATGCGCAGTTCGAAAATGCGCAGCGCTGCGACTGCGAGCAACAACGCGAGGAAGAGGTAGACGCTCAGTTCCATTGGAGGAGCAGAAATTCCGCGCTGAACCCGGGCCCAAACGCGGCCGCCATGGCAATCTCATCCTTTTTAAGAGGACGCTTTTCCAGCCATTCCTGAAGAATGAAAAGAATGGTCGCGCTGGAAAGATTTCCGACGTTCCCGAGAATGTCCCACGACGGCTTGGTGTCGCAGTTGTTGAGGCCTAGCGCTTCCTGCACATTGCCGAGCAAACGCGAACCACCCGGATGCAGAATCCAGCCGCGGATGTTTTCACGCGACAGGCAATGCCGTGAAAGAAAACCATCCACCAGGCCCTCGATTTTTGCGCCAATCATTTCCGGCACGTCTTTGGAAAGAAGGATGTGGAAGCCGGAATCTTTCAAGTCGAATCCCATCGCGCCCAGCGAATCCGGAAACGTATAAGTTTCGGAAGTAAGAATGCGCGGGTTGCGGCCGTTGGGCTTGCTGCTGATGATGACCGCGGCCGCTCCGTCGCCAAACAGAATGGACGAAATCAAGTTGGCTTGGGAAATGTCCTTGCGCTGAAAGGTCAGCGACGGCAGTTCCACTGCGATGAGCAAAACATTGGAACCGGGGTACGCCTGCAGATAATCGCTGGCGCGTCCCATGGCCATTGCTCCTGCAGCGCAGCCCAATTCCGTAAACGGCATGCGGCGCACATTCGAGCGGAAACCCATTCGGTTGATCAGGTGCGCGTCGAGCGACGGAATCATGAAGCCGGTGCACGAAACTGTGACGATGAGGTCGATTTCCGCGGCGAGCATGCCCGCGCGTTCCAGACATTGCTCCGCCGCGCTCTGGCCGAGCTGAATCGCGTGCTCCATGTATTCCTGATTCGTCTTTTCGAGCGAGCGCGGCTCCACTGTGTAGTCAATCGGGAAAATCACATGACGCTTGTGAACCTGCGCGTTGTCTACAATGGACATCATGGCTTCAAGCCGCCGCTCGGGAATATCAAACACGCGGCCCATGTAGTACTTCACGTCATCGCGCGTGATGACGTGCGGAGGCAGCGCGGTGGCCGTGGCCGCGACAAAACACGGTGAGTCATAAAAATTGGAAGATCCCATTCTGTGCAAAATTCCCCTGGGCGCGAAGTGAGAGGCTGCTCGAACTCGATAGACTCTATCCTATTCTCGGGCATTTCTGAATTGCCCTCCAGGATTTTCCGGATTTTGGCGGGATTTTCTCCTAGCCTTCACACCTTCCCAATTTTATCTCGGCAACGTCACGAAACGGCAAGGTCACGGTAAGATGTCACTCCCCAAGGAGAGTCCACGGATGAACCGGAATTTGCGCTTCATAGTAAGGATCATTTTTGCGACGTTGGTGATGGCTTGCATCTGCTCCGTCAGCGCGCTTGCGCAGCAAAATGGCGAGCCCCTGCTGGTGATGATCTCCGTGGACGGCATGCGGCCGGATTACATCACCGAGGCCGACGCGCATGGCGCGAAAGTACCCAACCTGAAGCGCTTCATGAGGGAAGGCGCGTTCGCAGATGGCGTACAAGGCGTCGTCCCAACGGTGACCTATCCGAGTCACACGACCCTGGTGACCGGCGTCTGGCCGGCGAAGCACGGCATTTATTCCAATTCAGTATTTGACCCACTGCAAAAAAATGCGGACGGTTGGTATTGGTACAACGAAGATTTGCACGCGCCGACTTTGTGGGATGCTGTGAAGCAGGCGGGCCGGAAGACGGCCAGCGTTCAGTGGCCGGTCACCGTCGGCGCAAAAAATATCGACTGGCTGATTCCGGAAATCTGGCGCGCAGGAACTCCCGAGGACGCAAAACTCCTTCGCGCACTGTGCACACCGGGATTGCTCGCTGAAATTTCACCCAAGCTGGGCGACTACCGCGGCGGATTCGATTCGACGCCAGAAGCAGACGCCTTGCGTGGCAAGTACGCCGAATGGATCCTCGAAAACAAACATCCCGGTATTCTGACCCTGCATTTACTTGGTCTCGATCACGAAGAACACGAATCCGGCCCGTTCAGCCCGCAATCCATCGCCGTGCTGGAGCGGCTTGATGCAGTCATCGGATCGCTGCGTGAAAGTGCCGACAGAGTTTCGCGCGGTCACGCTTATGTCGCGGTCGTTTCCGACCACGGATTCGCGAAGGTCGAGAACCAATTGAATCTGTTCGCAGCGTTCCTGGACGCAAGACTCTTCACGTTGAATGACAAAGGAAAAATCACGGACTGGAAGGTTATGCCGTGGGAAACCGGCGGTTCCGCAGCAATTGTGCTGAAGGATCCGAATGACCAAGCCGCGCTCATCGCGGTGCGCGATTTGCTCAACAAACTGGCAGCCGATTCAGCGAACGGAATTGACCGTGTGTTGACCGCCGAGGAAGTGCACGAACGCGGCGGCTTTCCCAACGCATCGTTTTTCGTTGGGCTGAAGCCGGGCTGGAAGACTCTCGCTTCGTTGACTGGCCCCGTAGTCAGCAAGACCTCCCACACGATGGGCACTCACGGTGAACTGCCGGACGTGCCGGATTTACGTTCCTCCTTTTTTCTGGTTGGCCCCGGCGTTCCCGGCGGCAAGCATTTCGGCTTGATTGACATGCGCAGCATCGCGCCGACCCTTGCCCACTTGATTGGCGTGTCGCTGCCGAGTGCCGACGGAAAGAACTTGCTTCCTTAAGCGCATTCTTCCTACGTACTGTGTTCAGGAGGCACGAAATGAAATCGCGTCTTCTTCGCGCATTTATCGCGGTCGCGCTATGCGTCGGAAATGCCGGAATCGCTGCGGCACAAGACAAGCCAGCTTTCCCTGTCGAGGAAGGCGACTACGTCGCAAGAGACTTCAAATTCGGTTCCGGCGAGACTTTACCGGAACTCAGGCTGCACTATCGCACGCTCGGCAAGCCAACGCGCGACGCCCAAGGACGAGTTAGTAATGGAGTCTTGGTCTTGCACGGTACGGGAGGCTCGGGCGCGCAATTTCTTTCGCCACAATTTGCCAACGAGCTTTATGGCTCCGGACAGCCGCTCGACATCAACAAGTATTTCGTCATCCTGCCGGATAGCATCGGCCACGGGAAATCCTCCAAGCCCAGCGATGGGATGCATGCTCATTTCCCATCGTACGACTACGACGACATGGTGGCAGCTCATCATTTGCTGTTGACCAAGGGCCTCGGCGTCGAACATCTACGCTTGATTTTTGGCACTTCGATGGGCTGCATGCACTCGTTTGTCTGGGGCGAAACCTATTCCGATTTCGTGGACGCGCTGATGCCGATGGCGTGCTTGCCCGTTCAAATCGCCGGCCGCAACCGCGTGTGGCGCAAAATGGTGATGGACGCTATCCGCAGCGATCCGGAATGGAAAAGCGGGGAATACAAAGAGCAGCCCACGCAAGGGTTGCGCACCGCCCAGGATCTGCTAATTATTGCTGGCAGCGCGCCGTTGCCAATGCAGAAAACTTTTTCGACGCGCGCCGCCGCCGACAAATTCCTAGACGACTACTTCGGCGCGCACTTTAGCAGCCTCGATGCCAACGACCTGCTTTACCAGGTAAGCGCCTCGAGAAATTACGATCCATCAACTCGGCTCGAAGAAATCCGCGCCCGAGTGATGTGGATCAATTCCGGAGACGATTTCATCAACCCACCGGAGCTCGGTATCGCGCAGCGGGAAGCAAAGCGCCTGAAAAACGGGAAGTTCATTCTGATTCCGGCCAGCGAGCAGACACATGGTCACGGCTCTCACACCTGGGCCGTGCTGTGGAAAGAGCAACTTGCTGAGTTGCTGGAAAAATCCGCGCATTAACGCGGCGCGGTATTCATTAACCGGCGGCTTCCTGGCTGGCGCGAATTTCCTGCCAGCGGCGAGGCCGCTTGTTCGCTTGCAGCACTTTTTTGCGCAGGCGGATCGACTTCGGTGTGATTTCCACAAACTCGTCGTCGGCGATAAATTCAATTGCTTGTTCGAGGCTCAGTTCCCGGTGCGGAATCAGGCGGATCGCTTCGTCGGCGCTGGAGGAACGCATGTTGGTCAGTTTTTTTTCGCGCGTGACGTTCACTTCCATGTCCTGCTCACGCGAATTCTCGCCGACGATCATGCCTTCGTACACATCAATCGCAGGCCCGACGAACAGCTCGCCGCGCTCCTGAATGTTCCACAGAGCATAAGCAGTGGAAACTCCGGCGCGGTCGGCTACCAGCGCTCCGGTTGGCCGCAATGCCATTTCGCCCCCGTACTCAACCCAGCCGTCAAAAATCGAATGCAGCAGCGCCGTGCCGCGCGTGTCGGTCAACAATTGGCTGCGCAAGCCGATCAGTCCGCGCGAAGGAATTTTGAAGTCCATGCGCACCCTGCCCGAATTATGATTGTTCATCTTCAGCATTTCGCCGCGCCGGCTGCCCAGCGTTTCCAGAATGATGCCGATGAAGTTTTCCGGAATGTCCACGACGAGGCGCTCGACCGGCTCCAGCTTTTTGCCGTCTTCCGCACGAACCACGATTTCCGGCTTGCCGACCATCAGCTCAAAGCCTTCGCGGCGCATCGTTTCGATCAGAATGGCCAGCTGTAATTCGCCGCGCCCTAGCACACGAAAAGACTCTGGTGTATCGGTGTCTTCCACGCGGATCGAGACATTGGTGAGTAGTTCGCGCTGCAGGCGGTCGCGCAAGTCCCGCGATGTGAGATAGCTGCCTTCGCGGCCGGAAAGTGGGCTGGAGTTGACCGTAAAAATCATCGCGAGCGTCGGCTCATCAATGATCAACGGCTCCAGCGGCTGCGGATTGGCAAGATCGGTGACGCTTTCTCCGATCTGAATACCCTCAACCCCTGCCAACGCAACCACGTCGCCTGCCTGCACCTGTTCTGCTTCGTCGCGCTCCAACCCGCGAAAGGTAAACAGCTTCGTGATCCTGGTGGATTGCAGTTTGCCATCCAGCTTGCTGATGCCAACTTCCGTGCCGCGCTTTAGCGTGCCATTGAATACGCGCGCGATGGCAATGCGCCCCAAAAATTCACTGTAATCGAGATTCATCACTTGAAGCTGCAGCGCGGCCTCGGGATCGCCTGCGGGAGCGGGTATGCGCTCTACGATGGTCTCAAACAGCGGCAGCAAATCCTTCGAATTGTCCCCGGGCGTGCGATGCGCAACTCCATCCCGAGCGTTCGTGTAGATGATGGGGAAGTCGAGCTGGTCTTCGGTCGCCTCCAAGTCAATAAAGAGGTCGTAAATTTCGTCCAGCACTTCTTTAGGGCGAGCGTCTGCTCGGTCAATTTTATTGAGCACCACTACGGGAGGGAGCTTTGCCGCCAACGCCTTCTGCAGAACGTAGCGGGTCTGCGGCAGCGGGCCTTCGCTGGCATCCACCAACATCACTACGCCGTCCACCATGCGCAACGCGCGCTCCACTTCTCCGCCAAAGTCGCTGTGCCCGGGCGTGTCCACGATGTTGATCTTCGTGTCCTGGAAAGAGAGTGCGGTATTTTTCGCGAGAATCGTGATGCCGCGTTCGCGCTCGAGGTCGTTGGAGTCCATGACGCGCTCGGCGACTTCCTGATTCGCGCGAAAGATGCCACTCTGCTTGAGCATGGCGTCCACCAGCGTGGTCTTTCCGTGGTCGACGTGGGCGATGATGGCGATGTTGCGTAGGTTGTGGCTCATGTTCGGTGTCTTTGTACAATTCCAGCGCGGTCGCACGCGACCAGCGACAAAAATAGCTGCTGGAACAACCAGCAGCCCGTTTGCATCTCCTCAAATGGTCAGGATCCGGTCGAACTCGGATCTGGAACAACAGGAAATCTCAGGTGTGGCCGTGCAACATCTATTTTATCAGACGGACGGCATCTGGGCCTAGTGCCGTGGCCCTGCGAGTGTGCTCTCATGCTATTCTTCTGCGCTGCTTTCCCCGATTCGGAGGCGTTGCGGATGTCATCGCGAAGAAATAATCCCTTGCGAGTGGCGGCTCACGTCGCGTTAGTTGTCTTATTCGGCTGCGTCTCGGTAAGCGCACAGGCGCAGCAGGACCCGCGCGCTGACCTCGCTAAAATGTTCGACAAGCGCGAGGTGATGATCCCTGTGCGCGACGGCGTGAAGCTCCACACCGAAATTTACACGCCCAAAGAGGCCAAGGCGGCGCTACCGTTCCTCTTCGAGCGCACGCCCTATGGAATTTCCGCTCCTGATAAAGGGATGACCGGCCACCTGCTTCGCTACTCCGAGATGTTCGCTGACGGCTACATTTTCGTTTTTCAGGACATCCGGGGGCGCTACGGCTCCCAAGGCAAATTTGAAATGCTGCACACAGCGCCCGACGCGAAGGGCGTGAACGAAAGCACCGACACCTACGACACCATCGAATGGCTGATCAAAAACGTGCCGAACAACAATGGCCGCGTGGGCATGAACGGCATTTCCTACCCGGGCTATCTCGTGACGATGGGCATGGTAAATCCTCATCCCGCGCTCAAAGCCGTTTCTGAGCAAGCTTGCATGGGCGATACGTGGCTAGGCGACGACTACTTCCACAACGGCGCGTTTCGCCTGAGCTACGGCTTCGAGTACACCGCCTTGCTAGAAAGCTCAAACGAAAATTTCAGCTTTCCGTTCGATCGTTTCGATATGTTCGAGTGGTATCTCCGCTTGGGTCCACTCTCGAACGCCAACGAAAAATATTTCCACGGCAAAATCCCCACCTGGAATAATTTCGTCAAGCACAGCAGCTACGACGATTTTTGGAAGCGTCATGCGGTGGCGTACACGCTGCACGAGCCAAGCGTGCCGAACCTCAACGTCGCCGGCTGGTGGGATCAGGAAGATTTCTTCGGCCCAATCATGACCTACGGCCGCTTGGAGAAATCCGACAAGAAGAACTACAACTTCATCGTTGTCGGTCCGTGGAATCACGGCGGCTGGGCCGCAGGCAAAGGATCGTCGCTAGGCGACATCCCCTTCCACGGCGACACCGGTGTCTATTTCCGCCAAAAAATTGAAGCGCCCTGGTTCGCGTATTGGCTGCACGACAAAGGCTCTCTGCCTGTCAAAGAAGCCACCACATTCCAAACAGGCAGCGACACGTGGACTTCCTACGATTCCTGGCCGCCAAAGGAAGCACAAAGCAAACATCTTTATTTGCGCGAAGACGGCAAACTTTCCTTCGCCCCGCCGTCCACAGATTCAAAAGACGCAACCGACAGCTACGTCAGCGATCCCGCGCATCCGGTGCCATATCGCCGACGCCCGGTAGACATGACGTATCCGCAGGATCATCCCGGCAGCTGGTTCACATGGCTTGTACAGGATCAGCGCTTTGTGGATGGCCGACCCGATGTGCTGACCTGGCAGACTGAAACGCTGCGAGAGGACATCACGGTGACGGGCAACGTCCTGGCAAAACTCTTCGCTTCAACCACCGGTAGCGATGCAGACTGGGTTGTAAAACTCATCGATGTTTATCCGGAAAAAGTCGAAGAAGACTGGAAGCTCTCCGGCTTCGAGCTGATGGTCGCCGACGAGATCTTCCGCGGCCGCTATCGAAATTCCTTCGAAAAACCGGAAGCCATCACGCCGAACCAGGTGACGCCGTTCACCGTGGACCTGCACGCGACGAACCATGTCTTCAAGAAAGGCCACCGCATTATGGTGCAAGTGCAGAGCACCTGGTTCCCGCTCTACGACCGCAACCCGCAAAAATTTGTCCCAAACATTTTTGAAGCCAAAGAATCGGACTACCAGAAGGCCACACACACGATTTACCGCTCGAAAGAACATCCTTCAAGCGTCGAAGTCATGGTGCTGCCAAGCGGCGGAGAATAATCGCCGCCACTATTTCTTGCGAATGTAGGTGAAGTCGTACTCCGGCTTCCAAGTCTTTCCACCGTCGGTAGAACCCTGGCTGAACTGCCTAACTTTGTCCGGACTTAGCTTGAAGAATTGCAGATGCCGCTTCAGCGTCGGGCCGCTGGCCTGCGGAATTTCATCGGTCCAGTAGTCCATCACGCCGTCCTTCAATCCGCCGTAAAAGAAAATATTCCCGGCGCTGTTGTCCACCCAATACTGCTCCCAACGTTTCAGCGCCGCGTTGTACATGTTGTAGCTCTTGCCGGAATAGGGATTCCCGTTGCTCTGCCAGTTTTCCTGAACAACGCAATCGCCAAGAATCAGCTCAATCTTGCTCTCACCTGCCGGTACTCCGCCCTGTGTGGTTTCGACGTTCCATTCGCCTACCCAGAAATCAAACTGGCGGTTCTCAGGCGTATCCGCGCAGGGCTTCAAATTGTGTTGCGCTTGTCTCTTCAACGCCGCAAATCGTGGATCGCTACGCAGCGAATCGAGATGCTTGTCTGTGTCGAACTGTTCCGGGCGGTTATAGCCATTTTCCACGGCGAGCTTGAGGTGCTCGAAAGCCTTTTCGCGGTCATTTTTCTGCGCGTAGATACTCGCGATAATATATTCACCAAAAAGCGGCGGCACACTTGCTTTCAGACCGTCTTGCATCGTCAGAAGCGCCTGGTCCAGCCGGCCGAGCTGCTGCTGAGACTCCGCCAAGCGAATCCACAGCCGCGGCACTTCGGGATGCTCCTTGACCAGCCCCTGGTACGACCGCGCGGCCTTCGCCCACTCCTTCGCGTCGTAGGCTGAATTTGCCTCTGCGGAAAGCCCAGCCTCGGTTTCCGGCCGTTGAACGCCTGCCGCGCTGGCGGAAAATGCGAGCAGCCACAGGCCGCAGGCCAATTTGGCTCGGCAAATGTTCATGGTTGGACTCCGTCCCGAGAATTGCTTCCAGTTGCAGTTTTAGACGCAGTGCGCCAAGAAATGTTCAACTCAAAAAAAGGGAGGCTCGTTCGAGCCTCCCCCGGTCCGACTCTTGTTTTTGGGCCTTACCAGATCAAACGGAGCCCGAGTTGCATGGTGCGCGAACCGCCGTTGAACTGACGTGAGTTCAGGAAGTTGGGATCGTCCACATTGACGTAGGACGCGGCAAAGGGATTGGGGTTATTGGCTTGATCGAGCGCGCCGTTGTTGGTCGGCAGGCCAATGCTGAAGTTCCGGTGATTGAAAGTGTTGTACGTTTCCGCGCGGAACTGCAACGAGAGGCGTTCGCTGAGCCGAGTGTTTTTGTAGATTGACATGTTCCAAACATTGATTCCAGGCGTGGTTACAGTATTCCTGCCTGCGGTAGCCAGTGCTCCGAACTGTGCCTGAACGAAGCGAGCGTTAGGATTTTCAGCTACGTAGCCCACTAGGTGCGCATCGTCCACGGCGTTGTGCGTGGCGTTGCAGAAATACGCGCCCGCGACTGGCGCAACGATCGAGGTTGCGCCGCCCGGACCGGAGTTGCAAACCGCATCAACGATGGTCCCGCTGTTGCCAACTCCGTTGGGGTTAAAGATCGTCCGGTCACCCGCTTGATCACCATTAGCATTCGCGTCGGCGTCTGACAATGGTGTGACGGGTTGCCCCGATTCGGCAAGGTACGACCCGCTCCACTCCCAACCGTGGGCCAGCGTGCGCAGGAACGCGTGCTCGGTTTGTATGTTCGGCAGCTCGTACACCCAGGTGATTGTGAACTTCTGCGGGATGTGCAAGGCAGACAGTCCGCGATCGGCTCCGAAATTGTAGCCGTCTTGCGCTCGACGGGGATTCACGATGCTGCTGAAGAGTTCGTTCGTCGCATCGTCGATGTTCCGCGAGAACGAGTAGTTCGCGCGGAAATACAGTCCCTTCGCAAAACGGTGGATGAAATCGACCGTCACGGCGTGATAGATGCCCGTGCCTGCCGGGGGAAAGGTCGTGATGCTTCCGAAGAAGCCGTCCACGGAGTAGGGTGCTGGATTGAAGTTGTCGAAGTCGAAAGCCGTGCTCGCGGGGGCCGTGACCACGGCCGGAACATCGGACGTGCTGAAGTATGTTGGCAAGGGCGTGAGTCCGCCGCCCAGACTTGTGAAGCGCGGATCGAATGCCGATACCGAGTTGAGACGCATCTGCCCCGGAAGCTCGAGGCTGCGCGTTCCCACGTAGCGGACTTCGATGCTGCTGTCGCGGAAGAGCTCATGCTGGACGCCCAACGTCCAAGTAATGATCTTTGGCGAGACGCGATCGGGTATCAAGCTGGAGGTTCCGGCACGAGCCTCAGCCTGCGTCGCCGGCGGAACGTTTGTTTGCAGGAGGCCGCCACCGGCCAGAAAGCCCTGCCCGGAATCCACCTTCGTAGGATCCCAAGTAGCGCACCATGCGGGCTTGCCCGGCAAGGCGCACGTGACGGCGGGTTTCTGCTCCGTCTGAAGTTGCGGCGGCAAGCTGTTAATCGCGAAGTTGTTGGGAATCACGTCGTAAGCAAAGCCTGCTCCGCCGCGAATCGCCCATTTGCCATGCCCGGTGGGGTCGTACGCAAAACCAATGCGGGGAGCGAAATTGTTGGTATCCGCCTTGGGCGCGCGGAAGAACAGCCCCAGTGCGGGATCGTCCGAGATGGAATTCATGGCTTGGCGCTTGTCGCCGAGAGGAACGCCGACGTATTCGTAGCGAAAGCCGAGGTTCAAAGTCAGCCGAGGAGTCAGCTTCCAGTCATCCTGCGCAAACCAATAAATGGCCGGATAGTTTTCCGGCACGCTGCCTGAACCCGCACCGCGCAGCGCTTTGTTCGGCGCGCCGTTTGGAACGTAGTCATTCACCAGTTGGCTCAAGGTGGTGTAGTCCCATTCGCCACGCGCTCTGGGAAGGCCGTTGGTCGGCGAAATGTACTTCTTCCCTTCGATACCAAACTTGAAGGAGTGCTTGCCACGGATGTAGTTCAGCGTGTCCCCGAGCTGATACACGTTCTGCGTGTAGCTTTGCGGAGCGTTTTGTTCGGGGCCGATGTTAACGGTGCTCAGATCGTCGATGATTACGTTGGGAAAGTTCTCAAATCCCGATGGTGAGGCAAGTTGCGGGCCAATAGTCCTGGAGTAGGAGGCCCTGGCGTTGTTTATGACGTGGCTTGAGAGCGTCCAAACGTCGGAGAGAATCGCCTTGTGGTTGCCCGAGGCCTTCGTTCCCAGAAACTGCGGCGCAGGCAACGACGCATTGAAGTCTGGCTGGCGGATCCGATCGTAAAGATAGCGCGTGCTGAACTGGTGCTTACCCAGCGTCACATCCGAGTTGACGCTGAAATCATGTTCGTTGACGTAAGACGGCGCCACCGTGGTGAGCTTGCCGATCGGAATCGCGGTGCCGTTCACCAATACTGTCCCGGCGTCGTTTTGTGGAGCCACGGGAAACTGCTTCAGGATATCGACCACTGCGCTGTCGAAAGCCAACGCCTGCAGCGTCTGCAGGCCGTCCGCCGTTGGAAGAGTCACTTGCGGGCTGGAAGCCGCCAGGCCTTCGTTCTGAAATTCGTACGCTCCGAAAATGAACCACTTATTATGGATGAGAGGTCCGCCCGCGGTGGCCCCCGCCCGGTTGTAATCGAAGCGGTCCTTAAGGCCACGATCCTTCTGCTGGTTGTCAAACGCGTTGTAATTGCGATTGCGGTTGTACCCCCAGGCGGAGCCATGCCAGTTGTTGGTGCCAGACTTCGTTACCGTATTGAAGATTCCGCCGGCGGAGTGACCGTATTCGGCGCTGAATTGGTTGGTGAGGAGTGTGAATTCGGCGATCGACTCCTGAATCACCGGCTGCGTGGGCCCGTTGGTGTCCAGTTTGTTGTCTTCGACGCCGTCAATATTAAATCCATTAAAGCGCGGGCGGGTTCCGCCGATTGACCCGCCTGAACCCTGAACGCCGCCTTGCTGAGTGGTCGTGCCTGGAGCAAAGACTGCGAATTCCTTGACGTCTCCCCCCAAAGTATTCAGGGGCAGATCGTTCACTACTTTGCCGCTAAACGTGGCGCCCAATTCCGAAGACTGCGTGTTTACCAGGTCGGCTCCAGCTTCCACTTCCACCACTGCCGAGACTGAACCCAGTTCCAGTTCGATCTTCGCATCCGCTGTCTGGTTTGACGCGACCGCAATTCCTTTTTGTACCGCCTTTTTGAAGCCGTCCTTCTCGACGGTGACGGTATACGTTCCCACCAGCAGGTTTGGAAATACATAGGTCCCGGCGCTGGATGCCGTGGTGGTGATCGCGACTCCTGTGGCTTCGTTTTCTACCGTGACCTTGGCGTCTTCGACCGAGGCTTGGCTGTGGTCAGTGACGGTAACACGAAGTGAGCCATCGAGGCGTTGCGCCCGGGTCGCACTGCCTAGCAACAAAAACAGCATCGCCGCCAGTGCCATGACTGTCAGTCTGCGCATTGCGTTCTCTCCTTCACGATTTGACCCGTGCAGAATGGCTTCTTGCTTTCGGCCAACGAGAGCGCGGCCCTCGTCGAGCCATACGGGTTGGTTTGTGAAGAAAAGGGCACCTCCGCGGCCAGGACCGACAATTTGTCCCTCAAATTTGTCTCTTGCATGTCTCAGGCCTTAAATCATTTACGCAATGGCTTTTGTGGAGTGACCTACGCATAAAAGGCGGGAATTCATGGTTCGCGTAACATGGGATTTAGAATCAGAGTCCCGTGACCGCCCGTATCTCTACGGTTTTTTCAACACTCATTCCATCTTGCGTAGGCAACCTCATCTTTCTGGTACTTCGGCTGCTCATCCCGTTTAGCCCGAAACAATTTTTCCCCCTCTTTCGTATATCAGGTTTAAAACGATTTTGTGTCCCTTACGTCTACCGCTATTAAGGGCGTGTGTATGTCTCCCAATCTCGTTCCCTCTGTGGATCCGCTCATGGACACCGATTCCCTCCAGGAAATCGCCTCGCTCCCGCGCTACGTGCGCTTTGGGCCCTTTCACGTCGACCGCCAGCGGCAGCAGGTCTATCGTGGCGGTAACAAACTCCGTTTGCAGGGCAAGGTCTATCAGGTGCTGCTGGTGCTGATTCACAACCAGGGAGAAGTCGTCACTCGCGATCAGCTCAAACAGGCCCTTTGGCCTGCCGATACCCACGTCAACTACGACGCGAACGTCAACACCACGGTGAATAAGCTTCGCCAGGCGCTCGGCGAATCCACAGACAAGCCAACCTATATCGAAACGATTCCTCGCCGCGGTTATAGTTTCATCGGCACTGCGGAGTTTTCAGATTCGCCGTTTCCGCAGCAAACGGATGTTGCACCGTCTGGAGCCGCCCAAGCCGGCGAAGCTTTCGCAGCTCCGAGCGTTCCGGCTGCAGACGCTTCCAAGAAATGGCTCACCCTGGTCATCATCGGCCTGGTTTTGACCGGCATACTCCTGGGCGCCGGCGCCGCCACGTTCTGGATCAATCATTTCAGTCCACAACTGCGGCACTGACGCCGCGCTGGCACGCGCTCCAGCAACACTATTTCCGTTTAAACTCGATTCCTTTCGTCCGCCCCGCGTCCAGTCGGAGCCCGCTAACGTTTCCCGAACCGTCATGCTCAAACTGGAACTTTAGCCCTTCATCGTCCACCGTGAATTCGTCCGAGCCCACCGGCCGCAGCACCCTGTGTTGCGGCGCATGCAGGAATCCGTCTCCGCCCTGAAGGTTCGTCAGTTTCAACTTTCCGTCTTCCACGGCGAGCAGGTAAGTCGCCCGCAGCTCTTCGCTGCGAAAACTCCCCGAATACCGCGCTAGGTTCTCCGGCGCCACGGCTACGCTCTCTTTCTTCTCCCGTTTTCCTGCCTCCTTCGCTCGCGCCGCCGGTTCCTTCATCTGCTCTGCCAAGTAAATGTCCGCTATGCGCAGCGCCCGTTTCTCCGTCTCGGCGTTGCCTACATTGCATAAGCAAACCACCGAGAAATGCTGTTCCGGGAATCGCAAAAGCTGTGCCCGATAGCCTCCCCACGACCCGCCATGTTCCACGATTGACAATCCCCGGTACTTTTCAACCATCAATCCCTTCGCATAGCTCAATGTTTTTCCGTCATTCAACTTTCCCGGCTCCTGCAGCTCAGCCAAAAATTCCTTACCCCCAATTTTTCCGCTGTAGAAATTTTCGTCCCACTTCAAAAGATCCCCAACCGACGTATGCACCGCCCCGTCACCCGTTTGCTCGAAATACGAAACGTTCAGCGAATATCCGCCCTCTTTTTCTTTCGTGTCGTAGGCCAGCGCACGATTCGGCACGATCTGGGTGTGGTCATCCCGATAAACGGTGCTGTTCATCTCCAGCGGCTTGAAAATATTCTCCGCCGCGAACTGCGCTAACGTTCTGCCGCTCACTCGCTTCACGATCACCGACAAGAGGAAAAAACCAGAATTGCTGTAAAGCCACTCGCTGCCCGGTTCAAAATTCAATGCTTTCTGGTTGGCGATAATTGCCAGCGCATCCTCGTCTGTCGTCACGCTGTCCGTATTGATTCCCGCCAGTTCGAAAAGTGTCAGGTAATCCCGCAATCCGCTCGTATGATTCAGCAAATGCAGGATCGTAATTTTGTGGCCGTAGTCGGGAATCTCCGGCACGTACTTTCGGATATCGTCATTGACCGAAAGCTTTCCCTGCTTTTCCAGCAGTAGAATGCTGGCCGCCGTGAACTGCTTCGATGTCGAACCGATATCGAACACCGTCTGCGGCGTGATGCTGACGTTTTCTTCGATGTTCGCCAGTCCGTATCCCTTTTGGTAAGTAATTTTTCCGTTGCGAGCCACCGCCAACGCGCATCCCGGCGAGCCAGGCTTGGCTACATCCGCAAATATCTCGTCCACCGCCGCACTCTTTTTGTCTTGCGCACGCGTTGCGAAACCGAACCCGCCGGCCGCAGCCACCCATGGCAAAACCATCCGGGCGAATCTTTGTATCTGCATTTTCGC
>UEXQ01000428.1_pt1 | contig 22017 bp, 36 predicted proteins | sample 4301111 | NCBI WGS metagenome assembly UEXQ01 (sample SAMEA4773181, study PRJEB27434) | metagenome | biome: 2259; feature: agricultural soil; material: soil | place: USA | collected 2014-09 | depth 0.25 m
CTCCGGAGACATTCTTCACGATTTCTCCGTTGCCCCGTGCAGCTTCCGCTTGCGAGCCATTTCTTTAGTCCGGTTATCTGCGGAGCAGGAAGCGGATGATGCGGTCGGCGAGCAGCCCGTAAGGAGGGCGAAGGAGTTTCAATGTGCTGAAACGCGACTGCAGGAAGACTCCTTTTTTCTTGGAAAAAGTTTCGAAGCCGGCGCGGCCGTGATAGTGGCCCATGCCGCTGGCGCCCACTCCACCAAACGGCAGATTGTTCTGCGCGATGTGGAAGATCACGTCGTTGACGGTGACGCCACCGGAAGTCGTCGTGTTCAGCACATGGTCGACCCGGCGCGCATCGTTGTCGAAATAATAGAGTGCGAGCGGCCGCGGGTGGTCGTTTACATAGCGCAGTGTTTCGCCCAGGTCTCGGTAGGTGAGCACCGGAAGAACAGGACCGAAGATTTCTTCCTGCATGACTTGCATTGTGTCGTTCACGTCGAGTAGTGCGACGGGAAGGAACAATCTGTTGGTTTCGTTGGTTTGTGATTCCCGAGCTCCCAGTGGCACGACTGTTGCACCGCGCGTTACCGCGTCGTCAAGGAGGCCGTTCAGCCGATCGAAGTGCTGCGCGTTAACCATACTCGTGTAGTCGGCATTCCCTTGCCACTTCGGATAGAGCTGAGCGGTGACCTGCGACGCCAGTTGGACGAATTCGTCGCGCTGCGACTCATAGACAAAAACGTAGTCGGGAGCGAGGCAAGTCTGGCCTGCGTTGTACAACTTGCCGGTCATGATGCGTCTGACAGCAGTGCGCAGCGGAAATTCGCGCTGGATGATGGCGGGACATTTACCGCCAAGCTCCAGCGTGACCGGAGTAAGATTTTCGCTAGCCGCTTTCATTACGAGTTTTCCAACGCGTGTAGAGCCCGTGAATAGCAAGTGATCGAATGGCAGCGCAGTAAAATCAGCGCCGAGTTGGGCGTCACCGGTGACGACGGCGACATATTCAGGCGGAAACAATTCGGCGATCATTTTTTGCAGGACTTCAGCGGTGCGGGGAGCCAGCTCGGATGGCTTGATCATCGCGTGATTCCCCGCAGCGATGGCGTCAACCAGTGGTGAGAGGGTGAGCAGCGTTGGGTAGTTCCACGCGCCAAGGATGCCGACAACGCCAAGCGGCTGATACATGATACGCGCGCGACCCGGAAAGAAATTGATTCCGGCGGCCACGCGGCGCGGTTTCATCCATCTGGCAAGGTGCTTGCGCGTGTGCCGGATGCCATCCACCAGCGGCGCTAGTTCTAAGATCAGGGTTTCCTGACGAGCGCGTCGTCCGAAGTCGTCGTTGGCGGCGCGGACAATTTCGTCCTTGTGCTCGAGTACCGCGGCTTCGAGAGTTTTGAGCGCGGCGACGCGCTTGGCGTAATCCGGCACGCCGCAGCGAAACGCGGCTCGCTGAGAGTCATACAGATCGCGTAGGCTACCGATCGCAGGCGAGTTAACCAAATGGGTTTGCTGAATGGCGGACACGTTGATGCTAGTTAACCATAACATCCACCTCCCTTGGTTTCCCAGAAATGGTGATTCTAAAGGCGGCTTGGCCGAATCGGAACAAGATCGACAACGAGGAAGGAAGAAAAATCGGCTTGACTCAAACCGGCCTTCTCATGGAAGGACTTAGACTGGCGCTTTCTTGGATCTGCGGGCGACGAGAATCGGATGGCTGGCGGGGAGCACAGCCATCGTCCACGTTGGCCGGGTCCCGGCCGTTGGCGGGCCAGGCTCGGGGGCCGCGCACAGGATGGAAGTGCGGAGCGGCGCAAGAGATGGTGCGGGGATGGGTTGAGGACTGGGGTCAAAACCGGGTTCAAAGGATGTCCGAGACTTTCGTGTCCACTGTTATGCGGGTGGCTTTGACTTCGCCGACGATGTGCACGAGCAGGTTGCCGGAAGTATCGTACTGATCGATGGAAAACGTGCCGGTGTATGTGGTGCCTTGCGGGCCGAGCGTGACGTTTTCGCGAATGTTGGCCGGGCCGACCATGTTGCCGTTGAGGTCGGAACTGAGGGCAAAGTGGTTCAGCCTATAGGCGGACGGGCCAGTTTTTTCCCAGACGCCGAGACAGAAGTTGCTGGTGGCCGGCGGGCGCGACGAGTTGAGGATTTCGGTGCCGTCGGAGTGCCACTGGGAGAAGCCCATATCCACGACAGTGCCGTCGGGAATGAAGCCTGTGCCTTTAGAAATGAACGTAACGTGCCAGAATCCGACAATTTGCGATCCTGCTGGTGCTCCGCTTGCCTGTGCGGGCGCTTTGGAGGCTTTCGCCGCGGAGCGCAGGAGCATGGCTGTAGCGGTGTTGGATGCGAGGTGCACATCGGACGCTCCGCATTGAGCGCTGGCGTTTGCCGCCGCGAAACAGGCTGCGACAAGCATTGCGAATACGACTGAGACTGCGTGAATTATCCTTTTCATTTTGGATCTCCCCTTAACTGGCCGGAGCGGTTTTCTTCGAGGGCGGCTTTCGCAACCCCGACGTGGAGCGCCCGGCCGTGGCGGCACGATAGGCGAGGGCGTCCGGAACGGGCAATGGACGAGGCATCCAGCTTTGGTGAAGGTTCGGTGAAGAGCTAAGCGGTTGATAATGCGCGATTTCCTTTGTCCGGTCGGAAGCGGACTTGAGTGATATACCCCCGGGAAAGTCCCCTGATTAACCAGCGCCGTGCCCTCAACCCTCTTCCAATTCGAAGATTTCGAGCTCGACTGTGCGCGTTTTGAGCTAAGGCGCAAGGGCCGGCCGCTCCGGCTGGAAAAGATTCCAATGGAGTTGCTGCAGCTGCTTGTGCAGTCGGATGGCCGGCTGGTCACGCGCGAGGAGATTGAAGAGCGCCTGTGGGGCAAAGACGTTTTCGTCGACGCGGAGCACGGGATCAACACGGCGGTGCGCAAGATCCGGCAGGTGCTGGAAGATGATCCGGACGCGCCGCGGTTCGTGCTGACGGTGCCGCGGAAGGGATACCGGTTCATCGCGGCAGTGCGGAGGGAGAAAGCGGAAGCGTCCGAGGCTTCGGGTACAGGCGCGGATGCGCCACAAACTGCAAAGACACCGGCCCAACAGAGCGAGGGTTCAGCAACTGCGGAGAAACCGGCAAGCGCTGAGCATTTCGCACGGAGGAGGTTCTGGCTGGCCGCTGGGGCCGCGGCGCTTCTGCTGGCGTGGCCCGCGTACCGTCTTGCGAGTTCCCATGCGACGCGAGCCGCTTCGGCGTCACCCGCTATCCGGTCGATTGCCGTGCTGCCGCTGGAGAATCTTTCGGGCGACGCTTCGCAAGAATATTTCGCGGACGGCATGACCGACGAGCTGATCACCATGCTGGCGAAGTACAAATCGCTCCGAGTGATTTCGCGAACCTCGGTGATGCAGTACAAGAAAACGAAAAAGCTTGCCGGATATCGCGAGAGAGCTTTCGGTGGACGGAATTGTTGAGGGTTCGATCTCGCGTTCGCAAGACAAGGTGCAGGTGACGGCGCAGCTAGTTTACGGCCCGACCGATAGCCATTTGTGGGCGGAGAGCTACAGCCGCAAGTTGAGCGACGCATTGCTATTGCAGCACGATCTGGCAGAAGACATTGCGGGGAGGGTGAACGCGGCTTCGAGCGGCGCAGGAATGGCACCAAGTTCTCACAGCACAGCTGGGAACGCGGCGGCGCGCGACGTGTACTTCCACGGCAGATATGAATGGTTTTCCGAACATTATCCGATGAGCCGCGAGCTTTTCCAGGAAGCGATCCGGCTCGATCCGACGTATGCTGCGGCTTACAGCGGACTGGCGGACAGCTATACCGCGGCAGTGGCATCGGGAGAAGAGGCCCCCGCAGCGGTTAGGCCGCTGGCCGAAGCGGCGGCGCAAAGAGCGCTGGAGTTGGATGACGCCTCGCCGGAAGCTCATCACGCGATGGCTGCTGTGGACTTTTTCTTCCGCTGGGATTGGGCAGCGGCGGAACGAGAGTGCGTGCGAACGCTCGAACTGAATCCAAGCCTCGCAGAAACGCATCATATCTACGCCTACGTCCTGGGAACCCAAGGACGCATCGAAGAATCACTACAGCAGGACAAGATCACGCTGCAGCTGGATCCATTCGCGCGACCGTGGGCGTATGGCTACGGGCTGATTCGCGCGCGGAGATACGACGAAGCGATCCAGGACCTGCGGCAGCGAGCAGCGGCGCGCCCCGATTCGCAGACGCTCAGCTGGCTTCTAAGCGATGCGTACGAATATAAGGGTGACAACGAAGCGGCTATGCGGGAATTGCGAGTTGCCATTAGGGAAGATCGAGAGCGAGCGGCGCGAGTGGAAAGCGCGTATCGAAGCGGGGGACTGCCGGCGGTTCATCTGGAGTTCCTAAGCGGAATGAAGAAAGCGGCAGCGAGGGGTGAATATGTTTCGCCCTCATACATGGCAGAGCAGGCGGCGCGCGCGGGGCTGCATTCGGAGGCGCTGCGTTGTATTCGGCAAGCATACGAACAACGAGACGCTCACCTAGTTTACCTGGAGCATGATCCGGCGTTCGATGCGCTGCGGTCGGAGCCGGCATTTGTTGCGATCGCTCGAAACATGCGATTGCCGGAAGCGGAATGAATTGTTTTAATTGAAAAGGGGGCGGCTAACGCCGCGCCCTTGAAGTATTTTGAAACCGCGGCCAGTAGTTAGCTGGCTGCCGCGACCGGTTGTTCCTTCTTGGCCTTTTCTTTCTTTTCCTTTTTCTTGAACTCGTAGCCGATGAGTTCAAGAATGGCGACCTTTGCGCCGTCACCCACGCGATTACCGGCGGAAATGATGCGGGTGTAGCCGCCGGAGCGATCCGCGAACTTAGGCGCGATTTCACTGAACAGTTTCTTGGTGACGCCGGGAGTGAAGATGTAGGAGGCAGCCTGGCGGCGCGAAGCCAGCGTGTCGCGCTTGCCGAGGGTGATCAGCTTCTCGGCAACCGGGCGCGCGGCCTTGGCACGGGTGAGAGTGGTGGTAATACGGCCATGCTCAAAGAGATTGGTGACCAGGTTGCGCAACGTCGCCCGGCGGTGCCAGGGGTTGCGGCCCAGTTTTGAGCCGGATTTGAGGTGTCGCATTTCCGTGTTCTCCGTTAAAGCCTATCTGTTAAGGAGGGTGGCCGGCGCAAGAGAAAAACAGATTCCTCGTCGCTGACGCTCCTCAGAATGGCGGATCTATTTTGATTCGCCGCTTTGCGGGGGCTAAAGCCTCCGCATCCTGATCATGATTAAAGGCCGAGGTTTTCCTCGGTGGATGGCGCGGCGGTCTGGCTCGGGAGCGGCGGCCAAATGATGCGGCCGTGCTCATCGAACTTCATGCCGAGCGCGAGGCCCATCTTGACGAGAATTTCCTTGATCTCGTTGAGAGACTTGCGGCCAAAATTTTTCGTCTTGAGCATTTCGTTTTCGCTCTTCTGCACCAGCTCGCGAATGGTCTGGATGTTCGCGTTCTTGAGGCAGTTGTAGGAGCGGACGGAAAGTTCGAGCTCTTCCACCGAACGATCGAGATGTTCGAGGCGTGGATCGTTGGAATATTCCGTCGGCGCTTCGACCACGTCGGTCGGCTCTTCGAAGTTGATGAAGATGCTCATGTGATCTTTCACGAGCTTGGCGGCGAGGCCGATGGCGTCGTTGGGCGTGATCGCGCCGTTGGTCCAGACCTCGATCATGAGCTTTTCGTAGTCGGTCATCTGGCCGAGACGCGCGGCTTCGACCGAGTAGTTCACCTTGCGAACCGGCGAGTGGACAGAGTCCACCGGAATGTAGCCGATGGGCAGATCTTCGTCGTAGTTGCGGTCAGCGGCGACATAGCCGCGGCCGTTCTTGACGCGCATTTCGATCTGCAGCTTGCCGCCCTCGCTGACAGTGGCGATGTAGACGGACTTGTCGAGCACGGCGAAGTCGGCGTCTTCCTCGATTTGTGCGGAGGTGACGGGGCCCGGCTGCTCGACATTGAGATAAATCGTCTTGGGCAGGTCGGTGTTGAGCTTGATGGGAACCTGTTTCAGGTTGAGGATGATGTCGGTGGCGTCTTCGACCACGCCGGCGATCGAAGAAAATTCGTGCAGCACGCCTTCAATCTTGACGGCGGTGATGGCGGCGCCTTCGATGGAGCTGAGAAGCGCACGACGCAGCGCATTGCCCACCGTTGTGCCCCAGCCGCGCTCAAACGGCTGTGCGGAGAAACGCGCGTACTTTTCGGTAAGTGATTCCAGCTCGGGCGCGAGACGCTTGGGTTTCTGAAAACCTTTCCACATAATTTGTATCCTTCCTTCTGGAAGCCGTGGTGGCTTCCGGTGCTGCTCGAAACTTTTGGGCCGAAGAGCAGCGGGATAAACCCGCTGCTACAAAGCCGGGCCGAAGCCCGGCACTACAAAACCAATCACTACTTCGAATAGAGTTCGACGATCAGCTGTTCGTTGATGGCCGGGGTCTGCACGTCTTCGCGCCTCGGCAGAGCAACGACCTTGGCTTTGAACTGCTCGCGATCCTGTTCGAGCCACGGAGCGAGGTTCTGGCTCTGCGCAACGTTGCGAGCGTCCAGAACCATAGCGTTTTCGCGCATCTTGTCCTTGATGGCGATTTCTTCGCCCACGTTCACCTGGTAGGAAGGAATGTTTACCTTCTTACCGGAAACGCGGACATGGCCGTGGAGCACGAGCTGGCGAGCCTGGGCGCGCGAAGACGCGAGTCCAGCGCGGCAAACTACGTTATCGAGACGCCGCTCGAGCATGATGATCAGGTTTTCGCCGGTCGGACCCTTGGTGCGCTCGGCCTTTTCGAAATAGTTACGGAACTGGCGCTCCAGCAGGCCGTAAGTGCGCTTTACCTTCTGCTTTTCGCGCAACTGCAGACCATAGCCGGCGACCTTGGCCCGACGCGACTGGCCGTGCTGACCGGGAACGAAATTGCGCTTTTCAATGGCGCACTTCTCGGTGAAGCAACGGAGTCCCTTTAAGAAAAGCTTCTGCGCCTCGCGGCGGCACAAGCGGCAAACTGCATCACGATGTCTTGCCAACTTCTTTTCTCCCTTCAGAAAACCCTTGAAACTCTTGGCCCAACAGCGCCCACCTCAGAAGGCGGCCGCTACAAAATCAGACGCGGCGGCGCTTGGGCGGGCGGCACCCGTTATGCGGAATCGGCGTGACGTCGCGAATCACCACAATGTGCAAACCGGCGGCAGCCAAAGCGCGCACAGCGGATTCACGACCGGAGCCGGGACCCTGCACCCGCACTTCAACAGACTTCAGGCCGTACTGATCGCGCGCATTGCTGGCGGCGCTGAGCGAAGCCTGCTGCGCGGCGTACGGAGTGCCCTTGCGCGAACCCTTGAAGCCGATCGCGCCGGCCGAAGACCAGCAAAGCGTGCGGCCGTCGGGATCGGTAATGGTGATCTGCGTGTTATTGAACGACGCAGCCACGTGAACCACACCGTGCGGGACGACGCGGCGTTCGCGCTTCTTCTTGAATTCTTTTTTGCGCTTGGCTGCGGCTCCAGTAGCGGCGGCTGGTTTGGCCGGTGCCGCTGTTCCGTCAGGCGCTGTTTTCTGCTGCTCTTTTGCCACGTGACGCTCCGTTTCGTAATTGCCGATCTCAACCGAGGGCGCAGCATTGCTGCGCCGCTACAAAACCTAAGTAAAAACTAGCCCTTCTTGCCCTTGACCTGCTTCTTGGCGGCGACCGCTCCGCGGCGCGGGCCCTTGCGGGTGCGAGCATTGGTGTGCGTCCGCTGGCCGCGAACCGGCAGGTTGCGGCGGTGACGGATGCCGCGGTATGCCTGGATTTCAATCAGGCGGCGGATATTCATCTGAATCTCCTTACGGAGATCGCCTTCCACGCGGCCTTCCTGTTCGATGGCGTTACGAAGTTTGTTCACTTCGTCTTCGGTGAGGTCGCGGATTTTCTTGGTGTGGTCGACACCCGCTTTTTCCGCGAGCCTCTTCGCGCGCACCTGGCCGATGCCGTAGATCGACGTGAGACCGACCCACAAACGCTTCTGCACCGGAAGATCAACACCTGCGATACGTGCCATAACTTCTCCTGACTGCCAGTACTAAGACTTGACTTCAAAATACTTGTTGCGTTTTGCGTCCGCCGTTACTTCGAACTTAAAACTTGCGACTCACCACTACTCTTATCCCTGGCGCTGCTTGTGCTTCGGGTTGACGCAAATCACCCGAACCACACCGCGGCGATGGATCACCTTGCATTTGTCACAAATCTTTTTTACCGACGCGCGAACTTTCATTGCCTAACTCCCTTTTGCCACCCAGCAGATCCCGGGCTGAAGCCCGGCGCTACAGCAAAACCTTGGAACGTCTGCCGCAAAAGCTACAAACGCCTCCGCTATTTGTAGCGGTAGACGATGCGGCCGCGGGTCAGATCGTACGGCGAGAGCTCAACGGCGACTTTGTCCCCAGCCAGAATGCGGATGAAGTTCTTGCGCATTTTGCCGGAAACGTGCGCCAGAACCTGGTGCTTGTTTTCCAACTCGACGCGGAACATCGCGTTCGGCAGCGGCTCGATCACGGTGGCCATCACTTCGATGGCGTCTTCCTTCGGATTGCCCGAGTCGCCTTTTTTCTTGTCGTCTTCGTGCTTCGCCATAAGCTCCTAAATCAAAAACCTGCTACCACGAGGGGCCGCTCATGTCCTTGGGCCGCGTCAAGATCAGCGGGCCGTTGGAGGTGACAGCCACGGTATGCTCGAAATGCGCCGAAGGACTGCCATCGGCGGTTTCGGCTACCCACTCGTCGCGCATGCGCACTTCGTGCCGGCCGGCATTCACCATCGGTTCGACGGCGATGACCATACCTTCCTGAAGACGCGCACCGCGCCCGGGTTCTCCGTAATTCGGCAGGTTCGGTTCGTCGTGCATCTTGGTGCCAATGCCGTGCCCGACGAATTCGCGCACTACCGAAAAACCGTTCTCCTCGACCAGGCTCTGCACCGCGTGGCCTACATCACCGAGGCGGTTGCCGGCGCGCATCTTGTCGATGGCGCGGTCGAGTGAGTCGCGGGTTACATCCAGCAGCTTCTGCAGCTCCGGCCTGATTTTGCCAACCGGAACCGTCACCGCCGAATCCGCGTAATACCCATCCACTTCCATGCCGAAGTCGATGGAGACGATGTCGCCCTCCTTCAACTTCCGCTTCGGCGAAGGAATCCCGTGAACAATCTCGCTGTTCACCGAGGTGCAGAGCACGCAGGGATACCCGCGATACCCTTTGAAGGCCGGATGACCCGGTTTGCCGGCGATTTTTTCCTCGGCGATCTTCTCGAGGTCCATCGTCGTCATTCCCGGACGCACGCTGGCGCGCAGCGCGTTCAGCACTTCATGCACGATCAGGCCTGCACGGTGCATCTTTTCAATTTCATCAGCACTACGCAGATGGATCGCCATTTCCTTAGCAACAACCGCCGGGCTAAAGCCCGGCACTACAAAACCTCGCCCGCCTCAGAAGGCGGCCGTTACAACTAGCGCGCTTCGTTCACGACTTCCACGATGCGCTTTGCGACTTCGTCAACACTCTTGGAAGCGTCGATGTCGCGCAGACGTCCCAGCCGCCGGTAATACGCCGCCAACGGAGCGGTTTGCTTCTCGTACGCCGCGAGCCTTGGACCGACAATTTCTTCGCGGTCATCAGCGCGCTGCTCCAGTTCGCCGCCGTCGTTGTCGCAACGGCCCTCGACCTTGGGCGGGCGCTCGTAGATGTTGTAAATCTCGCCCCCTACTTTGCACATCCGCCGGCCGGTAATGCGCCGCAAGAGCAAGCCCGGGTCAATCACCAGGTGCACGACGCGTGGCTGCTTAAAGCCATGCTGCCTGAGCAACTCGCCGAGCCACTGCGCCTGGGCCACGGTCCGCGGAAACCCGTCGAACACGAAGCCGCGAGCACAGTCCGGGCGTTCGATGCGATCCGCTACCATGCGGAGCACGATCGAATCGGGGACCAGCTCGCCGCGGCTCATAATCGGCTGCGCACGCTGACCGAGCGAAGTGCCCTGCGCCACGTGCTCGCGGAGCATATCGCCCGTGGAAAGATGCGGCGCAGAAAAACGGCGCGCCAACTCTTTCGCCTGAGTCCCTTTTCCCGCCCCCGGAGGGCCGAGAAAAATCACTGCACGGTCCAGCTTCTCATGCGGCCGAATGTCGGAGGTCACCCCGTCGTCTCCCTCTGACTACGTACTGCCGGGCTTTAGCGCCGGCCGCGAATCCGGCCTTTCCGTGCAAATCCCTCGTAATTGCGCATAACCAACTGCGCTTCCAGCTGCTGAACGGTGTCCATCGCGACACCGACGACGATTAACAGCGATGTGCCACCAAAATAAAAGTTCACGCCCAGACCGCTCAAGATCCATTGCGGAAAGTGACGGTCAAACCAGTTGCCACCGAGCCAGACCGGCAAGTGATTCAGGTGGATACCCGCAATCATCCATTCCGGAAGGAGGCAAACTAATGCCAAATAAACGGCGCCGATCAAGGTCAGACGCTTCAGGATGCGGCTGACATACTCGCTGGTATTGCGTCCAGGACGAATACCGGGAATGAAACCGCCGTTCTTGCGCATGTTGTCGGCGAGTTCGGTGGGATTGAAAACGATGCCCACATAGAAAAACGCAAACAACAGGATGAGTGTAACGTATAGGAGCGTATAGAGTGGCTCGCCCCATTTTACCTTATCCGCGAAGTCCTTCACGAATGCCCAGCGGCTGCCGAAGACCAGCGCAATCGTTGCGGGAAACGCCAGCAAGGAACTGGCAAAAATCGGAGGAATAACCCCGCCCGAATTGACGCGCAAGGGCAAGTAGGTGGACTGGCCGCCCATCACACGACGGCCAACGACGCGCTTGGCGTACTGGACGGGAATACGGCGCTGCCCTTGCTCCACCAATACGATGAAGGCCACAACGGCCACCATCAGGATAAGTAAAAGTATGATGGCCAATGGTGTGAAGACACCCCACGCCTGACTACGCGACTTTTCCCAAAGATCCACGATGGCGCGAGGAAGCCCAACAACGATTCCAACAAAGATAATCAGCGACATGCCATTGCCGATGCCGCGCTCGCTGATCTGTTCACCCAGCCACATGATGAAAGCGGAGCCGGTGGTGAGAGTCAGGATGGTCATCAAGGTGAACGCAAAACCGGGATGGTAGACCAGTGACTGGCCGTTCACGGCAGCGCTGGGAGCCTGCAAGGTCGCAGCGATGGATAGCGACTGGATGATGCTGAGCGCAATCGTCAAATAGCGTGTGTATTGCGTGATCTTGCGGCGGCCGAGTTCACCCTCTTTTTGCAGACGCTCCAGGTAAGGAAACACCACGGTCATCAGCTGCAAGATGATGGACGAGGTGATATACGGCATGATGCCCAAGGCAAAGATCGTCAGACGGCGGAAATTGCCGCCGCTGAACAGGTCAAAAATGCCAAGGGCGGTTCCCTGCGCCTGCTGGAAATACTGGTCGAGGACCACGGTGTTGATTCCGGGAGTCGGAATGTGCGCACCGATACGGTATACGGCCAGCAAAGCCAGGGTGAACAGGACGCGCTTCCGCAGATCTTCGATGCGGAAGAGGTTCGTCAGAGCTTGTAAGAAGCGATTCATGCGTTACCTATCGAGCCTTTATCCCTCTTAAGCCAAAACCTCGAACGAGCCGCCGGCCTTGGTGATCTTGTCCTTGGCGGAGGCGCTGAATGCGTGAGCGTGAACGGCGAGCTTGGTTTTCAGTTCGCCATCGCCCAAAACCTTCACCTGCTGCTGCGTGCGGACGAAACCATGCGCGCGAAGCAGATCCGGTGTGACCGTTTCGCCAGCCGGAAAAACATTGAGCTCTTCCAAATTGATTACCGCAAAGCTCGAAGCAAACGGATTGTTGAAGCCGCGCTTGGGAATGCGGCGATGCAGCGGCATCTGGCCGCCCTCAAAACCGCGGCGGCGGGAATAGCCGCGCCGCGACTTTTGTCCCTTGTTGCCCGCACCTGAAGTCCTGCCCAGTTTGGAACCGATGCCGCGACCGACGCGCACTTTGCGATGACGCGAGCCGCGCGGCGGACGAAGCGTTTCCAGCCCGATGGATTTCTTCTCTTCTTTTTTCTTAGCCATGAACTTAGCCCACCACTTCCACGAGATGGCGCACTTTGTGGATCATGCCGCGAGTTTCCGGCGTGTCCTGGCGCTCGACAACCTGATGCAGACGTCGCAGACCAAGCCCGCGAATCGTCTGGCGCATGTCATCGGTGCAGCCAATAAAACTGACCACCCACTTGATCTTCACGGTTCCCTTGGCGGCGTCTTTTTTCTGTGCCGTCATCTTGCTTCCCCTGCAGCCTGCTCGGCTTTCTTTTCGCGGCCGGTAATTTCTTCAACGGTCTTGGTGCGGGTTTCCGCAACCTGGGCGGCGTCTTTGAGGCCAAGCAATGCAGCGAACGTGGCCTTGACGACGTTGTGCGGATTCGACGTGCCAAGCGACTTGGTCAGCACGTTATGAATCCCCGCGACCTGCATAACCTTGCGAACCGGTCCGCCGGCGATCACCCCGGTACCTTCCGGAGCGGGCTTCAGCAAAACTTGCGCGGAACCGTAACGGCCTACGACCTGGTGCGGAATCGTCGAACCCGTGAGATTCAGCTGGATCAGATTCTTTTTCGCCTGCTCGATACCCTTCTTGATGGCCATGGGCACTTCGCGCGCCTTGCCCATACCGAATCCGGCATGGCCGTGGTTATCGCCAACGACGACCAGCGCGGAAAAGCTCAGGTTCTTGCCGCCCTTGACCACTTTGGTGACGCGGTTGATGGCGATGACGTCGTCCTTCAGCTCGGAAGGATTGACCTCGAGCAACCGCCGCACCGCAAGACTTTCCCTCAAAATTTGCTTCGACATAGGCTTAGAACTGTAACCCCGCTTCCCGCGCCGCATCCGCAAGCGCCTTGACGCGGCCGTGATACTTGTAACCGCCGCGGTCGAACACGACTTTGCTGACTCCGGCAGCCTTGGCGCGATCGGCAATGGCTTTGCCGACGACTTTGGCTGCTGCGACGTTGCCGCCGCCCTTCAAATTCTTCTTGGTGTCCTTGTCCGCGGTGCTCGCGGAGACCAGCGTCTTGCCGGCGCGGTCGTCAATCACCTGCGCGTAAATGTGATCGAGCGAGCGATAGACGCACAAGCGCGGCCGCTCTGCAGTGCCGGACACCGTCATGCGCACGCGGTCATGAACGCGCTGGCGCTTGGCTTCTCTCGATAATCTGCGAACCGGTACGGATGCCACTGTTCCTCTCCTTCAATCCTGATGCGAATTACGCTGCGCCAGCCTTGGCTCCCGCCTTGCCAGCCTTCTTCTTCAAGTGCTCGCCGGTAATACGAATTCCCTTTTGCTTGTACGGATCGGGCGGCCGCAACGAACGAATGTCCGCGGCAACCTGGCCGACCTGGCCCTTGTCCGCACCGCTGATCACGAGGTGGGTCTGCTTGTCCACGGCGATCTGGATGCCTTCCGGAATTGCGAACTGTACTGGATGCGACTTGCCCAAGGCGAAGGCGACCGCTTTGCCCTTGAGCTCGGCGCGGTAGCCGACGCCGACAATGTCCATCTCTTTTTTGAAACCCTGCGTAACGCCATGAACCGCGTTGGCGACCAGCGCGCGAGCAAGTCCGTGCACGGCGCGTTGTTCATCCGACTCGCGCTTGACGTTGAGCACGCCGTCTTTCTGCTCGAATGAAATACCGCGCGGAATCGCGATGCTGAGCTTGCCCTTGGGTCCCTGGACATCAATCTTGTCCGGGGCCATGGCGACCTTTACGCCGGACGGCACGGGAATTGGTTTGTTTCCGATACGTGACATTTGTCTATTTCAACCTTTGAGAATCTCTCACTAAAAAAACAAAACCTACCAAACCTCGCAAAGCAATTCGCCGCCAACTTTGTTCCTGCGGGCGGCGCGGCCGCTCATCAATCCTTGCGGAGTGGTCAGGATGCTGATGCCCAGTCCGCCGACTACCGGCTTGATTTCCTGCGAGCCGACATAGCGGCGTGCACCGGGACGCGAAATGCGCTTGATGCCGGAAATAACGCTGCGGCGGTCCGGCGTGTACTTCAGGAAAACGCGCAACTTCTTATGGCCCTTGTTCTCCTCCACCATCTTGAACGTCGAGATGTAGCCCTCGTCCTTGAGGATGCGGGCAATCTCGCTCTTCAGACGCGATGCGGGCACATCCACGCGCTGGTGCTTGGCGGCAACCGCGTTGCGAATGCTGGTCAGAAAATCGGCGATGGGATCGGTCTGCATATTGTCTCTCGAGTCTCCTTACCAGCTCGACTTCACGACGCCGGGAATTTCTCCCTTGAGCGCCATGCCGCGGAAGCAGATGCGGCACATTTCAAACTTGCGGATGTAGGCGCGCGCGCGGCCACAAATGCGGCAACGGTTGCGCTTGCGCACTTTGAACTTGGGCTTCTTGAGTTCCTTTACGATTTTCGCGGTGCGTGCCATTAATTCGCTCCTCCCGGCCGGCGCAGAGGAAAGCCGAGCCCCATCAGCAGTTCGCGGCCTTCTTCGTCGTTATTCGCGGTGGTGGTCAAGGTGATGTTCATGCCCTTGATCTTGTCCACGCGGGTGTAGTCAATTTCGGGAAACACCAACTGGTCCTTCAGGCCCAGGGTGTAGTTGCCGCGGCCATCGAACGCATTGAACGGCAAGCCGCGGAAGTCGCGGACACGGGGCAGCACGACGTTGCACAGGCGATCGAGGAACTCGTACATCTTGTCGCCGCGTAGCGTGACCGCGCAGCCGATTGGCATGCCCTTGCGGATCTTGAAGTTCGCAATGGACTTTTTCGCGCGGGTGATGACCGGTTTCTGCCCGGTAATCTGGCCGAGCTCTTGCGCCGCCGTGTCCAACAGCTTCACGTTCTGGCTCGCTTCGCCGAGACCGATGTTCACCGTGATCTTGGAAAGTTTCGGCACGGCCATGACGTTCTTCAGGCCGAAGCGCTTCATCAGCGCCGGCGTCGTCTCTTTCCGGTATTTTTCCTGCATTCTGCTCTTCATTTCAGTTCGTCTCTTCCCTGTTCCTGATTCCGTTTACTTGTCCAATGCCGATCCGCAACGCTTGCAAATCCGCGTGCGCTTGCCGTCCGCCAGCAGGTTGTGGCCGATGCGAGTATGCTTTCCGCAGCTCCCGCAGACGATCATCACATTGGAAGAGTTGATTCCCGCTTCCTTTTCCACGATGCCGCCCTTGATGTTCTTTGACGGATTCGGGCGGGTGTGGCGCTTGATGACGTTGGCGTGCTCGACGATGACCGTGTTCTTACGCGGATTTACGGAAAGCACGCGGCCTGTCTTCCCGGCGTCGCGTCCGCTCATCACCTTTACCTGGTCGCCCTTGCGAATCTGAATCGTGAATCGTTTGCTTGCTTGTGCGCTCATTTCCTTTACCCGTTACCAAACTTCCGGAGCCAGCGAGACAATCTTGGTGAACTTCTTCTCGCGCAGTTCTCTTGCCACCGGCCCGAACACGCGGGTTCCCACCGGCTCATTGGCATCGTTGATCAAAACCGCGGCGTTGTCGTCAAACCGGATGTACGTGCCGTCCTTGCGGCGCTGTTCCTTGCGCATCCTAACGATCACGCACTTCACAACCTTTCCTTCTTTCACCTGGCTTTCCGGAGTCGCTTCCTTCACCGAAGCCGTGACGATGTCGCCCAAGCCCGCTTTCAAACCCGCATCACCGCCCACCGGCAGAATGCACATCAGCTTGCGCGCGCCGGAATTGTCGGCAACCGTCAGCCAGGTTCGCATCTGAATCATGACAATCTCTCCCCGATCATTGGGCCGACGCGTTCCGCGTCAGCACTTCCTTGAGGCTCCAGCGCTTGAGCCGCGACAACGGACGCGACGCCTTGATGCGCACCGTGTCGCCCTGCCGGGCTTCGCGCTTTTCATCGTGCGCGTAAAACTTTTTTGAGATACGGATCACGCGGCGGTATTTCGGGTGCTGCACCAGGCGGGTCACTTCGACTACGATGGTCTTTTCCATCTTCGCGCTGGTCACTTTGCCGATCAGTTCCGTATTCTTCGCCGGAGCCGTCTGTGTTTCTGCCGTCATTACGCCTTACCTGCCTTTGCCGCCGCCGTCAGCTGCTGCGCGCGCCAAGTCTTTCTTTGCTTCACGCAGTCGCTTCAGCGCTTCCGCCTGTCCGGTAGAAAGTTGGAAGCGAAGCCGAAAAATCGTTTCGGTCAAGTCCTTCTGCTGTGCTTCGAGCTCGTTGACGCCCGCTTCGCGAATTCTTTCCATACGCCGCGCCATTAGAACCCTCCTGCGCGCGAAACAAATTTCGTCGGAATTGGCAGCTTGTGCGCTGCAAGTCCCAGAGCTTCGCGGGCAACAGCTTCGTCAATGCCCGCCATTTCAAACATCACGCGGCCCGGCTTTACCACCGCCACCCACTTTTCCGGAGCGCCTTTGCCTTTGCCCATGCGGGTTTCCGCCGGCTTCTTGGTAAACGGCTTGTCCGGAAAAATCCGAATCCACAGTTTGCCGCCACGCTTGATGTAACGCGTGATGGCTACGCGAGATGCTTCAATCTGGCGGTCGGTGATCCACGCATTTTCCATGGCCTTCAGACCAAAATCACCAAACGAAAGCTCGCCACCGCGCCAGGCCTTGCCTTTGCGGCGGCCGCGCATCTGCTTTCTGTACTTCACTTTCTTCGGCATCAACATCGCTGTGTTCTCGCTTCCCTAATCCTTTGCTTCGATCAATCCGCCGCTATCGGCTCGGGTTTGTTGTTATCCTGCGTCTTCCTGCGGCGAGGAATGTTTTCGCCCTGATAGATCCAGCACTTCACGCCGATTACGCCGTACGTGGTGTGCGCTTCGGCAGTGCCAAAATCGATGTCCGCTCGGAGCGTCTGCAGCGGCAAACGGCCCTGCAGGTACCACTCTTTGCGCGCGATTTCTGCGCCGTTCAACCGGCCGGCCACACGCACCTTGATGCCCTTGCAGCCGAAACGCAGCGCCGAGTCCACGCTCTTGCGCATCGCGCGGCGGAACGCCACGCGCTTTTCCAGCTGAAGCGCAATCGATTCCGCAACCAGCGTCGCATCGAGCTCCGGACGGTGCACTTCCTGAATGTCGATGTGCACTTCGCGTTTGGTGCGCTTCTGCACGTCCTGCTTCAGCTTGTCGATTTCCGCGCCTTTGCGGCCGATGATAATTCCGGGCCGCGCGGTGTAGATGCGGACAACGAGCTTGTTGGCCGCGCGTTCGATATCAATCGAGCTGATGCCAGCGGACTTCAGCTTGTCTTTCAGCTCTCTGCGCAGCTTGACGTCCTCATGCAGCAGATCGGCGTACTCTTTGTCGGCATACCAGCGCGACTTCCAGGGCTTGTTGTAGCCCAGGCGGAATCCGTATGGATGTGTTTTCTGTCCCATGGTTCTCCCTTAGCTGGGTTATCCCTTCTTGCCCTTCTTCGGCGCCTGCGACTTCCCGGTCAAAGCCTTGCGTACACGCCGCGCGGTGCCACGAACACCCTTATTGGCTTCCGCTTCGGCTACGATGCTGGCATGGCGCTCCGCCGCAGCCACATGATGTTCCGCGACTTGCACCCAAAGGTGTGCGGTACGTTTTTGGTAGCGGAAACCGCGGCCCATCGGCGCGGGACGCATGCGCTTCCAACGTGCGCCTTCGTTCACAAAGCACTTCGAAACGAACAACTGGTCCACATCAAGCGGCGCTCCGGCGTCTTCCGCCTTGCGTTCCGCATTAGCGACCGCGCTGCGCAAAACTTTTTCAATCGGGCCGGCGGCGCGCTTCGGCGTGTAACGCAGCGTGTGCAGCGCATCCTGCACGCGCTGACCGCGAATCAGGTCAATCACCAACCGCGCCTTTTGTGGCGACATGCGGATATGCCTCGCGAGAGCATGTGCTTCAATTTGCGGATTCTGTGTCTGAACGTCAGCCATGGCTTATGCCTTCGGCGCTGGTGCCGGCGCGCCGCCTCCAGCTGGAGCGGCCGCTGCCGCCTTTTCCAGCGCAGCCTTCACGGCGTGGCCTTTGAAGGTGCGCGTCGGAGCGAATTCCCCCAGCTTGTGTCCTATCATCTGCTCCGTCACATAGACCGGAATAAACTTTTTGCCGTTATGCACGGCGATGGTGTGGCCGATCATGTCCGGCACAATCGTGGAACGCCGCGACCAGGTCTTCACCACTTTCTTTTCGTTGCGCGTGTTCAGCCCTTCGACCTTTTCGCGCAGGTGTCCGTCCACAAACGGACCCTTTTTCAGTGAGCGTGCCATCTCTCTCCTATTCCTCGACGCGGCGCAAACGGCCCCACTGGGCATGCCGCATCTTCTTAAATCCGCGCACCGGACCGGGAACACGATGCGATTTCGGGCAGAACGGGCAAACAAACCGCGTACCCAGCGCATTCGGTGTGCGGTCCACAATCACCGCCCATCCCGGCTTGCACAGCTTGTACAGCACCGGCTCGAGTGGAACGACTTGCTTCCGCACCGCCAACACCGGCTTGGCTGCCGGCTTTGCAGCCACTCGCTTTACTACACGCTTGCTCGACCGCTTTGCGCTTCGGCGTACCGCTGCCCGGCGTCCTGCTGTACGGCTGGTTCGTGGTGCTGCGCGTCGCGTCAGTGCCATTGTTCCGCTCGCCATTCGCAACTTTTACTTTCCTGCTTTACGCCGCGAATGATTTGCTTCTACTGCTCGAAACTTCTCTCCGCGTTACTTCCGGCGCTCGACAATGTGCTTGTCGGTGCGCTTGTTGTGACGCGTCTTCTTGCCCAAGGTCGGGAAGGCCCAGGGCGTAACCGGGTGATTGCCCTTCACGCGGCCTTCACCACCGCCGTGCGGGTGATCGACCGGATTCATCGCCACACCGCGAACGGTCGGACGAACGCCCAGCCACCGCGTACGGCCGGCTTTGCCGAACGTTTCGTTTTCATGATCCAGGTTGCCGACCTGGCCAACCGTGGCCATGCAATCCACCGAAAATTTGCGAACTTCGCCCGAAGGCAGCTTGATCAGCGCCAAGTCGCCTTCTTTGCTCAACAATTGAGCGGACGCGCCCGCCGTGCGCACCAACTGGCCGCCGCGGCCCGGGTACAGCTCAATGTTGTGCACCATCGTGCCCGGAGGAATATGCCGGAACTTCAACGCATTGCCGGGAAGAATATCGGCCTGGTCGCCGGTGCTGACAGTTGCACCGACTTCGAGGCCCACCGGATGCAGGATGTAGCGCTTGTCGCCATCCGCATAGTGCAGCAGAGCGATGTTGGCGCTGCGGTTCGGGTCGTATTCGATCGCCGCAACCGTCGCAGGAACGCCGTCTTTGTCGCGCCGGAAGTCCACCTTGCGGTACTGCTTCTTGTGACCCCCGCCGCGATGCCAAACCACCACTTCGCCGTGGTTGTTGCGGCCGCCCGAGCGTTTTTTCGGCTCCAGGAGCCGCTTTTCCGGCGTCTCCTTGGTGATCTCGTTCTTGTCGAGCACGGTCATGAACCGTCTCGAAGCTGTGTACGGATTAAAGCTCTTCAGTCCCATCGCTGCCTCTTGCTACTCAATCTCCTGCGGCTTGCACTGCCGCGTCCTGCTTCTGTTGTTCCGGTCTTGACCCGACTTACAAGTTCTCGGCAAATTCGATCATCTTTTCGCCCGCGGCCAGCTTCACATAGGCTTTTTTCCAGTCGCGGCGATAGCCTTCGTTCTGCCCGCGGCGCCGCATCTTGCCCGGAAAATTCGCGGTGCGCACACCAGCCACCTTCACCTTGAAAATCTGCTGCACGGCTTCCTTGATCTGCGTCTTCGTCGCTTTCGAGGAAACCTCAAACACCACCGTGCCTTGCACTTCCTTCACGCCCAAACCCTTTTCCGTGATGATCGGGCGGCGAATGATCTGATAGTGAGGGGTTGACATGTCTTATCCCTTCCCCTTCCTGGTTGCCGGTTTGGCGGCTGGCTTCGCGGCCTTTTTCGTCGCTGGCTTTTTTGCAGCGGATTCTTTCTTCGCCGGTGCCGCGGCTATCGTCTCCACGTCCGGCACGACCACCGGCTTCTTTTCCGGATCAAGCGAACGGACGAGACGCGCCACCGCATCCTTCGACACAAGCAGCCGGTCGTGCTTCAGAACTTCATAGGGCTGCAATGCATTGGGCGCGGACAGCTTCACGCCTTCGAGGTTCCGGCTGGCCAGTTCCAGATTGCGGTTTTCGCCATGCGAAACGAGTAAAGCCGACTTGGTGAAGTTCAGTTTTTCAAGCGACGAAAGCAGTGCCTGCGTCTTGTGCGTCTCAAGCTGCCAGCCATCCACCACGGTCAGCTTCTGATCCGCAAGCTTTGCGGAAAGCGCCGAGCGCAGCGCCCCGAGCAACTGCTTCTTCGGCAGCGCGTAGGAATAGTCGCGCGGCTTTGGACCGTGCACGGTTCCGCCATGGCGCCACAGCGGCGACCGGATAGAACCAACGCGAGCGCGGCCGGTTCCCTTTTGCCGCCACAGCTTGCGGCCCGCACCGGAGACTTCGCTCTTGTCCTTGGTCTTGTGCGTACCCCTGCGCAGCCCGGCGAGATACCACCGCGAAGCTTCGTGCAACAAGTGCGAATTGACCCTGGCACCGAATACGGCATCGGCCAGCTCGACTTCGCCGACTTTCTTTCCTTCCAGATTGACTACATCCACGACTGGCATAATCTCGATTCCTTCTTCGTATTCCTGACTACCTGCTACTTCGCCTTGTGCGACTTCTTGATGAAAATGTATTGCCCGCTCGGACCCGGCACCGATCCCCGTACCAGCAGCAGGTTCTCGTCCGAATCCACTTTGACCACTTTCAAATTCTTCGCGGTCACTTTCTCGTTGCCCATATGACCTGGAAAGTGCTGGTTCTTCCAGACACGCGACGGGAACGAACTGCCGCCGATGCCGCCCGGTGCGCGATGGAACATCGAACCGTGCGTCGCATCGCCGCCCGCGTAGTGCCAGCGCTTCACACCGCCGGCAAAGCCCTTACCCTTGCTCACTCCGCTGACGTCCACCAGCTCGCCAGCCTTAAAATTCTCAACCAGCACGCGGTCGCCGACTTTCGTTTCGTCCTTGGACGCCTCGATCCGTACTTCTTTCAGGACCTTCATCGGAGCCACATCAGCCTTCTTGAAATGGCCGGTCAGCGCCTTGTTCACGCGCTGCGGCTTGACGAATTCCACCAGGCCCAGCTGCGCGGCGTCATAGCCGTCCTTTTCCTTCGTGCGGCGCTGAACAACAACGCACGGGCCAGCCTGCAGCACCGTGCAGCCGACCAAGTTGCCGTCTTCGGCGAACACCTGCGTCATGCCCAGCTTGATTCCGATAATCCCGTCAACCGCCATTTTCCTCTTCTCTCTTTCGCAGCTTGCCTCATCCGCTTCCGGAACCGTCGGGTATTGGCTGCGTACTGCTTCGGATTGTTCTTCACGTCGTTACTTCATGACTTCTTGAAACGCTCTGCTTCGCCTTTCCTGAGAGATCCTTCGTCGCTCCACTTCCCTCAGCATGACGACTCTTGTCCGGTCGTCACTTCGCGGCGTGACCAAACGCCTTGATTTCCACGTCCACACCCGGCGGAAGATCGAGCTTCATCAGAGCGTCCACCGTGTCCGGCGTCGGCTCCAGAATGTCGATCAGGCGCTTGTGCGTGCGCATTTCAAACTGCTCGCGCGACTTCTTGTCCACGTGCGGCGAGCGCAGCACGGTCCAACGGTTGATGGTGGTGGGCAGAGGAATCGGACCGGCTACTTCCGCGCCGGTACGTTTTGCCGTTTCCACAATTTCTCGCGTGGACTGATCGAGAATGCGGTGGTCGAACGCTTTCAAACGAATTCGAATTTTGTCGCCTTGTCTCATGTTTTACTCGATAATCTCGGTCACGGCGCCGGCGCCTACTGTGTGGCCGCCTTCGCGAATCGCGAACCGCAACCCCTTCTCCA
>UEXQ01000257.1_pt1 | contig 21894 bp, 18 predicted proteins | sample 4301111 | NCBI WGS metagenome assembly UEXQ01 (sample SAMEA4773181, study PRJEB27434) | metagenome | biome: 2259; feature: agricultural soil; material: soil | place: USA | collected 2014-09 | depth 0.25 m
CGATGAGTGCGGTGACGGTGGCGAAGACTCCGCTTTCGAGCGTGAACTGCATGGCGGCGGGAATGCCAAGCGCGATGAGGCGGCGGATGCGCGGGAGGTCTACGTCAACCGGAGTTTTGAGGAGCTCGGTGCGGTGCTTGTGGTCATACCAGAAGAGATAGCCGATGAGGACGGCGGCCATGTAGAGGCGGGCGATGGCTGTAGACCAGCCGGAGCCGACCGTGCCCATGGTGGGGAAGCCGAGTTTGCCGTAGATGAGCAGCCAGTTGAAGACGGCGTTGACGATGTTGGCCGTGACGAGTGCGAAGGCGACGGGGCGCACCATGTTCATGGCCTGGAGGCAGCGGCGGACGGCGAAATAGAGGAGGAGAGGGAAGAGTCCCCAGGCGAGTGCTTTGGTGTAGGGAACGGTTTGCGCTGCGACGGCAGGGTCGACTCCCCAGCGGGCGAAGAGTTTGGGGAGAAGCCACACGGGTGCGGCGAGGAGCGGCGAGAGCGCAATACTGAGATAGACGCTGTTAACGAGAGAGCGGTGGCAGTCTTCGCGCTGGCCTGCGCCGAATGCTTGCGAGACTAGCGTGTCGAGGCCGAGGAGCAAGCCTTCACCAAAAAGCGCGAGCACCATGAAGACTGCGGAGCCGAGGCTGACAGCTCCCATGGCAACGGCCGAGTTGGGCAGGCGGCCGACCATCATCGTGTCCACGATGGCCATGCTCATCCAGCCGAGCTCGGCGAGGACGAGTGGAAGAGCGAGGCGGAGTGTCGGGCGGACTTCCGCGGCGTAGGGTTGGAGGCGGGATGACATTTTTGGCGTGGAAGAAGTTTAAGGTTCAAGGTCAAAAGTTCAAAACTGCGAGAGAAAGATTCCCAGGAGAGGCAGAGATCGCGCAGAGCAGCAAGAAATGATTAGGAACAAGAAGTGAGAGAAATAGCGGCGGTGGGGTATGCTGTGGCGCCGGAGGAGACATGAAGCTGAACGAAATGCGGTTGATTCGGCAGTCGGCGGTGGCGGTGCTGGCAGGTTCGTTGCTGGCGGTGTCTGTGTTGGCACAGCAGAGTGCGCCACAACCGGCGCAAGGAGCGGCGCAACAGAGTGGACAGCAACCTGCGCAAGAGACGGCGCCGAAGACGGTGCCGACGCCCGGAATTCCTTCGACAGGATTCGCGGGCCTGGATCACTACCGCGCGTCGCGCGTGCCGATGTTGCTGGATGACTACGGTCAACTGGCCCGATATCGCGCTGCGGATGAAGAGCTGAAGGTCGGCGCGGCGGTTGCGGATCGTGTGGTGTTTTTTGGCGACTCCATCACGGATGGATGGAAGCTGGAGAATTATTTTCCGGGAAAGCCGTATGTGAACCGCGGCATCGGCGGGCAGACTACGCCGCAGATGCTGGTACGGTTTCGTCAGGACGTCATTGATCTAAAGCCGAAGGAGGTGGTGATTCTGGCGGGCACGAACGATATCGCTGGCAATACGGGGCCGATTCGCAATGAAGACATTCAGGCCGATCTAGCGACGATGGCGGAACTGGGTAAGGCACATGGAATTGCTGTGGTGTTCTCTTCGATTTTGCCGGTGCACAACTACACGCCCGAGGCGCTGGACTTCTTCGCGCAGCGGCCGACGAAGCGAATTTTGGAAATGAACGAATGGCTAAAGGGCTACTGCGCGAAGAACGGGATTGCGTATCTCGACTATTTTTCGGCCCTGGTGGATAAGAAAGGACTGTTGAAGAGGGAATTGGCGGACGACGGGCTGCATCCGAACGACGCCGGCTACAAAATCATGGCGTCGCTCGCGGAGGCTGCGATTGCCAAGGCTACGACTCGATAGCTCGGCCGTGTGATTGGCGACTTCAGCCCATGCGCCCGCCGCAGCGTCCGGCAGCCTCGAAGAGGGACAGCAGATTCGTCATACTGAAGAGATCGTGCACCTGTTGGCGTGCGTTCACGACTTCGAGTTTGCAGCCCCGGGCGCGCGCAGAAACGTGCAGAGTAACGACGGCGCCGAGGCCGGAGCTGTCTATCAGCGGGACTTCCTTCAGGTCGAGCACGATGCGGCGTTTCTTGCTGCAGGCGTCGCGCATCGCCTGCTTCAACGCCGGCACATTTTCACTGACGAGCTTGCCGAAACATTCGACGACCAGGCAATCCTCCGATTCGGTTTGCTGGACTCGAAATCCTCGCGTTGTGTTGGCGGCGTCGCTGCCTGGCATGTGTTCCTCTGTGAATGCGGCCTGGTGTTCTAGGGGTTGTACCTCATTTGGCGTGATTTGCCTAGCCGAGGAAAGTCCGGACTCTCAGTGCAGCAAACGGGCGAAGGCGCCGGAATCGATCAGGGCGGAGATCGAGTTGATCTCGCGCGCGAGGGGGCGATCTTCGGTGACTTTGGAGGATTTGGCGCGCACGGCGGCGTAGGCTTGCGCCGCGAGCTTGCCGGTTTTGAGCGGGGCCAGAAGGTCGATACCCTGGCACGCGCAAAGCAGTTCGATGGCGAGAATGTTTTGCAGATTGCGCAGCATGCGCGATAGGCGGCGCGCGCCGCTCATGCCCATGGAGACGTAGTCTTCCTGATTGCCGCTGGTTGAGATGGAATCAACGGAATGAGGTGCGGCGAGCGCTTTGTTTTCGCTAGTGAGCGCGGCGGCTGTGACTTGCGCGATCATGAAGCCGGAGTTGAGGCCGGGTTCGGGGGTGAGAAACGCGGGGAGCATGCTAGTGAGCGGATTGGTCATCTGCTCGATACGACGTTCGGCGATGCCGCCAAGCGTGGCAATGGCGATGGCGACCTGATCGGCGGCCATGGCCAGCGGCTGTCCGTGAAAATTTCCGCCGCTGATGATGTCGCCGTCGCCAGTATCCCTCACGAAGACAAGCGGGTTATCGGTAGCGCTGTTCAGTTCGACTTGCGCCAGCTCGCGGGCTTGCGAAAGGGAATCGCGTACCGCGCCGTGGACTTGCGGCGTGCAGCGCAGGCTGTAGGCGTCCTGCACACGCGTATCCTTTTCGGCAGAGCGATGCGATTCGCGGATTTCGCTGCCCTCGTTGAGATGAGCGAGATTGAGCGCGGTGCGGCCGGCCCCGGAGTACGGTCGGGCGTGCATGATGCGCGAATCGAATGCCCCTGGGCTGCCACGGAGAGCGTCGAGAGAGAGAGCCGCGGCGACGTCGCCCGTGTCGGCAAGCATGTCGGCTTCGCGTAGCGCGAGGCTCAGCAGTGCGAGCATGCCTTGCGTTCCGTTAAGAAGAGAAAGACCTTCCTTGGCTTCGAGCGTGACTGGAACGATTTTTGCGTGGCGCAGGGCTTCGCCGCCAAAAAGGGTTTGGTCGCGGAATTCGGCGGTGCCTTCGCCGATAACAACATGAGCTAGGTGAGCGAGCGGCGCAAGATCACCGGATGCGCCGACCGAGCCTTGCGCCGGGATTACCGGATGAACGCCAGCGTTGAGCATCGCGCAGAGCGTTTCGACGGTGCTGGGGCGGACGCCGCTAAGTCCTTTGGCGAGCGCGTTGGCGCGGAGCAGCATCAGGGCGCGGGTTTCGGATTTGCTGAGCGGCTCACCCACTCCGCAGGCGTGAGAGCGGACTAGATTGACCTGCAGCTGGCGGACTTGCGCGGAGGAAATGCGTACGCTGGCGAGTTTGCCGAAACCGGTGTTGATGCCGTAGGCGGTCTTGCCGGAAGCGACGAGCTTGTCCACGACAGCGCGGGAGGCAGCCATGCGCTCGACGGCAGCAGGGGACAGAGAGACCGGTTCGTGGTCTAAGGCGATGCGGTGAAGCTGGTCGAAAGTGAGGTCGTTACCCGTGAGTTGGATGCTCATGCGGGATAAAAGATTAACACAGAGAGTTGAAAGGCGAAGAAAAGCGCCCCCGCGCCTAACCGAAACGGTTTTTCTTTACTTTCGTTAGTTCATTGTCGCAACTTTTTTCTCGGTTTTGTCTGCGAGTTGGCGGAACTTGGCGCGATATTTTTCGGGGAGCTGTTTAGGCTTGCCATCTCGGCCGCAGATGACGTGAGTGGTAGCGCCGGTGGCGAGCAGCGCCTCGTCAGAATCGCGCAGAAGTTCGTAGGCATACTTCACGATTCGGTTGCCGGCTTGCGAAATGCGCGTACGGACGCGGAGCAGTTCGTCGTAGCGTGCGGGTTGCAAATAGCGGCAGCTGACTTCGGCGACGACGATGTAGCAATCGTCTTGGCTTTCCATGAGTTTGTATTCGAACCCGAGTGCACGCATGAACTCGACGCGGCCGATTTCGAACCAGATGAGGTAGTTGGAGTGATAGACCACGCCCATTTGGTCGGTTTCCGCGTAGCGGACGCGGATTGTGGCGTCGTGGAATTCCATTCTTCTCCTAGCGATCAAATTTCCCCGGGCTCTGATTCTGCCTGCGGCGCGCAGGCGCGCCTACATGTTCATTATTGTCGCACGCAAGACTATTCGTCTTTCCAGACGGGCTTGCGCTTTTCGAGGAAGGAGGCGATGCCTTCCTTGAAGTCAGGTGTGCAACGGATGCGGGCATTTTCGAGGACGGCGCGTTCGAGGTCCGCGTCCACTCCAGCCTGTTCCGCCGAAACCAGCAAGCGCTTGGCGCGACTGAGGCTGCCGGGGCTGACTTCGACTAGATAATCGGCGAGCTCGCTGGCGCGGGACAGGAGCTTGTCTGGCTCTACAATTTCGCTGACGAGGCCGAGCTGCTGTGCTTCCTTCGCCGAAACCTTGCGGCCGGTAAGGAGCAAATCGCGGGCGCGCTTGTCGCCGATCTGGCGCGTAAGAAAAACGGAAACAATGGCGGGGAGAAATCCGATCCGAACTTCGGTGTAGCCGAAACAAGCTTCAGGCACCGCGAGAGTAAAGTCGCACAGCGTGGCGATGCCGCAGCCGCCGGCGAGCGCGTGGCCGTTTACCGCGGCGATGAGCGGGCGAGGGAAGCTCCAGATGCGGCGGAAGAGTTTGGCCATGCGGCGCGAGTCTTCTTGATTTTCCTGCGGCGATTGCTTGCCGATGGCCTGGAGCATGTCCAGATCCATGCCGGCACAGAAAGCGGGATCAGCGCCGGTCATGATGACGACGCGCACTTTCTTTTTCTCGATTTCATCGAAGGCGGATTGCAGTTCGGAAATCATCGCCGGGGTAATGGCGTTGCGCTTTTCGGGGCGGTTGAGGGTGATGGTGGCGCGCTCGGTGCCGTACTCGAGAAGAAGCGTGGAAAATGTCACAAGACCTCCGTTCGGTGAAATGTTTACACCGCAAGCGAGCTAACTTGCAATCGGGGTGTGGGCGTACTTGGTGCGAATCTCGTTGGTCATGGCGAGGACTTTACCGAGCTTCGATTCATCGATCTCGGTTTCGCCGCCCGCTTTTTTCACGACTGCGAGAATGTCTTCAGTGCGGATATTGCCGACCAGTTCGTCGCCAGCGAACGGGCAGCCGCCGAGGCCGGTGAGCGCGCCATCGAAGCGGCGACAGCCAGCGCTGTACGCTGCAAGAATCTTGCCTTCGGCGCTTACAGGGCGGCTGTGAAGGTGCACTCCAAGTTCGATGCCGGCGACGCAGGAACGGGCACGCTGAAAAACTTTCGCGACGATTTCGGGAGTGGCGTTCCCAGCGGTATCGGCGAGCGAAACGGTTTTAACGCGAATGTCTTTTAGCCATTCGAGCGTCTCTTCGACGATTTCCGGGCCCCAGGGTTCGTCGTAGGGATTGCCGAAAGCCATCGAAATGTAGACGACAAGGCCTTTGTCCGCTGCTCTGGTTGCCTTGTTCAACGTTTCGACCAGAGTGCGCGATTCGGCACGCGTCATGTTGGCATTGGCGCGGCGGAAGTAGGCGGATATCGAGTAGGGGTAGCCGATTGTAGTAACGCCGGGAGTGGCAAGTGCTCGTTCGAGCCCTTTTTCGTTGACGACGATACCGATGATTTCGGGAAGCTCGGCGTTAGGCGAAAGGGAAGCGAGGAATTTCTGCATGACTTCTTCGCTGTCCGCCATCTGCCGAACGTGCTTTGGAGAGACAAAGCTAACGGCATCGATGTGGCGGAAGCCCGCCCACACTAGCTCTTTTAAGTACTCCGCCTTGTACTCAGCGGGAATGATCTCTTGCAGTCCTTGCCAGGCGTCACGCGGGCATTCGATAAGCCTTACTAGATCGGTCAAGAGAACCTCTGGCGATCCCGAAAATCGCGAATCACTGAAAACGGCAAGAGCAGTAGAAAGAAAAATCCGATGGCAAAGCAGCTCAGCAAAGTCCGACGAAAAAATGTCGAATCGAAACTGCAAGGCAACATGGCGTAACTCACCAAGATAAATAATGTTCCCAAAAGAATAACCCGCGTTCGCTGGCTAATCACGTTTGCAGGACCCCAGTTTTGAATTCTGCGAGATGCGCGTTCAGGGCGGCGGCTTCGAGGGCCCAAATTAACGAATCGCGGGTTTTGGCAGGGTCGATGATGGCATCCACCCAAAGACGCGCCGCAGCGTAGCGTGGGTCGGCTTGATGGTCGTAAGTGGCGCGGGTGGATTCGTAGAGCTCCTTCTTGGCTTTTTCATCTACTTTTTTGCCTTCGCGCTCGAGTTGCTTGAGCTTGATTTCGACCAGCGTACCCGCGGCGGATTCACCGCTCATGACAGCGTACCGTGCCGTGGGCCAGGCAAAAATGAAACGCGGATCGTAAGCTTTGCCGCACATCGCGTAGTGCCCGGCGCCAAAGCTGCCGCCGCAAATCACGGAGATTTTGGGCACCACACTATTGGACACGGCGTTGACCATTTTTGCGCCGGCGCGGATGATGCCGGACCACTCGGCATCTTTGCCAACCATAAAGCCATTTACGTCGTGAAGAAAAATGAGCGGGATGCGGTTTTGATTGCAGTCGAGGATGAACCGTGCGGCCTTTTCTGCCGATTCGGTATAGATGACGCCGCCGAACTCGATGCGCTTCTGATCGGAGTGCGGCGCGGTTGTTTGCACGTGTTTTTTCTGATTAGCGACGACGCCGACGGCCCAGCCGCCTATGCGTGCGTAACCGCAGAGAAGGGTTTCCCCATACTCCGAGCGGTACTCTTCGAATTCGCTCCCGTCCACAATGCGAGCAAGGACTTCGCGCATGTCGTATTGCTTAGCTGCCTCGCTCGAAAAAATGCCGTAGATTTCGTCGGCGGGATGCAGCGGATCGCGGGGCGCAACGTGACTGAAGACTGGCGGATCGGGCGCGCCAATCTTGTCTGCGAGGGCGCGGATGCGGGCGAGACACGATTCGTCGTCGGGCTCGCGGAAGTCCACTGTCCCGCTGATTTGCGCGTGCATCTTCGCGCCCCCGAGCTCTTCCGCGGTGGATTTCTGTCCTATGGCGGCCTGCACAAGCGCAGGTCCGGCCAGAAAAAGGCCGGAGCCTTCGGTCATCAGAATGTGATCGCACATGACGGGCAGATAGGCGCCGCCGGCAACGCACATGCCCATGATGGCCGTAATCTGCGGAATGCCCATGGCGGACATGACAGCGTTGTTGCGAAAAACGCGGCCGAAATCGTCGCTGTCCGGGAACACATCCTCCTGCAATGGAAGAAAAACTCCCGCGGAATCGACGAGATAAATTGTGGGAATTCGGTTTTCGATGGCGATGTTCTGCGCGCGAATAACCTTCTTCGCGGTCATCGGAAAGAAAGCGCCGGCTTTCACGGTGGCGTCATTCGCGATGATCATGAACAAGCGGCCGCAGACGCGAGCTAGGCCGGTGACCGTTCCGGCAGAAGGCGCGCTGCCCCACTCTTCATACATTTCGAAGGCGGCGAAGGCGCCGAGCTCGAACAAGTATGAATCGGGATCGATCAGCTTGGCGATGCGTTCGCGGGCTGTCAGGCGCCCCTTCTTGTGCTGCGCCTCGATGGCATTGGCGCCGCCGCCCTGACGGATAACTTCGTCCTGATTCTTGATCTGTGTAAGGAGGTCGATGACGCGGCGGGAATTCTTTTGGAAGTCGGGAGAGTTGCGGTTGATCGTGGATTTCAGAATCGAAGCGGGCACGCAGCTCCCTCGCGAGTACGTTGTCGAGTATACAAGAAAGAAAGCTTTGCTACAGAGGCGTAGGGCAGATGCAGAACAAGTTGGTGAAGGGTAGCGATGCGGTAGACTTTCGTTTGCGAATGCAACCGATACTCTTGAATCTGGATTTGGCCCGGCGGATTGAGTGGGCCGAAGCGCAGGCTGGTGCAGCGGCGGCGACCTCGCTAGGCAAACTGAAGCCAGCGATGGGTACACGCGTCGAGCGAATTGCGGGCGGCTGGGCAGCGTACGCAGGTGCCGCGTCGCCGGTTACGCAGGCCATCGGGTTAGCTCTGGATGGCGAGCCTGTTTCGAACGAGGAGTTCGCGAGGCTCGAGACATTTTATTGCGACAGAAACGAGCCGGTGCGCGTGGAAGCGTGTCCGTTGGCTCATCCTACCTTATTCGAACAGTTCGGGGCGGCCCGATACCGCGTGACAGAATTCACAAATGTGATGGCACAAAGCGCTGCAAATGTCGCCCCTGCCCGGCGTCCAAATGCGAATGGAATTGTCGTGCGCCACGTCCGTGCAGCGGCGCTTGATACATGGACACGCACGGTCGCGACCGGCTTTGCCGAAGGCCAGCAGCCGGCGGAGGAGTTACTGGAAGTCATGAAGGCATTTGCGCTGGCCGACGGCGTGGAATGCTATCTCGCCGAAATCGATGGGCGGCCGGCCGGCGGGGGGACACTGATCCTGCGCGATGGTGTGGCAGGGCTGTTTGGCGCAGCTACGTTGCCGGAATTTCGCGGGCGCGGCGTGCAGACGGAGTTGCTGAGCGTTAGGATGCGGCGCGGCCGTGAAACCGGTTGCGATCTCGCAGTCTGCCTGGCACAGCCGGGCAGCAGTTCACAGCGAAACATGGTACGGCACGGATTCCAGGTGCTGTACACGCGGATGAAGTTTGAGAAGTTTGAGAAGTGAGCGGAATAGGAGCCTACGGGTGAATTCGGAAGGTTTGTGGATCGAGGGTGAATCAGCGAATTCGCCAAGCGCCAGATGGATTGGTGCAGGAGGATCCTGCGCGTTCTTGCCTATAAGAGAGAAGTAGGCCAAGTCAGTTTGTGGTGGGGACTGAAGATATGACAGGTTGGCGGGATTTCCCAGGCGAGAGCGAATGGTTCGCCAAAATCGCTCAACCACCATTCGCCGCGAATGTCACAACACTTTACGAACGCGCAGTTCGCGATTGAATAAAATCCACGATGGCTTGAGTAGAGGTGCCGGGAAGGAAAATTTCCGCGATGCCGGCTTGTTTGAGAGCCGGGATGTCCGCCTCCGGGATGATGCCGCCTACAAGGACGGTGACATCGTCCATGCCTTTTTCGTGCAGCAACTTCATGATCTGCGGACAGATGGTGTTGTGCGCGCCCGAAAGAATGGAGAGACCGATCACGTTGACGTCTTCCTGCACTGCCGCAGATGCGATCATCTCGGGCGTTTGGCGCAGGCCGGTGTAGATGACTTCCATGCCGGCGTCGCGCAGCGCGCGCGCAATGATTTTTGCTCCGCGGTCGTGGCCGTCGAGGCCGGGCTTGGCGATGAGCACACGGATTCTTTTGTCAGGCATCCTTCTGCGTCCTCTTAGATCTTACTAAGTTTCACGTGATGGCAGTTTCTTCGTAGGTGCCAAAGACCGTGCGCATCGCGTCGCAGATTTCGCCAAGCGTGGCGTACGCTTTCACGGCGTCGTAGATGTGGGGCATTAGGTTTTCGTGGCTGAGGTGCCCGTTGGACGATCCAGAGAAGTGTCCCGTTTTGTTGTAAGTGTCCGCAGCTTTTTTAAGAGCGAGCAAAGTGCGGTCGACCTCGGCTTGCGAGCGCTCGGCCCGGAGTTTCTGCAAACGGTCAGCCTGGCGATGAGCAACCGTTTCGTCAATCTGCAAAATCTCAAGCGGCTTCTCCGCAGAAATAAAGTCGTTCACTCCGACCATGATTTTCTCTTTTTTGTCGAGCGCTTGCTGGTAGCGATAGGAAGCTTCCGCAATTTCACGCTGTGGGTAACTGCGTTCGATCGCCGCGACCATGCCGCCCATCGCGTCAATCTTTCGAATGTAGTCCCACGCTCCGGCCTCGACTTCGTTCGTCAACGCTTCGACGAAATACGACCCTCCCAGCGGATCGACGGTGTTCGTCACGCCGGTTTCGTGAGCGATGATCTGTTGCGTGCGAAGTGCGATTGTGGCGGCGAATTCAGTGGGCAAGGCCCAGGCTTCGTCGAGCGAATTGGTATGCAGTGATTGCGTGCCGCCAAGAACTGCCGAGAGCGCTTGCAGCGCGGTGCGCACCACGTTATTGAACGGCTGCTGAGCTGTTAACGAACAGCCGGCCGTTTGCGTGTGGAAGCGCAGTGCCCAGGTACGCGGATTTTTCGCGCCGTACCGCTCAGTCACGGCCTTGTACCAGATGCGTCGCGCGGCCCGGTATTTGGCTATTTCCTCAAAAAAGTCGCTGTGCGCGTTGAAAAAGAAGGAAAGCTGCGGCGCAAAATCGTCAATCTGCATGCCGCGGCGCAGCGCCCACTCCACGTATTCCATGCCGTCGCGCAGCGTGAACGCGAGTTCCTGGATAGCGGTCGAGCCCGCTTCGCGAATGTGATACCCGCTAATAGAAATCGGGTTGAACTTGGGCGTGTGCTTGACGGCAAACTCGAACGTGTCCACCACAAGGCGCATCGAAGGTTCGGGCGGGTAGATGTATTCCTTCTGCGCGATGTATTCCTTCAGGATGTCGTTCTGCAGAGTGCCCGAGATTTTCTTCCAGTCCGCTCCCTGTTTTTCCGCAACCGCAAGATACATCGCCCAGATGACCGGAGCCGGCGAGTTGATGGTCATCGAAGTTGTGACGTCAGAAAGGGGGATTTGATCGAACAGGACTTCCATATCCGCGAGGGAACTGATCGCGACGCCGCACTTACCAACTTCGCCTTCAGAGAGCGGATGGTCTGAGTCGTAGCCCATCAAAGTGGGCAAATCGAATGCCGTGGATAGACCGGTCTGGCCGTGCGTCAACAAATAACGGAAGCGTTCGTTGGTGTCTTCGGCGGTGCCAAAACCTGCGAATTGGCGCATCGTCCACAGCCGGCCGCGATGCATAGTTGCGTGAATTCCCCGCGTGTACGGTGGCTCGCCGGGATGCGCAAGTTGGGTCTTGAGATCCGAGCCAGCCAGATCGGCTTCGGTGTAAAGACGTCGAATCGGATGTCCAGAAAGCGTAGTGAATTCTTTTTGCCGCTCGGGACTCTTCGCCAATGCAGGAGCAAGGGTATTGGTTTCCCAGGCTTTCTCTTGGCGTGAAACGGCGCGCGCTGTGGGCTGCGGCGCGACGATACCAGTCGGTGTTTTGGTTTTTGTCTGGTCGCTCATTCCCGGAGTCGTGCTAAGCTGTGGCGAAGCATTCGCCGCAAAGATAGATTCAATAACAATTTCTTATGCTAGTTGAAAGCGAACGCCGGGGCAACCACGGCTGGACGGGAGGTTGTCAAGCGCGCTTCAGATGAGCAGCCAGCAGGCCATCAGAAAAACGGTCGTAGCAATAACGACGAAGATCACCTGTCTGGTCCGCTTCTGTTGTTTCGACACCAGCGACAAGTTTTCGGGCAATGGCAAGTCGGCTCCAAAGATCACGGGGGCCGGGCAGACCTGGCGGGACGTGAAGCATGTTAGGTGCGGGGAGCGAGCCCGTCAATTCGTCTCTTTCGCGGCAAGTGACGCAGACAAAAAGATCCTCCGCACAGAACTTTTCGAGTAAAAAAAGAAGGCTGGCAGTACTGCCAGCCTTCTCATCACCGTGGCAAAACAAACCGCCAACGTTACTTCTGTCCGGCGGTGGCAGTTCCGGCGCTGACAGCGCTCTGCGCGTCCAGCTTTTTGAAAAGCTTATCGGTTCCTACGACCTGGCCGTTGAGCGTGCCGGGAATCATCGTGTCCTTCTCGATGGTGCTGCCGCGGCCCGAATCGGCGACGGTAACGTTGTTCACTTCCAGCGTGCGGCCGAGAGCGCGTTCGTAGTTGGCTTTGGCTTCTACGAGATCGGCGAGAGCGCGCAGCTCGGTACCCTGCGCGGTGATCAAGTCGCGCTGCGTAAGGATGACTTGGTAAACGGTGGAGGCGCCGAGCTGATATTTCTTCGATTCGGCGTCGAAGGTTTGCTGCTGGAGCTCGCGAGCTTTACCCGCGGCTTCGACGCGGGCGCGGTTCTGCACGAGAGCGATGTATGTATTGCGTACGTCAAGGATCGCAGAGTTCTTCAGCGCCTGAAGCTGAGCTTCCGTCTGCCGCTGCGTGAGAACGGAGCGTTGATACTCGGCTTGGGCTACACGGTTGCGCAGTGGAATGTTGAGATTCAGCGCTACGTAGTAGTCGGGGAACGTGTTGTGGAAGATCTGGCTTTGAGCGTCGCCGAGTCCGCCAGTCCTGATCCCGGTCACGCTTGTTGCAGTGGAAGGCTCGAAAATCGTGACGGGATTTCCGGCCGAGTCCAGCACCGTAATCGGCTGGCCATTCTGGCCAACGATCTGGCCGCCCGCTGCAGGCGTAGTTGTAGTGATTGGGGAATTGCCGGCCAAGCCCTGCGAACCGTAACGCGCGATGACGTTCGCCGTTGGCAGAAGGGCTTTCTTGTGGGCTTTGGCATCAATGTCCGCGTTGATCAGGTTAAGCTGCTGCTCGCCCAGATCGGGACGCTTGGCGAAGGCTTCCTTGACAGCATCCTCAAACGAAGCGGCTTCCACGATTGCCGGAGGTGCAGGCTTATCGGTCGTAATGATTTCGACGTTCACAAGATTCGGCGCCATCGGATCTTTCGAGATGGCGTTGCGCAGTGCTTGTTGTTGCTGCAACTGAGCCGTCTGCGCCACGATCAGGTTCTGACGATCGGTGGCAAGTTCGGATTCCGCTCGCGTCACGTCGAGCGGGGCCATGGTCCCGATTTCCAGCTGTTTCTTGTTGTCGTTGTAGAGCTTTTCCGCGACGGTCACCGCCTGCTGTTGCACCTTTACGTTTTCGCGGGCGTAGGCGAGCTCGTAATAGGCCGTGATTGTGTTGGTGATAGTGGCGATCGCCTGCTGCGTGAAGGCCAGGTCCGCGATCTTGCGGTTATTCTTGGCGATCATGATATTGCGGCGATTGACGAATGTACCGAAGCCGTTCAACAAAGGCTGCTGGATATTGAGGTAGAGCGATGACTGAACGGACGGGTTGAAAGAGTTAAAAGCCGAACCTGACGAACTGCGCGTGTTGTCCCAATTCACGCTGACCGTAGTGCCTGGGGAGAAGCTCTGGGCGATACCGAAATTATACTGGTTAGTGTGGATGGGCAGGCCCGTAACGCCGGCGGTGGTCGTCCCCGTGCCCGAAATGAACGGGTTGTTCACAGGAACGACCTGCGAATCAAAGGAAACTGTACCCGTTACCGTCGGGTCGAAATTCAGGAACGGCACGTTCGCCGGCGAATAAGGAAGGCTTGCGCCCGCGGTGCCGCGGCCAACGCCGCCGCCCATTGTATTCAGGATATCCGTATCGGCGAACCATACGTTGTAGCGCGCGACCTCGATGTCCAGGCTGTTCTGCAGTGCTAGCTCGATGGCATCTTGCAAGCTGATCTCTAGCTTGGCTTCGTGAATCAGCTGTTCGATTTTCGGCGAATTGGTGAGGTTCGACGAAGGAATGTTCACGCCCGAATAAGGTGCGATCAGATTGGGAAACGCCTTCGGAGCGCGTGAGTAGTTGTACTTGGACATGCCCAGCGAGATGGGCGGTGTCGAGCCGGTGCCGACCGTTGTCTGCGCGGGCGTAGTCGGATTCTGCGCCGCGTTTTGCGCGAAAGATGGCGTGGGCGCCCCCGATGCTAGAAACAGGGCCAGCCAGATCGCGGTCAGCGGTCGTACAAGCGGCTTCATCATGTTGTGCTTATCCCCTCAAGTAGATGTCAGATGTCCCGCGGGACGTAAAATGCTGATTCTGAATATCTTCACTCTATCTAAACGCGTGCGGCTTCGTATTTGTTTCATGAAACCGGCAGGAGAAGGCGTCCCGCCTGAGGCCGGAAACGGAGCGGCGGCGCCTTGCAGCGGAATCAAAGAGTCTAACAGCGGATGCTTTCCTTGACAACGCGACCGGGCAGCCACTAAGCTCCTGACATTTCGACGTTTAGCGGAATTCAACGGTTAGCTTTGGCATGAGCGCGACAGACACATACGTGAAGATTTTCGAGGCGGCAGGCGCCATTCGCCACGGCCATTTTGAGCTTTCCAGCGGCTTGCACAGCGCTACCTACGTACAGTGCGCGCTGGCGCTGCAGTATCCGCGATTTGCGGAGAAATTAGGCCGCGCATTAGCAGGGCTTTTTTCCGACGCCGTGATTGAAGCCGTGGTTTCACCAGCGCTAGGTGGAGTCGTTATCGGGCAGGAAGTTGCGCGGGCCCTGCCAGAGCCCGGCGGGACACTCTCTGTCGTTGGCGGTGGCGTGCCGGCACTGTTTGTCGAGCGCGACGCCAGCGGAACGATGACCATGCGCCGCGGATTTTCTCTACGGCCTGACCAGCATGTGTTGGTTGTAGAAGATGTCTGGACAACCGGCGGTTCCACGCAAGAGGCCATTCGCGTGGTGCAGGAAGCCGGTGGCCGCGTCGTCGCCGTTGCAGCCTTGATTGACCGCAGCGGCGGCACGATTGATTTCCCGGTGGAGTCCCAGGCGCTGCTGAACCTTCCGATTGCGAGCTATGAACCCGACGAGTGCCCATTGTGCCGCGAAGGATCGGCAGCCGTGAAACCGGGGAGCCGGTTTGTGCGCTCCGCGCCGTGACATACTAACCTTTCTCGCGCATGCGCTACATCAAGCTTACGATTGCCTACGACGGCACGGATTTTCACGGCTGGCAGATTCAATCGGGCAAACCCACCATTCAAGGTGAAATCGTCGCGATCCTGCGGCGGCTGACTCAGGAAAATATTGCGATTCACGGAGCGGGCCGAACCGACGCGGGTGTCCATGCGCTCGGGCAAGTGGCCAGTTTCCGCACGCGAACGGCGCTTTCGACGGGCGAACTTCAACGGGCGCTAAATGCGCTGTTGCCACAAACGATTCGAGTCCTGGCCGCAGACGAAACGGGGCCGGATTTTGACGCGCGCTGGTCGGCGCGAGCCAAGACCTACCGCTACCGGCTGTATCGCGGCAAAGTGGTGCCGCCGATGATCTGGCGGTACGTGCTTCACTATCCGTTTCCTCTCGATGAGGACAGAATGCGCGATGCGGCGGCGCGATTTGTCGGCAGCCATGATTTTGCTGCTTTCGCGGCGTCGACTGGCTCGGAAGAAAACGACAAAGAACGTTCCACGGTTCGCGAAATCTATACAACGGAGCTGGTGCGACCTGCCGACAACGAGGAACTGATTTTCACTGTGCGTGGACGATCGTTTCTGCGGTACATGGTGCGCAAGATGGTTGGCACGCTGCTTGATGTAGGGCGGGGAAGGCTGGCGCCCGAAGATGTCGACAAGCTGTACGAGCTGAAGGACCGATCCAAGTCCGGTCCTACAGTTCCCGCGCAAGGTTTGTGCATGGTTTCCGTCGAACACGAAGAGGCGTTTCGCATCCGCTGAACGTCGTCTCCTGAGGCGCGGCGCTTTAGAGTTACAATCGCGGAAGTGTGGTTTGTTGCAGCCGTGGAGGTTCCGTGCAACAGAACGAATGGATTTACGACTGGAACCTGGTGTCGCCTCCACTGATTCCGCCCGGCACACGCGTTCTGCTGAATGATGAGACGCTGCGCGACGGTCTGCAGAATCCTTCCGTTTACGACCCCGGCATCGAAGAAAAAATCCGCATCCTGCACCTGATGGAGTCTCTGGGCATCGATTCGGTGAATATCGGTTTGCCCGGAGCCGGGCCGCGCGCGGTCGAACACACCGAAGCGCTGGCACGCGAAATTGCGACCAACCGGATGAAGATCCGCCCGAACGCGGCTGCGCGTACGCACGAAAATGACATTCGGCCGATCGTCGAAATTTCTCAGCGCGTTGGCATCGCCATCGAAGCTGCGACCTTTCTCGGCTCCAGCCCCATCCGACGCCTCGTCGAAGACTGGACGGTGGATCACCTCGAGCGGACCACGGAAAACGCGGTGAAGTTTGCCGTTAGCCACAACCTGCCCTCGATGTATGTAACGGAAGACACGATTCGAACCGATCCGGAAACCGTGAAGCGGCTATACTCAACCGCGATTCGCAACGGCGCACGCGCGATCGTGTTGTGCGACACAGTTGGCCACGCGACGCCGCCAGGCGCGTACAACCTAGTTAAATTTGCAATCGAAAACGTCGTGAAGCCTTCCGGCGAAAAAATTCGCGTGGACTGGCACGGCCACTGCGATCGCGGACTCGCCGTCGCCAATTCGCTCTGGGCAATCGCCGGCGGCGCGCACCAAGTCCATGCTGCCGCAAACTCCTTAGGTGAACGCGTTGGCAACACTCCGATGGAGTTGATGCTAGTGAACCTGCGGCTGATGGGCTTGCTCGGGCAGGACCTTTCGCACCTGAAAGAGTATTGTGAAATCGTCGCGGCGGCCACGCACACCACAATCCCGCCGAACTATCCCGTCATCGGCAAAGACGCATTTCGAACTGCGACGGGCGTTCATGCCGCGGCGATCGTGAAGGCCTTCCACAAAGGCAACGTCGAACTTGCGAACATCGTCTACAGCGGTGTGCCATCGCATTTGTTTGGGTTGGACCAGATCATCGAGATCGGTCCGATGAGCGGAAAGTCCAACGTGCTTTTCTGGTTGGAACGCCGAGGGATTCCGGCCGACGATGCTCTCGTTGCGCGATTGCTCGATGCCGCAAAGAAATCTGCCCGCGTGCTGACGGAAGAAGAGCTCCTTGCCCTTTCCACTGGAGTGGCCCCACGTTGAAACTCGCGTTTGAATGGTGCCTGAAAAGCCTGCTGCTTTCGGGTATCCTGCTGAGCATGCCGGTTCGCCCAGTCGCTCATTTTCCCACTCATCGCACAACAGGCATCGCTCAACTGCCAGGGAACACGCAGGTTCGTTGCGCACTCGACTGGTTCGCCAAGCATCGCGCGTGGATTGACGACGAGCAGGCACGCCTGACGGAAATTCCTGCGCCGACATCTCAAGAAGCCGATCGTGCCGCTGCGGTCAAAGTTCTTCTCTCCGCGGTCGGGTTGGAAGTTTCTACCGACAAAACCGGCAACGTGATTGGGCTTCTTCGCGGAGCTTCCGACAAAGAGTTGGTCGTGCTTTCGGCTCATCTCGACACGGTTTTTCCCGCTGGAACTGACGTGACCGTGCGCCGTGAGAAAAACCGCATGACAGCGCCGGGAATTTCCGATAATGGTGCGGGGTTGTCGGCCTTGGTGGCGATCGCGCGCGCAATTCATGAAGCGCGCATTCAACCGCAGCGCAGCATTCTGTTTGTTGCAAATGTTGGGGAAGAGGGCGAAGGCAATCTCCGCGGGATGCGCGCGCTGGTGGAGGCCTACCGCGATCGTCTGAAGGCCGTGATCGTGTTGGATGGCTCCAGCGTGGATCACGTGACGACGAAAGCGCTGGCGTCGCGGCGCGTGGAAGTTGTGATCACGGGACCCGGCGGGCACAGCTGGTCGGACTTCGGCATCCCCAATCCCATCAATGCGCTGGTGCGCGGGTCGGTGCGATTTATCAGCACGCGAGTCCCTTCCGCACCGCGGACCACATACAATCTCGGACAAATTGAAGGCGGCACATCTGTCAATTCAGTACCGCACGATGCGCGGCTGAAGGTGGACATGCGCTCGGAAAATGAAGACGAGTTGACGCGACTGGAGACTGCGCTGCGCGAGTGTGTGGCCTCGGGTGTGCGCGACGAAATGGAAGCGTCGCGCGACCGTTCGAAAGGGAAGCTCGAATGGAAGCTGGAGACGCTGGGCAACCGGCCCGGCGGAGAACTTGCGCCGAACGCGCCGCTGCTCGCCGCATTGCGGGCCGCCGACGAGTTCATCGGCAACCAGTCGCGCGTCGAGCGGGCCTCCACCGACGCGAATATTCCTCTGTCGCTCGGAATTGACGCTGTTGCCATCGGAGCTGGAGGAAACGGCGGCGGGGCTCACTCGCTGCAAGAGTGGTATGAGCCGGACGGCCGCGAAAAAGGATTGCAGCGGGTTCTACTGACATTGCTGGGGAGCTCGGGCGTCATTGCGGAGAAAACCAGATGAAAAGACGTTTTCTGCGAAATGCGTCTTGGGCGATGGTGCTGTCCGCAACTATGCTGACAACTGCGATTTGCCAGACTGTGCCGGCAAAAGTCGCTGCCGATTCGGAAATGACCTTGTACCGCCACGGGCGAATCTACACGAATGATCCGAGTGATCCGTGGGCCGCGGCGATGCTGGTGCGTGGCGACGAAATTATCGCGGTCGGCGATGAAGACGAAGTCAGCGCGTTAGTGGAAACGGGAACTAAGATCGTTGATCTCGAAAAACATTTCGTTATGCCGGGTTTTAACGATGCGCATGTGCATCTCGGTGGCGCCGGAGAAGACTGGCTTTCAGTGCGTTTGTTCGGAGCTGCGACCGTTGCGGAATTGCAAAAACGCGTAGCAGCGGCAGTTGCGGAACATGAAGAAGGCGATTGGATCACCGGTTCGGGTTGGGACCACACACTTTGGCCCGAAAAGAAATTTCCCAATCGCCAGCAGCTCGATGAAGTTTCTTCAAAGAACCCGGCTCTGCTGACTCACGTTTCGGGTCACGTGGCCGTGGCAAATTCCCTCGCGCTAAAAACCGCCGGAATCACCAAAGAGACGCCGAATCCCTCGGGCGGCGAAATCGAGAAGGACCAAAACGGCGAGCCGACCGGAATGCTGAAAGAAGGCGCGGCGATGCGCCTCGTCGAAAGCAAAATTCCACCGCGAACTGCAGAGCAGCGACGCAGGGGAATCGAGCTGACGCTCGCTGATGTGGCGAAAAACGGCGTCACGTCCGTGCAGGATAATTCCGCATGGGAAGACTTTTTGATGTACCGCGCGCTGAAGAACGACGGCAAGCTTACGGTGCGCATCACGGAGTGGCTGCCGTTTCCGGCGCCGCTCGAAAAATTGGAACAGATGCGGCGCGAGGGAGGCACAACCGATCCTTGGCTCCGTACGGGCGCGCTCAAAATGGTGACGGACGGCGCGCTCGGCTCCCGTACCGCCGCGATGCTTGCGCCGTACTCCGATGAGTCGAAGACCAGCGGGATCATGACGATGGAACCGGAGAAATTAACCGCCCTCGCGATTGAGCGCGACAAGGCCGGCTTTCAGCTGAATTTTCATGCGATTGGCGACCGCGCCAACCGTGTGGCTCTCAATGCCTTCGAGGTTGCAGCGAAGACGAATGGTCCGCGTGACCGTCGCGATCGCATTGAGCACGCCCAGGTCGTCGCGCCAGCGGACTTTGCGCGATTTGCCCGGCTGCAGATAATTGCCTCAATGCAGCCTGCGCACGAAACAACCGACATGCGCTGGGCGGAACAACGCGTCGGACCAGAACGCGCTAAGGGCGCCTACGCCTGGGCGACCATGCAAAAATTCGGCGTCCGGCTGGCATTTGGCACCGACTACGACGTGGAACCGATCAGTCCGTTTCGCGGACTCTACGCCTGCGTGACACGCGAATTGCCAAATGGCGGGCCGCAAGGCGGCTGGGAGCCGCAGGAAAAAATCTCGCTGGCTGATTGCATCCGCGCGTACACCAGCGGATCGGCGTACGGCGAATTCATGGACGGGAAGAAGGGCGAGTTGAAACCGGGAGAGTTCGCCGACTTCATCGTTTTGTCAGACGACCTGACCAAAATCGAGCCGCGCGAATATACGAAGGTCAAAGTGCTGCGAACCGTGGTGGGCGGCCGCACTGTTTATGTGACCAACTAACGCCTGCCAGCAATCCCGCAAATGCCCTCTGCACTCATTTGGGCGTTCGGGAGTTGAGACTAGCTAGCTTATCTTTGGCGCGACCTGCGTCCCGGCCGTTGGGGTCCTCTTCCAGGTAGATGCGGTATTCGCCAGCCGCCTCAGCATCTCGATCGGTAGATTCAAGCGCCAATGCCGCAACGATATGAGCGCTGGAGAGGCCCTTGTCTCCCACTTCATGCGCCTTACGTGCATGGGCCAGAGCATCCTCAAATTTGTGCAGTTGCAGTTCGGCATACGCGGAGTAGGCGAGAGCCCACGCATTCAGCGGATCGCTAGAAAGCGACTTGGAAAGTAGCTGCGCGGCTTCGTCATATTTCTTTTCGCCGAGAGAAATCCTGGAAAGGTTACGATAGGCCTCGGCGAAATTTTCGTTCAAGCTAATTGCTTTTTCGAAGGCGGGACGAGCTTCCTGTGTGCCGCCATTACTGGCCAAAGCCATGCCAAGCCCGTTGTACGCGACGTCATAGCGGTCATAGATCGCAATCGCGGCAGTGAAGTGTTTCTTGGCCTCGGCCCAATCCTTTTTGTTCAAGCTCTCGGAACCCTTCTGAAATTCCTTTTGCGCCTTTTCCGGGACATTCAGGCGTTCAACCGGAACCACGCCGCCCGGCGATGCGAGGCTGACGCCGATCTTATCTTCCTTGACGATGATGTTTACCATTTTGCGGTTCTCGACCGGTTCGATCTCGATGGTTTCCTGATGTTCTACAATTCCGGGTCCAAAAATTCGGATCCGCTTCATGGCGGTGAAGGTGCTGAACTCCACCATGCCGCGCGTGTCGGTGTGCCCCTCGCGTTCAATGGTGCCGAAGCCGTCTTGCAGTTGGACGCTGAGATTTGCTGGAGCGGGATTTTGGTAAGAGCCGACGGACACTCGGATTACGAGGGTGGTCGGGTTCTGCGCCTCAAACTGAGCCCAAAGGCTAGAACCGAACAACAGAATGGCTGCCAAGCAGAGTATAAAGCGGAGTTTCAGCATTCGTGTTTCCGGTGAGCCAGCTTGGCCGCTGAGGGACTAAACCTAGCACAATTGCGGTCGAATGTTGCAAGGGGAATGATGCCGCCCGTTGACTCGCAAGCGCTATTGTACGATCCGTGTTTATTCGTAGGGGGTTGCGGACTGGGGGCAAGAAATTCCACGTTCCAAATCAAGCGCTGCGTGAATTGAGACCACTTTAGAGACCGCGACAAACCATTTAGATTGTGACGATTACCAGTTCATGTCGCATTAACTCTGCTGAAAGCCCACCGAACTACAAACCTTTTAGTTGACACTACTTTTAGCGAAATGCTAAATCAATTCCTAATTAAGTGTTGGTGATTGTGTTGGTTTTTAGCTGTTAGTGGGTGGAACCTCGTCTCAGGCCAGGTAGCTTCGACAATTCGGTCATGTACCTCTGCGGACGAGGAGTCTTCAGGAGGGGCAACCTATGCATAAGCAGTTTTCCGGGTGGAATGTGGTTGGGGTGTGTCTGTGTTTACTGCTTTCGCTTTCTGTGATCCTGTCGGCTGCGTTGGCCCAAGAGACCACAGGGGGCATTAAGGGGTATGTGAAGGACAAGAGCGGCGCTTCGGTGGCTGGAGCTGAAGTGGAGCTTTCCGGAGACGCGTTGATTACACCGCGGAAGCTCGAAACCGACAGTGCGGGGTATTTTTATTTCCAGTTAGTCCCGCCGGGAACCTACACATTGACTACAGTATCGAAGGGTTTTCGGACGTATAAACAACTCGGAATCGACATTGCGGCTGCGAAACTTCCCACGTTGGAAATCGTCCTTGATGTTGGCTCTGTAACCGAAACTGTCGAAGTTTCCGGGCAAGCTCCAATCGTGGACATCACCACGAGCAAAGTCTCGACTACTATCGAAGAAGAGCTGATCGACACGCTGCCTAAGGG
>UEXQ01000091.1_pt1 | contig 21799 bp, 22 predicted proteins | sample 4301111 | NCBI WGS metagenome assembly UEXQ01 (sample SAMEA4773181, study PRJEB27434) | metagenome | biome: 2259; feature: agricultural soil; material: soil | place: USA | collected 2014-09 | depth 0.25 m
TGCGGAATTCTTTGGCGAGCCCCGCGGTCAGCAAAGCAGAAAAGCGCGGTGTGGCGGAAAAGATATCTTCGCGGCTGGGCGCCAGCAAGATTGTTCGGAATTTTCTTTTCATCGTAATTGATCATCAGCGCGCGCAGTTGTTGCCGGGAATTTTCGAGTCCTTTCAGGACGTGGTGCGTGAACGGCAAGGCATAGCCGAGGCGGAAATTTTTTCGCCCGCCGCCCTGAACGACGCGCAAAAAAAAGAGATGGCTCAGGCGTTGGAGCGACTCACTGGCAAGAAAGTCGAAGCAAAATTCTCACTCGACACAAATTTGCTGGGTGGCGCCCTGGTTCGCGTGGGCGACACGATTTACGACGGTTCATTGCGCAACCGGCTGAATGTTTTGCGCGAGCAGCTCGCGGCGGAGTAGTCGCAAAAAGTTTCGTCCCCATTTGACGCGGGGCAACACCAGAAGCGGCAGGTTTTCAGGGTTTGTACTTACAAACCCTGAGTAGAGAAAGCTGGAGCAGGAATGACGAACATCAAGGCAGATGAAATCAGCAAGATTCTGCGCGAGCAGATTGAGAACTATGAGCAGACTGTTGCCGTCGAGGAAGTCGGCTCGGTCATCAGCGTTGGCGACGGCATTGCCCGCATTCACGGCCTGGAAAAGGTGATGGCCGGCGAAATGCTCGCGTTTCCTCACAACGTTTTTGGCATCGCGCTGAACCTGGAAGAAGACGAAGTCGGCACCGTGCTACTCGGCGAATACACCGAAATCAAAGAAGGCGACATCGTGAAGCGCACCAACACGATTATGTCGGTGCCGGTCGGCGAAGCCTTGATCGGCCGCGTGGTCAATCCGCTCGGCGAACCGATTGATGATAAGGGCCCGATCGCTGCGACGCAGCGCAATCCGCTGGAGCGCATCGCTCCGGGCGTGCTGGATCGCCAGCCGGTGCGCGAGCCACTGCAAACCGGTATTAAAGCGATTGACGCGATGATTCCGATTGGCCGCGGACAACGCGAGCTGATCATCGGCGACCGCCAAACGGGCAAGACCGCCGTCATTCTGGACACGATCATCAACCAGAAGGGCCAGGGGATGATCTGTATCTATTGCGCGATTGGACAGAAGCGCTCGACGATCGCCCAGGTCGTGAAGGCCCTCAGCGATGCCGGCGCGATGGAATATACCATCGTCGTCGCCTCGTCGGCTGCGGAACCCGCTTCAGTGCAGTACATTGCTCCGTACGCTGCGTGCGCGATGGGCGAATATTTCCGCGACAACAAGAAGCATGCCGTTACGTTCTACGACGATCTTTCCAAGCATGCCCAGGCTTACCGCGAAATTTCCTTATTGCTGCGTCGGCCGCCCGGCCGCGAAGCATTCCCTGGCGATGTGTTCTATCTCCACTCGCGCTTGCTGGAACGCGCCGCAAAATTGAACGACAAGCTCGGCGCAGGCTCGCTCACTTCGCTCCCGGTGATTGAGACTCAGGCCGGCGACGTTTCCGCATATATTCCGACCAACGTGATTTCGATTACCGACGGCCAGATTTATCTGGAAGCAGACTTGTTCAATAGCGGCATTCGCCCCGCGATCAACGTCGGTATTTCGGTGAGCCGCGTCGGTGGCAACGCGCAGATCAAGGCCATGCGCCAGGTGGCCGGTACGCTGCGCCTTGACATGGCGCAGTTCAGGGAACTCGCTGCTTTTGCACAGTTCGGCGCGGACCAGCTCGACAAAGTCACGCAGGCGCAGTTGGCGCGCGGCCAGCGCCTTACAGAAATCCTAAAGCAGGATCAATACGCGCCGCTTCCGGTCGAGAAGCAGGTGCTCAGCCTTTTCGTCGCCACCAGCGGCGCGATCGACAGCGTTCCCGTGCCGGACGTTCGCCGCTTTGAGAAGGAATTTCTGCAATCCCTCGAAACCAGCCATCCGGGAATTCTGAAGAGCATTGCGGAAAAGAAAGCGCTCGACGATTCGATCAAGGGTGAAATCAAGAAGGCCGTGGACGCGTTCAAGGAGCGGTTCGCCACGTCGCAGGCTGCCGCCGCCAAATAATCCATGCCCACACTTCTCGATTTCCGGCGCCGCATCCGCTCGGTGAAAAACACCCAGCAGATTACCCGCGCGATGAAGTTTGTCGCAGCGGCCCGGCTGCGGCGCGCGCAGGAGTCGGCGCTCGCTGCTCGTCCTTATGCCACCGAACTGGCGCGCATGCTGCGTTCGATCATGGCGCGGATTGACGAGCCACAGCATCCGCTGCTCGCCAAACGGCCAGAAGAACGGATTTTGGCCATTGTGCTGAGCGGAGAACGCGGGTTGGCCGGCGCTTTCAATACCAATATTCTTCGCAAGGCGAACGAATTCCTGCGCGAACACAAGGACAACAAACTGTCCGTGGTTCCGGTCGGCAAGAAGGGCCGCGATGCGCTGAAACGCGCGGGCTTCACATTCGCAGCGGAATACATCAACGTTCTGGCAAAAGTGGAATTTTCAACGGCGCGCGAGATCGCCGGCCTGGTCACCGAGCTGTATGCAAAAGATGAGATTGACGCCGTCTACTTGATCTTCAGCGAATTCAAAACCGTAATGACGGCGAACTTGAAGGTCGAAAAGCTGCTCCCTGTCGAGCCGGAAACGGAATCGCAGGACGGCAACCGCAAAGAGCTGCAATCGCAGGTGGACTACATCTACGAGCAGGCGCCGGAGAAATTGTTGGGAGCGCTTCTGCCGAAATACATCGAAGCGCAAATTCTGCGCGCGATGCTGGAATCTTCCGCGGCGGAATACGCAGCGCGCATGGCGGCAATGGAATCCGCCACGCGCAATGCTGGCGAAGTCATCCAGGGGTTGACGCTGCACATGAACAAAGTCCGCCAGGCGGCGATTACCAAAGAGATTATCGAAATTGTCAGTGGCGCCTCGCACGGCGCGTAGGGAGAAACAATGGCAGAGAAGAAAACCGGCGTCGGTCGCGTGGTACAGGTCATCGGACCGGTACTCGACGTTCAATTCGAAGAGGGCCAACTGCCCGCGATTTACAACGCTATCCGTGTGACCAGTGAAGGCTATAACTTGCCGGAGCCGCTGGACGTGACCGCCGAAGTGCAGCAGCACCTCGGCGAAGGCCGCGTCCGCGCAGTGGCGATGGAGCCGACGGAAGGCATGGTTCGCGGCATGAAGGCTGTGGACTCTGGCGACCCGATCAAGGTGCCAGTGGGCCGTCCGACGCTGGGCCGCGTGATGAACGTGCTCGGCAAGCCGGTGGACCAGCTTGGTCCGATCGACGCGAAAATCTATTTCCCGATTCACCGCCCCGCGCCGAAGCTTGAGGATCAATCCACCACACTGGAAATGTTTGAAACCGGCATCAAGGTAGTTGACTTGATGGAGCCGTACGTTAAGGGCGGCAAAATTGGATTGTTCGGCGGCGCCGGCGTCGGCAAAACCGTTTTGATTCTGGAGCTGATTCACAACGTCGCCATGAAACACGGCGGCTTGTCCGTATTTGCTGGCGTCGGCGAACGTACTCGCGAAGGCAACGACCTGTGGCTCGAAATGTCCGAAGGCGGAGTTATCACACCCGGCAACACGGAAAAGTCGCGTTGCGCGCTGGTATACGGCCAGATGACCGAGCCGCCCGGCTCGCGACTGCGCGTAGGCCTTACTGGCTTGACTGTTGCGGAATATTTCCGCGACCAGGAAAAGCTGGACGTGCTGCTCTTCATCGACAACATTTTCCGCTTCGTGCAGGCGGGCTCGGAAGTTTCGGCGCTGCTCGGCCGCATGCCTTCCGCCGTCGGATACCAGCCGAATCTCAACACGGAAATCGGCGAACTGCAGGAGCGCATCACCTCCACCAAATCCGGTTCGATCACCTCGGTGCAGGCGATTTACGTGCCCGCCGACGATTACACCGACCCGGCTCCGGCTGCGACGTTTACGCACCTTGACGCGACGACTAACCTTTCGCGTCAGATCGTGGAACGCGGGATTTATCCCGCCGTCGATCCGCTGGCCAGCTACTCGCGCATTCTCGATCCGCGTATCGTCGGGCAGGAGCACTACACCGTCGCGCGTTCGGTGAAATCGATTCTGCAGCGCTACAAAGACCTGCAGGACATCATCGCCATTCTCGGTATCGAAGAACTTTCCGACGAAGACAAGCGCACTGTGGCTCGCGCGCGCAAAATCGAAAAGTTCCTTTCGCAGCCGATGTTCGTGGCCGCGCAGTTTACCGGGCTCGAAGGCAAGTACGTCAAGATCGAAGACACCGTGCGCAGCTTTCGTGAAATCGTCGAAGGCAAGTACGACGACATTCCGGAGCAGGCGTTCTACATGGTGGGCACGATCGAAGAAGCGCTGGCCAAGGCCGAAAAGATGAAGGCGAGCGCATAAGGGCGAATGCTACCTGATGCAATCCAACTTGTGATCGTCACGCCGGAGCGGCAAATCCTGAAGGAAACCGTCACCGAAGTGACCATGCCGGGAGCGGACGGCTATCTCGGCGTGTTGCCGGGACACGCTCCGCTGATTACGGAGCTTGGCGTCGGCGAGTTGACTTATCGCACGACCAGCGGGCAAAACGGATTGCTGGCGGTGATTCGCGGATTTGCGGAAGTGCTGCCCGACCGAGTTTCGGTGCTGGCGGAAACGGCGGAGTTTGCCGAGGACATCGATCTGGCCCGGGCGGAAGCAGCACTGAAGCGCGCGCGGGAACGCATCGCGAAGGGCGGCGAAAATGTGGATTGGGACCGCGCGACCCTCGCACTGGCCCGCGCGCTGGTCCGCATTCAAGTGGTCTCCAAACATCAGGGCGTGAATATCGCGAGTGCCCGATAATACTGCCGTTCGCATCGAATGGATGAGCTTGGAAAGTTCATGGATCCTGTGGTGATTTACAGCACAACGTGGTGCCCGGATTGCCGTCGCGCCAAGAACTTCCTGAAAGACCGCGGCGTGGAATTTCGCGAAATCAACATTGAAGAAGATCCCGACGCGGAGGATCTGGTGCTGCGCGTCAACAACGGCCGGCGCAAGGTTCCTACGATTCAAAACGGCGAACATTTTTTTGCGTGCAGCCCGTTCAATCCCGTCAAGCTGGCGCACGAGTTGAATTTGCCGTTTCACCTCAGTCGCTAGCGCCAAATTTGAACTTAGTTCCGGTCCCGCCGAACTCGATCATTTGAAAAGCGCTGCGGATCTTAGCGAACGTTGCGAACGACAACCGCTCGCCAACGAATCAGAACGATAGCTTTGGCGAAAAGCCAAGTGCTCTGCTTTCAGTGCCCCAAGTATTGCGAATGCGCGCTAGCGGCGCTAGTGGACGGTAATGCCGCGCGCCCAGACTTGAGTAATTTCCAGGCTGTCATTGAGCAGGACGATGTCGGCGTCGGCTCCCGTGCGTAGAGCGCCCTTCTTAAATTCGATTCCCAGGACTTTGGCCGGATTGAGGGTAAGCATCCGCACGGCGCTGGCGAAGGGCACTCCGAGTTTGACGACGTTGCGCAGAGCACGATCGAGAGTCAGCGTACTGCCGGCCAAGCGGCCTTCGGCACTCCGGCAGACGCCTCCACGGACGGTTACTTCCATGCCGCCGAGGGTATATTTGCCGTCGGGCATGCCGGTTGCGGAAAGGCCATCACTGATGAGGACGACGCCGTCTGGTCCTTTGGCCTGCAGCAACACCTTCATTGCAATTTCATCGACGTGAATACCGTCCGCAATCAGTTCCGCGGTGATTTCCGGCGTGGTGAGCACAGCGCCGATCACACCGGGGTCGCGGTGGGTGAAGGGGCGCATGGCGTTGTAAACGTGGGTGGCGTGGTGGGCGCCGTGAGCGACGGCGGCGCGAGCTTGTTCGTAAGTAGCGTCGGTGTGTCCAATGGAAACGACCATGCCAAGGCTGCGAGCCGCGTCGATACAGGGCATGGCGCCGAGGAGCTCGGGCGCTATGGTGAGAATACGCGCGTTGCCAGACGCGGCGTGGAGAAGCCGTTGCAGGTATTCCGCCGACGGAAGCTGCAGAAACTTGGTCGGGTGCACGCCCCGGCGCTGCTCGCTGAGGAACGGGCCTTCAAAGTGCAGGCCCAGGATTTCCGCGCGGGGACGATTCGTTTCATGTTGAGTTGCGATGTAGCCGGAAATTCCTTCGACCGCGCGAATCGTATCGTCCGCGTCGGCGGTTACCGTGGTAGCCAACAATGATGTTGTGCCGAACTGAGCGAGCTTTCCGGTTACTATTCCCAGCGCCTCTGGGTTGCCCTCCATGACGTCACGGCCACCGGCACCGTGGATGTGCACGTCAATGAAACCGGGAATTGCCATGGAATCCACAGCGCGAACTTCCAGTGCGCCGCCGGGAACCGTCAGATCTGCGCGCGAGCCGATAGCTTCGATTTCGCCGTCGCGGATCAGAATGCCCGCGCCCGAGATTTCTCCTTTTGGTGTGATGGCTTTGCCGACGTGCAGAAGAGTCGTGGTCATGTCAGTTTGTATCGTAGCGGATTCCAGGAGGATGGCAAACCGATGGGGACGGCAGCGAAAAACCTGCGTCACGCAAAAACGAAACGGGCGGATTTTCATCCGCCCGCACTGACAAATCTGTGAAACTAATTGAACCGAGGCTTACATGCCCTTTTCAGGCGCCATGTCGATGCTGGCGAGCTTGATGGATTCGCCGCTGGCCGTGCCCTTCACAGTGACGTGATGACCCGCGTGAGCCGCGACTTTGTCCTGATCGTCGATCGCGTAGACCTTCTTGTCCGCGTCATTGACGAACACATACTTGGCGCCGTGTTCCTTGACGCACTTGGTAGTGCATTCGCCGGCCTTGGCGTTAGCGCCCTTGACGCCGCACTGGCTGTCGGAAATCCAGCCGGTCCAGCTGCCATCGGCGGCCATGGTCAGAGCCGCGGCAAACAAGGTCGCTGCGGTAATGGTTGCAAGTCTAACTTTCATTTCTCCCCTCCAGGAAACTACTTCGCAAATGAGCTGCTCAGGATTCGCAAGCGGGCTGGTAAGTAGACCCGGAATCCCGAACCCGGTTTAGACTCCCCCAAACCTAGGCGGTTAGCTTGGCACAGGGCCTGGCGGGTGTCCAGAACCTCGTGTGTAAATACGACGTCTCGGCTTGGGCGGATGAGCCGCTACCAAAGGAAAAGGGGGATTCTTGCGAATCCCCCCGCGGTTTTGCGCCCCCTCGGAAGGGCACAAGATTTTAGACGTTGAAAGTTACTGGCCGGTTCCAGTGTTGGACGAAGTTTCCGCCGAAGTGGATCCGGCGTTCTTGGGCACGCTCAGATAGCCGCTCGCTGTGGACTTGCTGACCTTGTTGATGACCAGCTCAAGAGGCTGACGGCTGCCGCCGGTGTAGAAGAAGATTGGCTCGTTGACGGAGCGGTTCTTCTTCTCGAAATTCTTGTCGTCGGCCAGCACGTTGATGGTGAACTGGTTCTTTTTCATGTTGGTGTCTTTCAACTCGACCTGCACCGCGCCGACCTTCTGCGCGCCGGCCTTGCGGGTGACGGTGAATTCAAAGTAGTCGCGCTGACCCATGCGGCGGAGCTGATCAATTTCATCGTGGTTGCGGGCGATGAGCGTGCCCATTTCGCTGCGGGCCATTTGCAGGTTGTTCTTGGTGGCGTCGAGATCATTCTTCACGCCCGTTACGTCGCCGCCGAGCTTCGTAACATCATCGTTGCTGGCCTTGGCCGCAAGCTGCGTGTCGACGTTGGTGCCGAGCTCTTGGAGCTTCTTGTTGTAGCTGACGGCTGCGGCTTTGTTTTGTTTACGGGCCGCGATCAAATCGGACTGCGTGACGTTCAGTTTGTTGGTGACGACTTTCAAGTCGCTCTCAAGCTGCTGATTCTCGTCTTCAGTCTTCGCCAAACGCTGACCCAGCGCGTCGTTCTGCTGCTTCAATGCAGCCTGAGTCGATTGCTCCACGCTGTTGGCGTGATTGATAGCACTCCAGCCGACTCCCAAACCAAGCAGCGATAGCGCACCCAACACGGCTACCGCCAAGCCGACCCACCGCGGCGTACCTGCCGTCGTCGTGGGATTTGAATCCTGATATTCGCTCATAAACTCTATTCTCCTTTTTCAGCCAGGGTTGTAGGCACAACCCTGAAACCCGCTGACTCTGCCCTGTGCCGGGAAAACGAGCATACCCCGGGCCAAATGGGTTTACGGGCGAGGCCCTGGTCTAACTCCAAGCGGCAGCGACATTTAGGACCGGTGCGAGAAGTGAATAGGTTAAGGCCAAAAGGTACCAGTACCAGTAAAGATTACCGAGTTACCTGCTTCCCGGTAAATTTTGCTAATTTTTACCGAAGGTTCAAAAAGGTAGGCCAGTTGCTAGCGGCAAAAGAAAAGGGACTCCTTAAGGAGCCCCTAAATACTGTCCTTCGTGTAAGTTGCCGAGGTTAACGCTCAGGCGACGCGAATTTCCACTCCCGAATCAGAACTCTTGAGTGGCTCAAAATAGTGATCTAGGGTGCTCGTCGCGGCCTTCAGAACTAGGCGGCAATTGGAACAACCCGTGAGATGCTCCTCGATGTCCTTGGACACGGACGGAGCTAGTTTTCCTTCTAAGTACCAACAAATCAAATGGATAGTGTCGCGGCAATTCATACCAACTAACCCTCAGTGGACCGTGCGGCGCGGTAACAGCTCAACGATTAGGAGTGCATGTCGAAGGCCAAAGGCGCGGACCTACAACTGCGCCGTATCTGATTGAAAATAAACGAGAAACTATTGAGAAAGGAGGAAAGGTAAACGATTACGAAGAAAGAATTTCGCGGCGGAGTTTCAACTCGGAACTCCCCGTGAGATTCGCCGAGGTTAGCCGTGGCGGGTGATCGTCATTTCGCGGAGTGCCGCGATCCGGTCCTCAAGCGGCGGATGGGTGCTGAAAAGTGAGGCAAAAATGGAGCCGACACCGCCGCCGAACAGCGGCTTTACGATGCACAATGCTGCGGTGCTTTGTGGAATCGAGCTCGGAATACGCTGATTGTATGCGCCGAGCTTTTGAAGGGCGCTGATCAGGCCGTAAGGCTGGCCGACCATGCGGGCTCCGGTTTCGTCGGCGGCATATTCGCGCTGGCGAGAGATGCCGAGCTGCAGCATCAATGCGGCGAACGGCGCGAGAATCAGCATCAGGATAGCGGACAAGCCGCCGCCGCGTTCGTTATCGCGGCTGCTGCCGCCATATCCGAAGAGGCTGGCCCAATAGCCCATGCGAGCCATGTAGGTGATGGCGCCGGCGATCGTCGCTGCAATCGAGCTGATCAGGATGTCGTAGTTGCGAACGTGCGAAAGTTCGTGAGCGATTACGCCTTCGAGTTCGTCGTCAGTCAACAGCTGCAGCAAGCCTTGCGTAACGGCGACCGATGCGTGGCTCGGATTGCGGCCAGTAGCGAACGCGTTGGGGGCGGCTTCCGGCACGATATAGAGTTTCGGGACCGGCAGATTTGCTTTGCCAGCGAGGCGCTCCATGACTTCGTAAAGACGCGGCAATTGTTCGCGCGAAACGGGCTTGGCGCCGCTCGACCATAGCGCGATTCTATCTGAGAAAAAGTATGCAAACGCGTTCATGACGACGGCAAAGCCCAAGGCCATCTTCATTCCGTTAGGTCCGCCGAAGGTGTTGCCAAGCACTAGCAACACCAGCGTCAAGGCGGTCAGCAAAAAGGCCGTGCGTAGAACTTTCATTATCGTTTCACCGTGAGCACCAAGCGAGGCGGCGGCGCGCCTCAATTCCCATGATATTAGATTCCAGCTGCCGCAGCCGGTTGCCTGCGCTGAGTTGGCGGAGTCAGGCGTTCAAAGTGAACCACGTCGTTCTTGCCGTCACGATCGACGCGAAGGTGGTCGCCCGGCAAGACCTTGCCTTCCAGGATCTGCAGCGCGAGCGGATCCTGAATGAGGCGTTGAATGGTGCGTCGCAAAGGCCGCGCGCCATACGCCGGGTCGTAGCCCTCGTCGAGCAACAGTTCATATGCTTTTGGCGAGAGTTCGAGCGTGATTTTGCGTTCCTCAAGCAGCTTCTCGACGTTTTTGAGCAGCAGCTTGACGATGCCTTCGAGCTGGGCTTTGCCGAGCGGATTGAAGATCACGATTTCATCTATACGGTTGATGAACTCCGGCCGAAATGCCGCGCGCAGAGCTTGCATGGCTTCCTTGCGGGCACGCTCCGGATTCTGCGCAGAGAGCTCAAAAATCGCTGTGGAACCAACGTTGCTGGTCATGACTAGAACTGTGTTGCGGAAATCCACAGTACGGCCTTTGCCGTCGGTAAGGCGGCCGTCTTCGAGAATTTGCAGCAACACGTTGAACACGTCGGGGTGCGCTTTTTCGATTTCGTCGAAAAGCACCACCGAGTAAGGATGACGGCGCACTTGTTCGGTCAGCTGGCCGCCTTCTTCGTAGCCGACGTAACCTGGCGGCGCGCCGATCAAACGTGAGACGCTGTGCTTTTCCATGTACTCGCTCATGTCGATGCGGATCATGAGTTTTTCGTCGTCGAAGAGAAATTCGGCGAGTGCGCGAGCGAGTTCGGTTTTGCCGACGCCTGTTGGCCCAAGGAAAATAAATGAGCCGATAGGACGCTTGGCCTCAGAAAGGCCGGCGCGGCTGCGGCGAACCGCATTCGCAACGCGGCCGAGAGCTTCGTCTTGACCCACGACACGCTGGCCGAGGCGCTGCTCCATGTGTACGAGCTTTTGCGCTTCGCCTTCCATCAAGCGGCCGGCGGGAATGCCCGTCCACTTGCTGACAAGTTTGGCGATGTCTTCTTCGTCGACTTCTTCCTTGAGCATGGGCGCGTCTTTTTGCATCGCGGCGAAATCGTCTTGCGCTTTTTTCAATTCAGTTTCGGCAGCCGCGATCCGGCCGTAGCGAATCTCCGCGACTTTCGCGAGTTCGCCTGATCGCTCGTAGCGCTGCTCTTCGGCCTTGAGTTGTTCAATCTGCTCTTTGAGCTTGCGAATACGCGCAATCGCTTGTTTTTCCGCTTGCCAGCGCGCTTTTCTGCCGCTGGAGTCTTCCTTCAGCGCGGCAAGTTCTTTTTCGATTTGCGCGCGGCGCTCTCTGGAATGCGGATCGGTCTCTTTCAATAATGCCTGGCGCTCGATTTCGAGCTGCATGATGCGGCGCTCGATTTCATCAATTTCCGTGGGCAGCGAATCGATCTGCATGCGCAGGCTGGCCGCGGCTTCGTCAATCAGGTCGATGGCCTTGTCCGGCAAGAAGCGGTCGGAGATGTAGCGGTGCGAAAGCGTCGCAGCGGCAATAATCGCGGCGTCCTTGATGCGCACGCCGTGATGCACCTCGTAGCGATCCTTCAGACCGCGAAGAATCGCGATGGTATCCTCAACCGAAGGCTCCTCGACCAGCACGGGCTGGAAGCGGCGCTCGAGCGCAGGGTCTTTCTCAATGTACTTTTTGTATTCGTTGAGCGTGGTGGCGCCGATTGCACGCAGTTCGCCACGTGCCAGAGCAGGCTTCAGCATATTGGACGCGTCCATCGCACCTTCCGCGGCGCCAGCGCCAACCAGTGTGTGCAGCTCGTCGATAAACAGAATGATTTGCCCTTCGGCCTGAGAGATCTCCTTTAATACGGCCTTGAGGCGATCTTCAAATTCGCCACGGAATTTTGCGCCAGCGACTAGCGCGGCAAGATCGAGGGCGACGAGGCGCTTGGTTTTCAACACGTCGGGAACGTCGCCGGAAATGATGCGCTGCGCCAGGCCTTCCACGATGGCGGTTTTGCCGACGCCGGGCTCGCCGATGAGAACTGGATTGTTTTTTGTGCGGCGGGCGAGGATCTGCATGACTCGGCGGATTTCTTCGTCGCGACCGATGACCGGATCCAGTTTTGACTTGCGCGCAAGCTCCGTGAGATCGCGGGCGTATTTTTCCAAGGCTTCGTACGTCGTCTCGGGGTTTTGCGAGGTAACGCGTTGAGTGCCACGAACGCCGGTGAGCGCTTGAAGAATGGCTTCATGCGAGGCGCCCAGTTTTTTCAGAAGCTGGCCCGCTGGATCGCGGTCGAGGCTGGCGATACCCAGAAAGAGATGTTCGCTTGAGACGTATTCGTCCTTAAAGTTGTCGGCTTCTTTGAAGGCGCGCTCGAGTGCGTCGTTCAAAGGACGGCCCATGCGTTGCTCGGAAAAGCCATGCACGCGCGGCAAGCGGCTGATTTCACGCTCGACGTCTTGGACCAGCGCTTCTTTGCGAATGCCCAAGCGGGCGAGCAGCGGTGGAACGACGCCGTCGGCCTGATTGACCAAAGCCGCCAGCAAATGTAGCGGCGTAATTTCCTGATTTTCGTGACTTGCGGCGACTTCGTTGGCGTCCTGCAGCGCTTCCTGCGCCTTAACCGTCAGTTTTTCAAATCGCAGCATTGAACTTGCTCCCTGCTTTAAAAATGGGCTGGCACTCGGCCAGCCCCATGCTACTCCTGACTTTCAACGGCGTGAATCAGCGGTCCTTGCGGCGATTACCGCGCGGCCGCGGCCTCACCGCCCACGTTCACCTTGATTTGCTTGGGCTTGGCTTCCTCGCGCTTGGGAATGCTCAGCGTCAGCACACCATCCTTGTAATCGGCCTTGATGGCTTCGGTGTTGACGGTATTGGCAAGCGAGAAGCTGCGAGCGAAGGAACCGTAGCTGCGCTCGACGCGCAGATAGTTCTTATCGTCCGCCTTTTCCCCTGCGCCCGCAGGGCGGGCGACCTTCTCGAACTTACGTTCACCGCGAATGGTCAAGATATTGTTCTCGACGCGAATGTCCAGTTCCTCCGGCTTGATGTCCGGCAGGTCCGCCTTCACGAAGAGCTGATGCTCGCCTTCGAAGATGTCCACTGCAGGCACCCACGGCGTCAGGTTCTGTTCCTGAGACGTGCGGCCGAAGAAGTCGCTGAACAAGCGGTTCATCTGAGAGTCATAAGAGCCACGGAAAGGCTCCCAACGATCCAAAGTTGCCATGGTAACGACACCTCCATAAAGTTACAGCGTGCACGATAATAAAATATGCGTGTAATACTGTCAACTATAAAATTCAGCAAAATTCAGCGCTTGGGTTTCTCTGTAACTTATTTAAATTGTGCTAGATACGGTAACTCAGGTTGATCCCACGTGTTGGAGAGCTCTGGCAAACTATAAGCTTTGTGCCATTAGGCACTACCAACCGGCCCGTTTTCAATCCGTTGTGGGCCTGCGCTACACTTTCGATTGTGCGAATCGAGGAATTTGACTACGACCTCCCCCGCGAACAGATCGCGCAGCGGCCGCTCGAAGCGCGGGATGCATCGCGGCTGCTAATGCTTGACCGGCGCACCGGTGCCTTGACGGATTCGCAGTTTGCCCTGCTTCCTCAACTCCTCCGTGGAGACGAGCTCCTGGTATTCAACAACGCGAGGGTGATCCCGGCACGGCTGTTCGGAAAACGCGCTGGCACACACTCACAGCCGCCTTCGAGAGCTACGCAGCGCGAGCATCTGACCGGTGTGGTGGAAGTATTCCTGACCAAACCACTCGGGCAGGACACGTGGGAGGCACTGGTCCGACCGGGGCGGAAATTGCCCGTTCGTGAGCGAGTAGTCTTTGGCGCCGGCGAACTGGAGGCTGAGATTTGTTCGCGGGGTGAGTTGGGGCTGCGGACTGTACGATTCTCGAGCCGCGACGACAGAACACCCCGGGAACATATTGAGAGGCTAGGGCATGTTCCCCTGCCGCCGTATATCGAGCGCGAAGACGAAAATGCGGATCGCGAGAGGTATCAAACGCTGTTCGCAAAACAGCCAGGCGCGGTCGCGGCGCCCACGGCGGGCCTTCATTTTTCAGAAAGTGTGATCGAGCAGCTTCGGGCCAAAGGAATGGAGACCTGCGAGATTACGCTCGATGTGGGTTTGGGGACTTTTCAACCCATCCATAGCGAAACCTTGGAAAATCACGTCATGCATGAAGAAGCCTACGAAATTCCCGCGCCTACCGCGGAAGCAATTCGACGAGCGCGAAAAGCTGAGAGGCCTGTGATTGCGATTGGAACCACTGTTGTGCGGGCCTTAGAGGATTCCGCGCGCCGCGCAGATCAAGCGACGGGCGAGCTGCTGGTTTCAGGGCGCTTCGCAGCGCGAATCTTCATCACCCCGGGCTACGAATTTCGAGTGGTGGATGGATTACTGACAAACTTTCACTTGCCGAGATCCACCCTGTTGGCCCTGGTATGTGCTTTCGCGGGAAGAGAACACGTGCTTGCGGCATATCGTCATGCGGTCGCAGCGGGCTACCGATTTTATAGCTACGGCGATTGCATGCTGATTCGCTGAACGACTTGTGCTCGTGCGGAACTCATGGAAAAGAAGCAGCTACAAAAAAGTGCGAAAGCGGAAGGCGTACAAAGCACCCACAACTTCCGCTTTCGCGTCGAGTGGAGTCAGTCGAACCTCGGAGAAATTATTCGCTGAAGACAAAAACTTTCTTCTGGCCGGCGAAGCGAACTTCACGCACCTGGCCGTTTTCACCGACGAGAATGGAAGTGTAGTCGGACTTGGAGTCGCGCTCTTCCCAGCGGCCTTCGGATTCGGCGATCGTGTTCTTGCCTTTTTGCACGGTGGCTTTGTTGCCGTCGATGGAGAGTTGGTATTCGCCGGCCTGGAGCGAAGCCTTGCCCAATTTGGCGGCCTGCGAAAGATTGATGGTCTTGGTAAACGGCTTGGCAAAAACCGGCACCACCATTGCGAGTGCAACGAACAGCGCCGCGATGCGAGAAACGGAATGAAGCTTCATGCGTGTCACCTTTCCAGCTGTAGTGCACAGCTGGTTCCCTTTCGCTCAAGTTAAGAAAAATGAGCCGAGGGGATGGGGTCTGAAGGCAGTTGACACGCCGCGCCGGTGCGAGTAGATTCGCCAGCACGACACCAAAATTTCTGGACTAACCGCCGGAAAAATGTGCGTGTCAAAACGCCCCGCGGCTGCCACCGCGGGGTTTTTCTGTCTCAAACTTGTACAGCCCCAAAATCGGCCGCACCCGTATAGACGAGTGGCGGTGCCGGAATGTTTCGCGCGCCGCGAAAAGTTTTTTCGGAGAAGTTGGCGAGTAGTGTGCAAAGAAACAAGAAAGACAAAAAAGGAAGATGTAACGCGGCGTAACGCGTGAATTGTTACTAAATTTTAGAGAATGTTGTGAGCCAAACTGGTTTCTAACACGTCACGTATGCATTCTTTGTATCGCCTTTCGTGCATCGCAGAGCCTGTTCCACTATACTCAGTGGCGCTCTCTGGACCTGTGGAATGCGACTGCTTATCCTCAGCGATCTCCATGCGAATTTGACGGCCTTTGAAGCGGCACTGGCAGCGGCTTCCGGGCGGTGGGATGCCGCCGTGTGCTTGGGCGATGTGGTGGGTTATGGGCCGGATCCGGTTGAAGTTTCGCAAAAACTGCGTACGTTGACACAGGAAGTGATTCGCGGAAACCATGACAAGGCAGTCGCGAGAATCATGAGCTCCGAAGATTTCAATCCGGTGGCCAAATTGGCCGTGGATTGGACGAGGGAAGTGTTGTCGCCCGACTTGCTTCAGTGGCTCAGTGCGCTTCCGCCGGGTCCACGCAAGGCGCAGGGAGTCGTTCTGATTCACGGAGCGTTTCAAGATGAGGACGAATACGTATTCACTCCGGCGCAGGCGTTGGAAGGGTTGCTGGACGCTTCCACCACTCTGAGTTTCTTTGGGCACACGCATCATCAAGGCGGCTTTTCCTATCATGGCAGCGATATAGAGTTACTGCCCTTACGACCGCGCCCATCGGAATCTTTTTCCGCCTTGCATCTGGAGCCGGGATACAAATACCTGCTCAACCCAGGGTCCATTGGTCAGCCTCGCGACGGCGATCCGCGCGCAGCTTTTGCCATCGCTGACTTCGATCACAACGTCGTCGAATTCTGGCGCGTACCGTATGATATTCCTGCGGTGCAGGAACGCATGTACGAAGCCAACCTGCCTGAGCCGCTAATCCACCGGTTGTCGCTGGGTCGCTAAACGGAACGAAAATGCAGGACGCATTTGAATCGCCATTGCCGGCGCCGCAGAAGGAGCCGGAAGGGATCTTCCGCCACCCCGCTGTAATTGCGCTGGCCACGTTGTTTGGCGTGGCCGCGCTATACCTGCTGTTTTTTCGCGGACCGGTTCCAACGCCGAGCGCCGTGAAACAGCGACTCCCATTCGGAGCGGCCGAGCAAGCCTATGCGGCCAAACTGCAATTGGGAAATTTTGCGATGAGTGAAGCGGAGAATTTCCTGCACCAGAACGTGAAATACCTGGATGGCGACGTTAAGAACGCCGGTGAACGCACGCTGGCTGGAATCGAAGTCATTGTGGAGTTTCGAGACGACATGAACCAGATCGCGCTGCGCGAGAGCCGTCCGATCTTAGGCGGCGCCTCGGCCGCGCTGGCGCCGGGTGCGACGGCGCATTTTCAGGTTTCCTTCGATCACGTGCCGGTTTCGTGGAACATGCAAATGCCGACGGTGCGGGTTTCGGGTTTGCAATTCGCCGCTACTTCTCGCTAGCTTCTTACTCGGTATGCCGCTCGCCTCTGATCTGGAATCCGCGACAATGGAGCGCGCGTGGCACCGCTTACTACTTTGTCCTTGGAAGAGCGCGGAGAAACCGCTCCTGCATCTGTGGTCCGAGAATAACTGACGCGGCGCGTGCTGGTGATTATCGACCATTCCGAGCAGCGGTTGGCGCTGGCTGTGGAATGCTTCGGCCGCAATAAGCCAGACCGCTTAGAATTCCCGCGGACGGAATTTGAACGGTCGCAGAAGGAGCTGTCCCGGATTTTCCGCGACATAAATATTTTCCAGGAATGAATCTGCAAACAAGCCCGCCGATGGTATATTTAGTGGCCCCGCCCTGCGGTTTCACCCGACAACCGGCTCGTTACCCTGCTATTTACACCCGCAAATGGAAGTGTTCAGGGTGGGACTGGCGAAAAGCTGGCGACGCGGACGCTGCGTCATCCTGTGGCGGTAGTGCAGCGTACGAGGAAGGCCACAACCTTTCGCAAGTTGGCGGGTTATAATCGCAATGCAATCCGAAAGGCCATTTCTCGTGAGCTTCTCCGTAAAGATTCGCCAGCAGGAACATGTTGCGCTCGTCGATGTCTCCGGGAACCTGACTTTTTTTGAAGTGCGCGCGCTGCGCGATTCCGTGCAATCGCTGCTGCGCGAAAAGCGAAACAATATTTTGCTGAACCTGAGCGAACTTAAATATTTGGATAGCTCCGCCATCGGCGAACTGGCGCGCATTTACGTCGCCGTCGTGAAACAAGGTGGTGCGATGAGAGTGGTCGGTTTGGCGCCAAAGGTCGAAGAGATCTTGAAAGTCACCCACCTCTCGCAGGTTTTCCAGGAATTTCCCGACGAACAGACGGCGCTGCGCAGTTTTGCGCCGTAAATTGAGTACGCAAAGTTTTCCTACCGATTATTGCATTTTGCTGCTTGACCTTGGACGTCTCCCTGCGCGAAACTTCGGCTGAAGCAGGCCCTGCCTGAACGAGCAAACCCGCCCAACTTTTCCTTCAAGGATGTTTTCATGAGAGAGTCCCTGCTCGAATTTCTGCGGTGTCCCGAGTGCATAGGCGCGCTTCACTTAAGGAGCGGACGCCACGAGAACGGGGAAGTGATGTCCGGCGAATTGGCATGCACACAGTGTCCTGCGAAGTTTGCAGTGGATGCCGGTGTCCCGCGAATGTTACGTGCAAGTGCTCCTTCCACGCGGACACAGAAATCTTTCGGAAAACAGTGGCAGCTGCACAGCCAGGGAAGTTTTGAGCGCGATCTAATCTACAGCAAGAGCCGCGAGGAATGCCTCGAGGATTTTCGCAGGGCATTCTGCTTGCGAGACTTGGCGGTGCTGCGGGATTGCATGATTTTGGATGCGGGATGCGGGTCGGGCGAATTGACCGCGGACATCGGGCGAGCTGCGGCCGGCGCTACGGTGATCGGAATGGATTTTAGCGAGGCAGCCCAGGTAGCCTTTGAACGCTGCCGCGAAATTCCTAATGTACATATCGTGCAAGCCGACTTGTCGCTGCCGCCGTTCCGTTCGCGGTCGTTTGATCTGGTGTGGAGCGAAGGCGTGATTCATCACACGCCGAGCACCGCGCGCAGTTTTGCGAGTCTTTCGCGAATGGTAAAGCCGCGCGGAAAATTGTACGTCTGGATTTACTCTGACCAAGTCACCACGCCATATCGCTTGGCCCGCAAAATTCTGCGCAAGCCCTATTTGCTGCCCTCGGCTGGACTATACGTGCTCTCCTGGGGTTTGGCGCTGCCTCTGCATTTGCTGAACAAAATGCGCGAAGTATTGCAGCTCTCGCAAGTAAGGCACCGGCTTTCTTCCACGGCATACTCTTTCTACGACACGCTCTCTCCCGAATTCGTGCACTTTCACTCGCAGGACGAAGTACGCGGCTGGTTCGCTCGTCAGGACTTCGATCCGGTGGTGTTCCTCGGCGGAAGCCCTGATATCGCCGCGTGTGGAACAAAAAGGTAAGTCGCGAGAAAACGTACGGAATGCGCCGCGACAAGCGTCATGGTGTTCTTCCGGTTTCCCGTTCTGCACAGATGCGAGATGACAGTGAAAAAGAAGCTCTAAAAGGAGAGAAGCAGTTGGGATTTTGGTCCCAACTGCCTCCCGGGGTGTGTCCTCGAAGTGGTTTTGTTAGTTTAGATGTATGCCAGCAAAAAAGGTTTCCTCAAAATGAAAAATTTTTGAGGGCTCGATGACCGCCGCAAAGGCTCAGTAAAACAAGTACTTACGCCAACGTTCATCACGATGGCCGATCATCCGCATCAGCTGCCGGGAAGTATGTAGTGTAAAAGGTCTAGGCCGACGCGCCAGTTTGAAGCCTGCTTCCTCCGGGGTACGGTCGCCTTTGCTGTTGTTGCAGCGGTAGCAGCAGGCCACCAAGTTCTCCCAGGACGACCGGCCCCCGCGCGAACGCGGCACGACGTGATCGAGCGTCAATTCCGAACTGGGAAACACACCGCCACAGAACTGGCAGGTGTTGCGGTCTCGCAGCAAAATGTTTTTCCGTGAAAGCGCGCGGCTCTGCTGCGGAATGTGCCGATAGGCCAGCAGACGAATTACGGACGGCACTTTGTGGACGTTGGCCGCAGAGTGCACTTCTGAACCATGCACTTCTTCCGCCTGGGCCACGCCCTTTAGCAGCAGCACCATCGCGCGCCGCACAGCCGTCACATTGATCGGCTCGTAGGTAGCATTCAGCACCAGAACCGGCTCGTGCATTAGCGACCGCTTCGCTGTCGTCTCCACAATCGACGCACGCCGGTGCACTGCCGAGTTGTGGAATCTACTATCTGCGGGAGTATCGCCGGGCACAACGGAACTGGCCGAGTTCGTAGCCGCGAATCGGCGGGCACTTACACCCTCTTTTCGCACTGCGCTCATCGCGCGTACCTCAAGCCAGCTCTAGCTGCCGACTTTGTGCGGGTTCCGAACAACGGCTCGGGCCACTGTTAAGCAGGACACCCCAGTAGCGCCCGCGTCGCGCAACGCCTTTAAACACGCATTAAGCGTCGCGCCAGTCGTCATTACATCATCTACCAGTAAGACGCGTTTGGTCAACTTGGCTGCCTGGACGTGTGGCAAAAGCACCACGAACAGCCTCCCAGCGTTCAGGCTCCATACACAAATGCTTAGCTGGTCGCGGGCGTTTTCAGACCAGCAACACGCCTTCGCGCGGACCATTTTAGCCGCTTTGCCACCACGTTGTGCAAAGGTAGGGAAACTACGACTTCCGCCTGGCTTCATTCATGGTGGGTTGGCCAGTTCTACGAGTTGGTTGGCGAAGCGGTCGGCCAACGGGTCGATTTCCCCAAACTTGAGCATGACCACAGGCCTGAAACAGCGCTACTTCGTAGCGAAAAACGCTCCGGGAACACGCTGGCTAGCGCGTCGCCGGCTTCTGCTAGCCAACGGTAGACAGCCCAACTCGCGGACGACGCTGCAGGCAAAGAAACGCCTTGGCTTGGCGTGCGGCTCATGAATTAATATTCATGAGTTAAGTTTTTTTGGTAAAAACAGGTGGGCCCTACAACTGACCCTTTTCCGCCTTTTCCTGGCAGGTGATGCAGTGTTTGGCCCACGGCACGGCCTCGAGACGCTTCTGCTGCATCTCCTCCTGGCAGTTGGCGCATACACCATACTCCTCGTTCTGGATGCGCTTCAACGCCGCGTCAATCAGGTTGAGGATGCTGCGGTCGGTATTGGAAATGCCGAACAGAAATTCCTTGGTATAGGAATTGGCCGCTTTGTCCGCCAAGTCCACGGTTGGGTCTTCGTCCGCCAGTCTGCCTTCTTCCGCAGTACGTGCGATCGTCTTTAGCAATTCCTCTCGTCTGGTGAGCAATTTCTTTTTGTAGTAGTCGAGCCTTTTCTTGTCCATAGGAGTCCCGCCCCTCTAATCCGAATTTCGGGGCCATCTAAAAACTCCGTAGTGTAGGCCGCGTTGGCAAGTGTGTCAAGTAAGCCTCGCCCTGAGGGGCGCTTGGCGATTACTGTAGAAGGGGCGCTTCTTACGCTGTAGCGTTCGTGGGCAACCTTACTGTTTCCTTGGCCGTACTTAAAACCACCGTCGTCCGCGTACGCACAACGCCCAAGTCACCGTCCTTCAGTGTCTTGCTCAGGAAATGGTCCAGGTCTTGCGTGCCACGGCAGCGCACCTTCAATAGGTAATCATCTTCGCCCGCGACATGATGGCACTCGACAATCTGTTCGTGGCGTTCGGCCAGCCGCAGGAAGTTGCTTCGTTTGCGCTGGTCGCCGATCGTGACCGCAATGAGGGCAGTCAGCGGGAACCCCAGTTTCTGCGCGTCAACGATCGCCGCGTAGCCTAGAATTACGCCCTCCGCTTCCAGTTTTCGCGCGCGCTCGGCAGCCGCCGGGGCGGTCAGATGGAGCAGTTTACCCAGTTCTGCCCAGGTTCCCCGTCCTTGCGTCATCAGGAAGCGCAAGGTTTTTCGATCCAGATCGTCCATAATCGCCTCGATTGACGCATGCTAACGATTCGCAATAATATATTACAGTAGTCTTATGAATACAATGAAATCGGATATATCTGCAATCGAAAACTGTGCAAAGGGTAAGCCGCGCTTTGTCGGATCTGAAACGGAACTAAGCAGCTTCCTTGCGCAATGGCGTGCCGGCACACTGCCCAAAAGCGAATGGACCCACGCCGCCCACGTTGCGGTCGCTGCTTGTCATCTCTTCGATCACCCTGCCGAAGAAGCTGTGAACAAGATTCGTGCTGGCATCATCCACTACAACACTTGCGTCGGCACCGCGAATACCGACCACAGCGGCTATCACGAAACGCTGACCCGTTTCTGGTGTGGCTTGATTGCGGACTTCCTGCAGACGCGCGCGTTTTCCTCGCGCCTCGAATTTGTTCGCGCCGCGCTCAGTCGCTTTGGTCGCGACAGCGCGCTTTTTCGGAGCTATTACAGTTTTGATGTGGTGAAAGACGTTCGCTCACGGCGCCAGTGGATCGCGCCCGACTGCCATCCACCAGCAAAAGCATGATCTTCATCTGCCGGAGCGATGTTTGCCGGCAGCACTTACGGAACAACGGGCAAAATCAAAGCAGAAGGATGCTCTTTGTCGTGGAGCACGGTGCTGGTCGCCTTGACCATCCGCGTGGCGCGCGCTTGCTCCTCGCCGGTATTCAGATTGCGATCGAAGCGCGGGAAGTTGCTGCTGGAAATCTCCAGTCGAATCC
>UEXQ01000129.1_pt1 | contig 21679 bp, 17 predicted proteins | sample 4301111 | NCBI WGS metagenome assembly UEXQ01 (sample SAMEA4773181, study PRJEB27434) | metagenome | biome: 2259; feature: agricultural soil; material: soil | place: USA | collected 2014-09 | depth 0.25 m
CTCGCGGCGGACTGCGCGCTGGCCGGAGAGAGAACCAGCGACAGCAGCGAGTTGTTACGCTCCACGGTCGCTCCGCTCAAGTCCGGGTTTGCCGCTAGCAGCGACTGGATGTGCCGGAGTTGCTGCTCTGCGATCTGCGGCGTTGGATACTGCAACAAAATCAGCGTTTCGGTCCTTCCGGTTGCCGAGTGGTAGCCAGCAAGCATCGCCTCCGCGCCTTTGTTGAAGCCGACCTCGGGTGTGATCGCTGTGAATTTGCCTTGGTTCAACGATTGCAGCCCAGCATCGAAGGCGATCGGTCCGAGCGCATATTTTTGCGAGCCTTGCACCAGATCGGTGTCAGGCAAATACCCGCGAATCGGAGGAAGAGGAGATCGATCTGTGGACTGCTTCAACTTGTCTAAGAGCAGCTTTAGATCGACATCGGACGCCGCCCGGATCGGTGAAACGGTGACGATACGATTGCCGACGAGAGCGATCAGCTGATCGTTTCCGGCGGCAGTCAGAGGCGCAACCGTTGAGGGATTCAGCTTGGTCGATAGCATAGCCGTGTAGACTTCATACGCGCCGGTCGGATCGCGGAACTGCCGGACGGCTACAGCGACGGTCTTGTTTCCACTGCCGTAGCTTCGTCCTTCCCGCACCGTCTCGCCCGCTTCTTTTCGCACTGCGTCAAGTGAGTCCGCGGCGAAGCTTCCGGCGGTTTCGCCACCCCTCCACGCACCGAATGCTTCAGGCAGAATCACCTGATGCTCTTGTGCTGACATGAGCGACGGCGCGCCCAAGAAGGCGGCGACACAGAAATAGACGAGGGTTTTCATCCCTGAAAGACTCTCCGGCTGTCTCTATTAGACACCAGAAGGCTAGTTTCGGTTGCGAGCGGCTTCCAGGCCGGACGCGGCGGAGGTGGTGGTCTTGCGCGGGACGGGAGAGTTGTTCTGATTGACCGTCATGCTGTTTAGGCTCTGCAGGTAGCCAGCGATACCTTGAAAAATTCCTTCGGCTACGCGCTGGCGGTGCTCCGGCTGCTTCAGCAGCTTTTCGTCGGCGGGATTGCTGAGGAACGAAATCTCCGTGAGGATCGAGGGCATGTCCGCGCCAATAAGAACCACAAACGGCGCCTTACGCACGCCCCGGTTTTTCACCGGCTTTACCGTCTTTTGCATTCGCTTCGAAAGGGATTCCTGCACGTCCTCCGCAAATTCCCGCGACTCGTCAATTTTCTCCGTGCGCGCAATCTGCTTTACCAGATCCTCCAGCTCGTGGATCCCCTGTTCCGACGTGGCGTTTTCTCGCGCCGCAACTTCCATGGCCTCGGGCGAACCCTTCAGATTCAGGTAATACGTCTCGATTCCACGCGCCCCGGTATCCGGGCTCGAATTCCCGTGGATCGAAATGAACATGTCGGCTTTGGCTTCGTTGGCGATGTGCGTACGCTCTTCCAGCGGGATAAAGGTATCGTCCGAACGGGTGAACACCACGTCGGCGCTGGGTAGGCGCTGCTGAATGATTTTTCCCAGTCGCAGCGCTACATCGAGACACAAATCTTTTTCCATCAGGCCGGTGGGGCCGATCGTTCCGGTGTCGTGGCCGCCATGGCCGGCGTCAATCACGATGCGGCCAATCTTTAGTCCGAGCGCGCGCGTCAGCGTGGACTGGCCATCGCGTGTGGGCATTGGCACCGAAGCGGGCTGCACCAGTTCCGGTTTCTTGCCGCCCTTTGCAGAACCGAGATTGCGTTTTGGTTCGGGAATCGTTGCAGTCGGAGCACTGCTCGTGTCGGCCTTCGATTTTGTGTTTGCGGCCGTTGTGACCGGTTGAGGTTTGTCCACAGCTGCGCTTTTTGCATACGACTTTGCCGAAAGAGTTGTGGCGTCGGTTGAAGCGGCCGTCGCATTCGCCGTATTCGCCTGAGCGGTTTGCGTCTGCTGCGCAGGCTTGTCAGCGGCGTACAAATCAATGACCAGCCGCGAGGGATTGCTCAGCAGGGAAGCGCTGTAGTCCACCACGGCGTTGACTTCCAGCACCACCCGTACAACGCCGGAACGGCTTTGCGAAGTGCGAATCGCAGCGATCAGCGGACTCTCGGCCTCGATTTTCTTGTGCAGCAGCGGCTGCGCCAGCCTGGCCGCGTGCAAATCAAAATAAATCCGATCGGGATTCGCCACCCGGCCGGAGACGTATTGCACACTGCCTTCAAGATCAATGGTGACGCGGGTGGAGTCTGCGGCGGCCTTGGCGCTGATTTTGCGGACTTGTGGAATCTTGCCGCCGCCGGACACGGGCGGCGCATCGTCGTCATCGTTGTTCTGGGCGGTTTCTACCGCGGCTTGCTTTGCAGCCGTCTTCGGCGACTCTATGGGGACATCTCTGGAGGGCAGGGGCACATCGCGCGAAATCACAGGCGGCATATTGTCTTTCGTTGTATCCGAGCCGGCGCTTTTGGCGATCGCGTTCTTGCTTGGATCTGTCGTGGCCAAAGGCGAAGCGGTTGACCGCTGCAGCAGCGCCAACTCCGCGCGAGCTTCTTGTGCTTCGCGCCGCTGCTTGGAGTGCGGAAACTTCTTCAAAAACGCGTCATAGGTTTTTGCCGCGCCCGCTGTATCGCCCAACTGATCCTTCTGCAGTTTCCCGGAACGCAAATACGCATCCTGCACGAAACGGCTGGTGGGATACTCGCGCAGCAGGAATTGGTAGGAATCCACCGCGGATTGGTAGTACGTGCGGCCGAAGCGGTCGCCCATTTCGGTATACAGTTCGGCTACGGCCACCAACGAGTCCGGCACTTCGCTGGCGTGCGGCGTAATCAGGTATACGCGACGGTAGCTGCTTACGACTTGCTTGTAATCGTTGAGCGTGCGCTTTTCCGCTGGCTTACTATTCAGCGCTGCGCGTTGTTCCTCGGCGCGCGCGAACTGTGAACTGGCGGCCTGTCTGCGCTCCGCCCCTCCGGGATCGGCCGCAGCTGTTCCGGAATTTCCGGAATGGTCGGAGCTGGCGGCAAAAGTGGGAAGGCAAGTCGAAAGTGTGAAGCTTAAAGCGGCTACAGCAAAAACCGGCGAAACGCGGGCGAAGCCCCTGTTGAAAAAAAAGCCAAAGATAGCACCAGCGGTCATGGCGCTGACCTCGCCGCCAGCCAGCGAATCACAACGCCGATTTTCTGCATGAATCCCAACTTCATCCGCAACCCATCGCCCCAACGATTTTAACCGCTGAAATAATCCATGCGCACGCAAAAAGTCGTTCGCCGTTGCTCAAAAACTGCCTGGCGTGCGTGCGCTTAGTCGTTCGTGAATATGACACGTCCGGCGGGGTCGCTGCTCTTGCGGATCGCGTGAGGATTGATGAACGCGCCATCCAAGCGCCCCGAGCCTGGCCGAAAATATGCACTTTGGACCCGCTGCACGTAATCCCGTGTTTCCCTGAACCTAGGAATACCGTGAGCCCGGTCTACAGCCCCCTCACCAGCATTGTACGCTGCCAGAGCCAGCTCCAGATTGCCATTGTAGCGTTCCAGCAACGTCTTCAGATATCGAACACCGGCGTCGACGTTCTGTTGCGGGCTGTACAGGTCGTTTACGCCAAAGCGCTGGGCAGTGGTGGGAATCAACTGCATCAGGCCGACTGCTCCCTTGCGAGAAATCGCACCTGCATTCCAGTTGGATTCCGTTTCGATGACCGCGCGGATCAGAGCGGGGTCCACTCTGTGACGTTCCGCCGCTTCACGTACCAGCTTTTCGGCGCCGTCGCGGTTCAGATCCATCGCGGGGCGTTGGGCTCCCATAAGGGAAACTTCTGCCGGCAGGAAGATCGCGCGTGGCTTGCGCGACAGCTTCAAAACCGTGGGCGGTTCGGCGTTGACGAAGAGCATCCGGCCATCGTGGTTGGGAACTTTGGCGATTTGCGCGTTCGTCCGTTGTAGAAAAGGGCAGGCGAAAAGGAGGAAGGTTGCCGCAGCGAAGAGGACGGCGGGCGCGGGAGTTCGTCTGTCCGTGGTCGCCATGATGGTTGCCGGGTAAAGCAGTCCAAGCAGGCAACCTGTTGTCTGCAGGACACAGTCCGGCTGCCCAAATCATAGCAACCGCTCCAGTAGGGCCGGCACTCCCCCAAGAGTACTATTTAGGGCTTTTGTGTCCTCTCCGCCACCCTCTGCAAGGTCAGGTCTGCCGCCGCCCCTGCCGTTGACCTGTTTGGCTAGCGTCTGTATCACCTTGCCAGCATGGACTTTAGCGGTGAGGTCCTTGGTAACCCCGGCAATCAGGGAAACCTTGCCGTCGTCGGTTTGGCCGAGGACCACCACGCCCGAGCCTAGCTTCTGGCGGAGGCTGTCCACCAGCTGGCGGATGGCGTCTTTGTCTAGCCCTTCCACCTGGCTAACCACCACTTTGGTGCCCTTAACGGTCTGGGCTTTGGCGAGCAGATCGTCCAGCTGATTCAGGGCGCCTTTGCGGCGCTGATCGGCCAGCTGCTTTTCGAGCTGCCGGGCGGTTTGGGCGAGCTTTTCGACCTGAGCCAGGACGGTGTCTTCGCCGACGTTCAGCTGCTTGGCGACGGATGCCAGCACGTTGGCTTGCTGCTGGTAATGTTCGAGCGCGCCGATGCCGGTGATGGCTTCAATGCGGCGCACGCCCGCGGCAACTGATTCTTCGCTGACGATTTTCAGCACGCCGATGTCGCCCACGCGCTTGACGTGTGTTCCGCCGCATAGCTCCTTCGAATAGAAGCCGCGCGGCGCACGTGGATCGGGAATCGTTACGACACGAACATTGTGTTCGGGATATTTGTCGCCGAAGAAAGCCAGCGCGCCGGAAGCCAACGCGTCGTCGAGAGACGTGACATTGGTTTCGATTTCGGTGTTGAGGCGAATCTCTTCGTTCACTTGCTGCTCGATGTCGCGCAGCTCTTCAGCGTCCACCGGAGCGAAGTGGGAAAAGTCGAAGCGCAGCCGGTCGGGCGCGTTCAGTGAACCAGACTGTTTCACGTGCGTCCCGAGAATATTGCGCAGCGCCGCGTGAGCGAGATGTGTGCCGCTGTGATTGCGCATGACACGTGCGCGGCGGTCCGCATCGGCCACAACCGTCACGCGATCGCCGACCTGAAGGTCTTCTTTCGCCGTGACGCGATGCGCCACGAGTCCGGCGACTGGATAGTACGCGCCAGTGACTTCGGCGAACTGCTGCGATTCGGAGGCGTCGTAAAACCCGCCTTTGTCGGCAATTTGCCCGCCCGATTCGGCGTAAATCGCCGTGCGATCGAGAACGACTTCGCCGGATTCGCCAGCCTTCAACTCGTTGACGGGTCCCGCCTTGCTGATGATTGCTTCAATGCGGCAATCCTTGGCGTGCGTGCCGTAGTAAAAGCCCGGTTCAGTTTTGAATGTCTCTGCTATCTTCGCATAAGCGGGATTCGCCGCTTCCTTGTGAGCGCCTTTCCATGAAGCACGCGCCTTCTTTCTCTGCTCGTCCATCGCTTTTTCAAAGCCAGGCCAATCGATTTTTATTCCAGCGTCGCGAGTCGCATCTTCTATGAAGTCGCGGGGAAGGCCGTAGGTGTCATAAAGGAAGAAGATTTGATCTCCAGGAACAATCTGGCCCAAGCGTTCAGTTGGTTTTGTAATTTCCCGCCCGAAGGCAGACAGTTTTTCCAAGCCTTCTTCCAACTTCTTCAAGCCCGTATCCAAAGTCCTCGTAAAGCGCTTCTCCTCCTCGTCGAGCACTCTTGTCACGAGGACGGCTTGGTCGACTAGTTCCGGATAGGCTCCCGCCATTTCGTTCCGAACCGTCTCAGAGATTCGCGACAGAAACGGCGTTCGGCCATTGAGAAAACGCATGTGGAGCAGGGCACGTCGAACAATCTTGCGAAGCACATAACCGCGCCCTTCGTTTGACGGGATCACACCGTCGGAAATCAGGAACGTCGCCGCACGAATATGATCGGCGATGACGCGAAGCGAAGCGGCACCACCCTTGCCTTCTTCCAGCTTTTCTTCAGCAGCGAAGTCCACTCCGCACAACGCGGCGGCACGCTTCATCAGCGGAACGAAGAGATCCGTGTCGTAGTTCGAGATTACGCCCTGCAGGACGGCCGCGACGCGTTCGAGGCCCATGCCGGTGTCCACGCACGGCTTGGGGAGCGGCGTGAGCGTGCCGCCGGCGTCGCGGTTGAACTGCATGAAAACGAGATTCCAGATTTCGACGTACCGGCCGCACTCGCAGGGGAACTTGCAATCTGCATGGCCCCGCTCGGACGCTGCCGGCCCCATGTCGTAATGAATTTCGCTGCACGGACCGCAAGGGCCGGTGTCGCCCATGGCCCAGAAGTTGTCTTTCAGGCCGGGAATGGGAACGATGCGTTCCGCCGGAACATTTTGCCCAAGCCAGAAGCCGCGGGCCTCTTCGTCCGCGCCGAGCTTGTTGCCGGGAGCGACCTCCGCTCCGCCAAACACGGTGACGTAGAGCTTGTCTTTTGCGATTCCGTACCAGTCGGGCGACGTCACCAGCTCCCACGCGTAGGCGATCGCGTCCTTTTTGAAATAGTCGCCGAAGGAAAAATTGCCGAGCATTTCAAAAAACGTGTGATGGCGCTTGGTGAAGCCGACATTTTCCAGATCGTTGTGCTTGCCGCCGGCGCGCACGCATTTCTGCGCCGTGGTCGCGCGCGTATAGTCGCGCTTCTCGAGGCCAAGGAAAACGTCCTTGAATTGGTTCATCCCGGCGTTGCTGAACAGCAGCGTGGGATCGCCGTGAGGAACGAGCGAGCTGCTACGTACTCGCCGATGCCCCTTCGACTCAAAGAAGCGTAGGAAGGTCTCGCGTACGTTGTTGCTACTCCATTTTGTCGGATCAGCTGTCATGTCATTTCAAACGTTCAAAGTTATGTTCGCTCGTTGCCACGCTTTTGTAGCGAGCGTGCCACACTTCGTGCACCTTCACGATTGTGTGTCACTGTCTCTCATCCCTTACGTGCGCAAGCTCATCACATCGTTCGCTTTTACGTACCAAGAACAGTTCATTATGGCAGACCATGAAAAAAATGGTGAGTGAGGCCCTTTCCCCGCAGCGAGCTACAGGCCGAAGACGTAGAGAACGCGATCGGCGGCGATGGCGACACATTGGTGGCCGTCGAGCGTGAACGAGATGGATTGGCGCCGACGCTCCCGCCGGTCTGGAATTCCCATAGCGGCTTGCCGGTTGCCGAATCGAGCGCGAAGAAGTTGCCTTCGTCGGAGCCGGAGAAGACGAGACCTCCCGCAGTGGAAAGGATGCCCGCCGTAGCCGGCGTGTGCAGCTTGAACTCCCACCTTCTGTTGCCGGTGGTCGCATCGAGCGCGCGGACTGCGCCGAAGATTTGGTCTGCGGGAAGTTCATTTTCGCCACCACCGCCGAACATCGTTCCGGCTTTGTATTCGGCTTCGCGCTTGAAGTAGATGCCGCCGATCTCGCGCGCGGGGACGTACAAGAGACCCGTGAGCGGGCTGTAGGAGAGGCTGAACCAGATCGTGCCGCCATTGAGGTTGGGATAGACGAGGACGCCTTCATCGGTGGGATCGGTGCCGGGAATGACCTGCGGGCGGCCCTTCGCATCGAGCCCCTTGGCCCGCGTTTGTTTGATGTACGGTTGGCCCGCGAGAAATTCTCCGGTGACGCGATCGAGGACGCAGTAGAAGCCGTTTCGATTGGCGTTGCCGATCAGCTTGCGCGATTTGCCCGCGACGTTTGCATCAAAAATAATCGGGACGTGACTCGAATCCCAATCGTGCGAGCGCACTTCTTTGGGCGAAGGATTTACTGACTGGCTGACTTCCCGCACGAAGAGGCGAATGCCGTGGTCGCTTTCAACGAAGAAGTCGCGGCGAGCCACAGAGCTGAAAGTTGGTGAAGCCGCGAGCGTAAAGAAGAAAAACAGCGTGCCAAGTCGAAAGCCAACCATCGAACGAGTATAGCCGCGTATGTAGGCGACCTGGCGCGATCAAAACGCGGCGGCGAACCTGGTGCCGATTAAGTCGCGTCTTCGGCGTCGCCGACCTCGGGAATTTCTTCGCGGGTGAGACGCTTCAGTTCGCGACGGATTAAGTCGGCAGGGAAGCCGGCACGAAGGAGTGAGCCATATATCGACGCAGTCTTGCGCGCATCAATTGCGCCACGAAAGGATTTGAGCTTGCGTTCGATTCGCTGGCGAACCAGCAAGGCGGGATCGGCTTCTGCCGCGGACGATTCGAGGGCGGCGTTGATGTCCGCGTCGGCGACGCCACGAGCGCGGAGTTCGCGGGCGATGCGGAACTGTCCCTGTCTGCGCGATTGTGTGCGGTTGCGGGCAAACTGCTGGGCATAGCGCTGATCATTGAGTTGGCCGTTCTCTTTGAGGCGCGCCATGACGACGCGGACCAGGAGTTCGTTGCCTGTGTAGCGCGAAAGCTTTTTCTGCATTTCCTGAATCGAGTGGGCGCGGCGCATCAACGCGCGCAGGGCGACGTCGTACAGTTCTTGTTCGGTTTCCAGTTGGCGCGGGCGGCCGCGAGAAAACATGAAAACACGATGCTTCAACCAATCGGGGAAGTAAAGCGCGCGACGTCAGACGGAAATGGAAACCGGAAACTATTGCTCCCCGGCGCCAGCGGGATGAAATTCGACGAGCCTCAATTCGGTGTCGGCGACGGTGCCGTGATGATGGTAGCTGTATTTGGTAATTCCGATTTCGGGCACAAAGCTGAACTCGGTGTCGTCGGGATTGGTCCGGTATTGCAGGACAAATTCGGGATGCCCGCCGGCTGAAGCGCCAACGATTCCTTTTAAGGAAACCGAACCGGAATCTGCTACGAACCAGCAGTATCGGTTGTCAGCACGCTGCATTCCCTCCGGATCGCAAAACTTCATGTTGAGCTTGAGCGGCCATTGAAGAAGCAGGTTGTCGTCACGGAGGAGCCCGGCAAGATCGTCCGCAGGATCTTCCAACCGGTGGATCGCTTCGTCCAGTTCGCCCGCAATCAGGTAGAACTTGCCATCCGCTTCGACCAGCAAGGAATCCTGCGGTTTGGGGTTGCCATTCGACCAATTCAAGTCCGATGGAAATCCAGTTACGATCGCCGCCCTTATACCAACATGCTGAATCACGCGTCGAACTTCAGTGCGCCATTCGACGTTTGTAGTCATGACGGTGGGTGTGCCCACTGCGGTCCAGCGAACCGTGCCTTTGTACACCCACGCAGTCCCTTCTATTAGCGGGAAGGGATGTTGCTCGGGCACAGACTTTTTGCCCGCGCCGAAAAGCACACACGCGGCCAGAACCATAGACAAGACGAGGTCATTCACGAGGCTTCTAATTTACGACGAACCTCGCGGTTCAGCTACTCGCTGGCGGGTTTGGCGCCGGGGATGCGGCTCCTGAGGAACTTGATCTGACCGTTGTGGTTGGATTCGTGTTCGGCTACGTGGAACCACTTGCCAAAATTGTTGCCGCCGAATTCGGGGTCCACCGTCATGAGCCATTTGTCGTCGCGCTTCTTGAACTCGGCGAGCGTTTTTTCGCGGCCCTTGTTGAGTAGGTCGAGATAGTAATCGAGGCTGTTTCCCTTGATAGCCTTGCGCGCGGGTTCGCCGAGATTCATCGGCACGTCCCATTTTTGTTTCACGGCATCGGGCATCTTCTCCCAGGTGTAACCGTCGAAGGAATTTGCCTGGTAGAACGCCTCCGTCGCGGCCAGATGGTTGAGCAATGCGCCGACGGTATTGGCTTTGCTGTCGAGAAGAAAGTCCAGATCGGCTACGGATAATCCCTTGACGGCGGAGAGGACCTGCATGCGCGTAAACGCCATCATCGAGGTGAGCGTGCCGATTTCGGGAGTGAAACCGGGTTTGGGGCCGATGATCCATGGAGAGGATCCCTGCGATTGAGTCTGGGCTTGAGCGGCGGCTCCGAGCGAACCCCAGGTGGACGCGCCGGCCGCGAGTGCTACGCTGAATTTCAAAAACCCGCGACGGTCGGGTAGACATTCGTCAGACCAGTGGATGGACATGGCGGCCTCCATGCGAAGCAGGTGTGCGTTACATCCTAAGCAAAAACGACGAAACAAGGGAAGAAGTTCCCCGCCAACGCAACGGAGTTTGCCGAGGGCACTATTCGGTCAAGCCACTCCGGTCACTCGACCACGAGAAAGGCGATCAGCGTGAAAAGCCACGCCCCGCTGAGCACCGCTGCCGTGGCGACCTTCGTGGAAGTGCGCACCCGCTTGTGCCGCACAAACATAACAAACAGCACCGTGCCTGCAATGTTTGCGATAAGGGAAATCCATGGGGCTGCATAGGTGTCAGCCGCCCAGGCGGATCCGCGGAAAGCCGGCCACCTGGCTTCTTCGCCGTGTACGAGGTAATACAGAACGGCGTTCACTCCCACCACCACGGATGGCACGCACAGGACATAGATCCATTTGTGAAGGTCCGGGTGGGCAGAGTTCAGGTGGAACTTCTCGCGCAGAGCAATGGCGAAGGTGGGCGTTTTCGTCTTCTGTTCGAGCTCGCTCACGACAAGGCGGCCTCCGTCTTCCATGCAGTGCGGATTTTGCCGCAGCGGGGGCGCAAAATCCAGCAGTACGGTGGTACCCAAACGCAAAATAGATACGGGGCTAAATGGCCGCCGAACGGCCTTCATACCCATGCGGAATGCGTGAAATCAGTTCGCATTGGCCTGTGCGGAAATCGTCTGGGTGCGCTGTTCCAGTTTGACGGCTTCCTCGTTGCGGCCCAGTTGGCGCAGCGCCTGAGCCTCGGCCGTGAGGTCGCGCACCAGATATGGGCTGCTAGCGCCAAAGAGTTTCTCGCCCAACGCGACGAGGTCCGCATGGCACGCCGCCGACTTTTCCGGCTTTTGCCATTGGTCGTAGTTGTAGCAGAGAGCTGTGAGCGGAACGGCGGTTTGCTGGCTGTCTTTGCCGAACATGGTTTCGTAGATTTTTGTCGCGTGGAGCAACGCCGCTTCGGCCTTGGCGTAGTCCTGTTGCGACTGGTAAACGTGCGCTACTCCGCGCAATGCGTCGGCTGCGCCCGTGCTATTTTCGCCAAAGAATTTGCGGTTCATTTCGAAGACTTGATTGAAGAATTCTTCCGCCTTGCCATAGTCTTTTTGCGCCAGCGCAAGCAGGGCCAGGTTACGAAGAGGAGTGGCGTTGGCGGGATTTTCGGCGCCGTAAGATTTTTGGCTAATGGCCAGTTGTCGCTGGTAGGCTTCGCGAGCCTTCGGGTAGTCGAGGCGCCATGCGTAAACATTGCCGAGCTGGCCAACGGCTTCCGCAAGCCGCGCGTCCTGCGGTGTGATTTTCTCCGCGATCCCAACGGCTTCTTTGGCTGAGGTTTCCGCTTCGTCAAAACGTTGAGCTTGCGCAGCCTTCAGGCTGGCTTGCATGGCATCGTGAAACTGCGCATCGAGATTCGGCGCGGACACGCGGGCGCGCCAGTGCGATTCCAGATCGGTGGCGTCAGCGGCCTTGCCCGCGGCACGGAGATCGGCCAGGTGCTTCTGAAACCGCTCGTTTGCGGCGGCGAACTTGGTCTGCGCGTCGTAAAAGCGGCGAGACACGCCGTCAGCTTTAAGGGGCGGCTCATCCAGCGCCGCCTGTCGGAAGTTGCCCAGAGCCGCCATCCAATCACCTTTTTGTTCCTGAATAGACGCGAGGTTGAGTCGTGACTCCAGTTCCTTTGGCGCCAGGGAAAGTGCCTGTTCATACTCCGCAATCGCTCCATCGCGGTCACCCATGCTCTGAAGGGCTTCGCCATGTAATTCGTGGTTTTGCCAATTCGCGGGCTCGACTTGCTCGGCGCGTTTCAATTGGTTGATCGCGGCAGGGAAGTCCTTCTTTAGAAGAAGAACGCGGCCCATCATGCCGTACGCTTCGGTGTCGTTCAGCGCCGCCGCCTTGCGGTATTCGGCCAGAGCCGCATCGTATTTCTTCTCATATTCGCGAATCGCGCCAACCTGGACGTGAGCAGCGGGGTTTGCCGGATCGGTTTCCATGGCAATACGAAATTCCTTCTCGGCCTCCTGTACGCGGCCGACTCGCGACAGTGCGCCGCCGAGGCAGATATGGCAAATCGGATAGTCCGGTGCGATTGCCACGAGTTCCTGCATTTCGGTGATGGCTGCTGCGGGATCGGTGTGCATCAGCGCAGAGCCAAGATTTTGGCGAACGTCCAGCCGGTTCGGATCGAGTCGTTTCGCCTCGCGGTATTCGCGTATGGCGGAAATGTAGTCTTCCGTTTCACCGTAAACAACGCCCAGGTTGTAATGAGCCAAGGCGTCGTTTGGCTTCAGCACGACGGCCTTCTTATACATGGCGATGGCGCCCTGATGGTCGTGAAGATCGTCCAGCAAGCCAGCCAGGTTGAGATAAGCAAGGGCGTAGTCGGGTTTGCTCCGGATCGATTCCTGAAGCTCAGCCTTGGCCGCGTCGGTCTTGCTCATTTCGAGCAGGACGATGCCGGCATTCAGGTGCGCCACCGGATCGTCGGCGTTTTTTGCGAGCGCCGCTTTTGCTTCACGCAGAGCGCTATCGCCGTCGCCAACGGCGTGATAGCAGTAGCTTAGCCGCGTGTGTACCTGCGGAAAATCAGGCTCGTCTTCGAGAATTTGCCGGTACACCCGAAGAGCCTGCTCGGCGTCGCCTTGCTGAATCAGCAGATCCCCCATCACGAAACCAATCTGGGATTTTGCCGAGCTGGTCGCCAGAGCGATGTTGAGTTCTTTGGCTCCGGCGTCCAGGTTGTCTTGACGGATGAGCTGTCCGGCGTTCGTCAAATGGCGCAGGAGTTCGGAGCCGTCCTCCGAGGCTCCCGCGCCTGCGGATAAGGTTTTTGCCGACGCCAGCGCTGCGAACACTCGCGAATCGGCGCCGGCCTGTTTGAGCAAGCCGTTGAACGCCATATCCGGCACGAAGCCCAGTCCGCGCGAACGCATCTCAAAGGCCGTGTTTTCTGGAACAACCTGGCCGGCCACCAGGGCGAGAAGCTCGCTCTTGCTCAGCGGCCGCGATGGAAACGCGAATAGGCGGAACGAAACCAGCGAAGTAACAAGGAGCAGGGCAAGACTAAGGACCGTGATCCGCACAAGCGTACGTCTAGACATGGGGCCTCCCGGGGTAGGCGAATTCCTTTGTGTTTTGCGTTTATTTGCGGGCGAAGCGCTCGAAGTCGGCCATCTGGCGCTCCATCTCTTCGCGCGCGGCGTCTGCGGCGGAGCGAACACCCTGGAGGCGCAGCTTGAATTCGTCGGGGTTGGACGCGCGTATCAGGGCTTCGTCCACGGTGATGAGCTGCTTATTGTAGAGATCGAAGAGCGACTGGTCGAAGGTCTGCATCCCGTATTGCGAAGTGCCAGCGGCGATCGCGTCATGGATAAGGCGCGTCTTATCGGCGTTGATGATGCAATCGCGGATATAAGCCGTCGCGACCATCACTTCAACCGCGGGGACACGGCCCTGATCGTCGGCGCGGCGAACAAGTCGCTGGCTAACGACGGCTTTCAACGTGGCTGCAAGCTGCAAGCGAATCTGTTTCTGTTCGGGCGGAGGAAAGACCGCGATGATGCGCTGAATCGTTTCCGTCGCGTCCAACGTGTGCAACGTAGAGAAAACCAGGTGACCGGTTTCCGCGGCGAGCAGTGCAGTGGAGATGGTTTCCAAATCGCGCATTTCGCCGACCAGAATCACGTCCGGGTCCTGACGCAACGCGGCGCGCAGTGCGGTCGAGAAGTTCGCGGTGTCCACTTCGACTTCGCGCTGATTGATGAAGCTACGCTTGTCGCGATGCAGAAACTCGATGGGGTCTTCGATGGTGATCAGATGATCGGAGCGCGTCGCGTTGATGCGGTCAATCATCGCCGCAAGCGTGGTGGACTTACCTGAACCAGTCGTTCCCGTGACGAGGACCAAGCCGCGCTGCTCTTCACAAATCTTGTTGACGACCGTGGGAAGGTTGAGTTCTTCCGCGGTGCGAATCTTGGTAGGAATGACGCGCAGCACCATGCCAACATTGCCGCGCTGCTGAAACACGTTCACACGGAAACGCCCAAGGCCGGCCACACCGTAGGCCATATCCAACTCGGCTGTTTCCTTAAATTTTTGCTTCTGCCGGTTGGTCATCATGCTGAAGGCCATAGACAGCATTTCTTCCGGTGTGATGCGGGGCACATCGCTGAGCGGCGTCAGCATGCCATCCACGCGGAGATACGGATGGTTGCCGACTTTCAGATGCAAGTCGGACGATTTCTGTTCGACCGCGCGGCGGAGAAGATCGTCAATACTCAGTGCCATGGGGACAGGTCTCGGTTCTCAGTTTTTAAAATACTCAACAAAAACGCCCGATATTTTGCAGGTAACGGCCTATCGCGAAAGTAGCACCCGCCCATAGACCCAGCAAGCAAGTCGTCAGGCCGGGTAGCGGTCTAGTTACCTGAGCGGTGGGTCAGGTTTGTGAAGTATAAGGACGATTAAGAATCAAGCTTCCAGCCGCTTTTTGCCGTAAAAAACATCGTGAAGTAAACCGGCAAAGAACCCGCCGGCAAGCGGTCCGACCCAGTAGACACCGTGATTGGCCCAATGGGTGCTGGCCAGGGCAGGACCAAAAGCGCGCGCCGGATTGAGCGCTCCTCCCGTAAATGGGCCGAGCACCAGAATGCCGAGCGCCATCGTAATGCCTATGCACAGCCCGGCGTAGGGCCGCGCCGAGCTCGACTCATCCACGGCAGCGGCAAACACGACGAAGACCAGGAAGAACGTCGCGATCGCTTCGAGGCCAATGGCCGGCAGGCGTGTAAAGTCGCGAGCAAGGTCTGGCGTGCCGCCAAGGACCGGTAGCCACGCCTCTTCGCGCGGAAGCACAGCTTTCAGGAAAAACGCCGCGGCGACGCCGCCGATAATTTGCGCGATCCAATAGCCGAACACTTCCAGAGTATTGAGTCGCTTCGTCACCCAGAACGCCATGGTCACGGCAGGATTGAAGTGTCCCCCGGAAATATGGCCGATGGCACAGACCATCACGCCGATGGCGAGACCGTGTGCCAAGGCAATGCCCAGCAGGCCCATGCCTCCGGCTCCGTGCAGGAACTGTTCCGCACAGATGGCGCCTTCTCCGAAAAACACAAGGGCAAAAGTGCCGAGAAATTCGGCCACAAGCTTCTGAGGTGTGTTGTACACCGGCATCTCCAGGGCAAAACGGAACGAGTCTATCAGAGATGATGCAGAAAGACGGAAAAGGAAGTAGGACGAGGCTCATCGAAAGAAAGCGCAAGTCTGCCGCGAATTTAGTGCGGCTTAAGAAGTGCACCTTCCAAGATGTGCGCCGCCTCTTCGTACCCTTTCCGGGAATGCATAGTTATATCGAGCCGGTAAGGCGAACACATACTTACGGTTGCGTCCGAACTCGCCAGGTCCTATTGCTGCAGCGCTCGACGGAGTAACTTGCCCCACAGCGGAGACAACAAGGAACCGCAATATTGCAGCAAGGCTAGAAAAAGCAAAAACTCTCGCGGAATGCTGCATGGTAACGAGCGTTGCTGGCCGCTGCAGTTCACCCGTTCTAAGTTATCGCGCCGCGGCGACTGGCGCATTCACCGGCGTCAGCCAGTTGTGGCGATCGGGCTTGCTGCCGCTGGTGATGGCGAAAAATTCTTCCTGCAACTTCCGCGTGATGGGACCGGCGACACCCTTGCCGACCTGAATGTGGTCTACGGAACGAATCGGTGTGATTTCGACCGCCGTGCCGACGAAAAATACTTCGTCCACAATGTAAAGCATCTCGCGCGGAATGACGGTTTCCTTCACGGTAATACCAAGATCCTCGGCCATCTTCACCACCGAGTCGCGCGTGATGCCGGGCAGGATGCTGGTCGCGAGCGGCGGAGTGTAGAGAACGCCGTCGTGCGCCAGAAACACGTTCATGCCGGAGCCTTCGCTCACATGCCCGTCGGAGTCCAACGCAATTCCTTCAGCGTAGCCGTTGAATGTCGCCTCCATGCGAATTAACTGCGAATTCATGTAGTTCGCCGCGGCTTTGGACATTGCCGGCAGCGTGTTCGGCGCGATGCGCGTCCACGAACTCACGCCGATGTCCACGCCCTTGGTCAGAGCCTCCGGCCCGAGATACGCGCCCCACGACCAGCACGCCATGTAACATTCGATCGGCGAGTTCAGCGGATTTACGCCCACTTCGCCATATCCGCGCAGCACCACCGGCTTCACATAGCACGCGTTCAACTTGTTCTCGCGCACCAGCTCGCAGGCGACGCTGCCGAATTCCTCCACAGAGAAGGGAAGCTCCATGCGATAAATCTTGGCGGAGTTGATCAGCCGCTGCATGTGTTCGCGCAAACGGAAAATCGCCGGTCCCTGCTTGGTGTCGTAGCAGCGAATGCCTTCAAATACCGCGGAGCCGTAGCTCACCACATGCGATAGAACGTGGATGTTCGCGTCCTCCCATTTGATGAACTTTCCGTTGTGCCAGATTTTTTCTGTCTTCTGAACCGGCATGGCTGCTCCCTTAAGCTCAAATCCACTCTGCTCGCAGAATACGGTAGGCGTTATCCAGCGTCAATTTAATGTGCTGTGAAAGCAGACCTTCCGGAGAACCAATTTGGCGCAATGCACGGCCGCTCTTGCCTGAAGTGCGCCGTTTATTGCTTCTGGTCGGAATCGTCCTGATCGGGCGCATTGGGATCTTGCTCTTTGTCTTTCTGCTTTGCGCGACGTTCCGTGCGCTCGGCATTGTCCAGGCGCTGCACGGCGACTTTTTCTTCAGCGATCACTCGGCCATATCGGTTTTCCCAGATACCGAGCAAGAGGAACGGGATCGCGGTGGCGGCGACGTAGAGCTTTGCTTTTCGCGGAATTCTAGCTTCCGGCTCCCAGCGGAAAAGCTGGGAGGAGAGAAAGAGCGTCAGCAGAAACCACAAGGTCAGGGAACCGAGTGCCAGCCACAGCTTTTCCGGCCCAGAACTATCGACAATGGCGCGCTTTAAGCCGTGAACCAGATAGGTTGCCGGTAGGAATAGCGCGATGTGCTGAACCGTCTTCGAGAGATAGGTAAACGGAATTGTCGCCCCGGAAAGAAAAATCAGAGGCAGCCAAAGCAACTGGTTCAGCACCTGGGTTTCCTGCATTGTGTTGGTGACACTGGCAATGACCAGGCCTAAAGAACCGAAAGAGATTGTGCCTATAGAAATCAGCAGGAAGATAGAAAAAAGATCTCCGAGGCTTGGCACGTGAAACACAAACTTTGCCAGAAGAAGTTCGACCAATACGGTTGGAAGTGTCAACGCGTAATTTGCGAGAATACTCGACACTAGCATGTCGGTCGCGGTCGCGGGCGTCACATGAAACCGCCGCAAAATGCCTTGTTCGCGGAACATCACCAGCGTTGCGCTGAGGCCCCAGAAGCTGCCCATGACGTTCAGTGCCAGCACCGGCCCGAGCAGATAGGCGACTTCCCTTGGAATTCCCTTGGCAAAGACTCCCGAGTAAAGAAAGAAAAAGCCAAGAGGCATTACGATGCTGAAGAAGAAAAACATCTTGTTGCGCAGCGCCAGCCGCACGCGCATGCGCGTCAGTGTCAGAAGGTTCGTCAATCGCGCAGCCTCCTTCCGGTAAGTTCTATGAACACGTCTTCGAGGGAAGGCGTGGCAATCTCCAGGCTGACCAGTTCGTTGTTCTGGGCCTCGAGGTGCTTCACCAGCGAAACAATGGCTTGTGGTGGCCGCCGGCAGTGCAGCACGTAGTTGCCGTTCAGCGCGCGGCAATCGCTGACCCCTTCTAGCATCCGCAGCGTTTCTTCAGTCTCTTCTCGCGCCAGGCGCACCTCAATTCGCGTCTTATCAGCCGAAGCCTGCTTCAGTTCGCGCGGCGTGCCCTGCGCGATGATCTGTCCGTGATCCACGATAGCTACGCGATCACAAAGCCGTTCTGCTTCTTCAATATAGTGTGTGGTCAGGACGATCGTCTTCTTGTCGCGGCGCAGCTCTTCAATAATGTCGTAAATTTCACGGCGTACTTGCGGATCAAGACCCGCCGTTGGCTCGTCCAGAAAAACCACTTTAGGATCGTTAATCAGAGCGATCGCCAGCGCGAGCCGCTGTTTTTGTCCGCCCGATAGTTGACTGTAAAACGCGTTGCGCTTTTCCACCAGGCCAAAGCGCTTCAGCAGGTCTTCGGAATTGCGGCGCCGCTTGTAAAACCCGGCGAAGAGCTGCAGTGCTTCGATAACCTTCAATTTGTCAGGAAGAGCTGTGGACTGCAGCGCCGCCCCGATTTCGTGCTTCAGTTCGTCGGATTGCGTTTTGGGGTCGTAGCCGCAAACCGCAACATTCCCGCCGTCGGCGTCGCGCAGGCCTTCGAGGATTTCGATGGTGCTGGTCTTTCCGGCGCCGTTCGGGCCGAGCAGCCCGAACACTTCGCCTTCCGCTACCTGGAAGCTGATGCCGCGCACGGCATGCACATCGCCGTAGCGTTTGGTCAGATTCTCTACATGCAAAACGGGGGTGGTCATAGAAGGAAAGGAAATTTTACAGCAAAGCCGTCAGCTGTGCTTGCCGCCGCTTGCGCCAGGGTTTTCTTGGCACCACACAACTGTCCGCTGATACTACGCAGTTTGTGAACCAAAGATTTCACCGACTTGTCGGCCGGCTCCCTGCGCCCGGCATTTCATGTAGACTGTCCGCCCTGGGTAAGTTATCAAGCGGATTGAGCGACTACGAATTGGCAAACCGAATTACACAATTCTTGAAATCCGACTTGGGTATTCTGATCCTCCTCGCCGCAGCACGCGTGCTCTTCCACGTCGCCACCAACGGCCAATACGGCTTCCACCGCGACGAACTGCAAACGCTCGACGACGCTCGGCACCTCGATTGGGGCTTTGTCGCCTATCCGCCCATCACTCCACTGATCGGACGCCTCGAACTCACTTTGTTCGGCGCGTCGCTTATCGGATTCCGGCTATTTTCGGCGATCGCCGTAAGCGCCGTGATGGTACTCACCGGTTTGATCGCAAAAGAACTGGGCGGCAGCCGCCAGGTGCAGGTGCTGGCAGCAGTGGCGGCTGGCATTTCGCCGATGTCGCTTGTTCAAGGTGCCGTCCTGCAATATGTCGCGTTCGACTATCTCTGGGGTGTAACCGTCACCTATTTTCTTGTCCGTCTGATCAACTCCGATGATCCCAGATGGTGGGTGCCGATTGGGGCCGTACTCGGTCTCGGCATGGAGACGCGCTACACCATCGGCTTCCTCGCGCTGGGCATTGTTGGAGCCGTATTGATCACCCCGCTACGCAAACATCTGGCGAGCAAATGGCTGTGGATTGGTGTTGCGGCTTCGATTCTGATTTTTCTCCCGAACATCATCTGGCAGGCGCGCCATCATTTCATTTCACTGGAGTTTCTGTCGTATCTGCACGCCCGCGATTCTCGCCAGGGCCGCTATCACGGCTTTTACATCGAGCAGTTTCAAATCTGCGCAAACCTGATGACGGCGCCGCTGGTTTTGCTCGGTTTGCTGTTCTATCTGGTCAGAGAAGAAGGGAAGCGCTATCGCGCGCTTGGCTGGGTCTTTGTGGTCAGTTTCACGCTGTTCGCATTGTTCGGCGCGCGTTCGTATTACACAGCGCCGCTCTATCCGATGTTGATTGCGGCGGGCTGTGTCTTGTTCGTGAGTTGGGCGAACGGCTTGCGCGGCGTCTGGCCACGGATTGTGCATGGTGCACAGTGGACGGCGATCGCCATAGGTGGAATCGCATTCATCCTTCTGGTCACACCCGTCGCTCCGTTTGGTTCCGTCGTTTGGAAAATCACCAGCAAAGTTCATGACCAGTTCCGCGAAGAAATTGGCTGGCCCGATCTTGCGCACACGGTCGCCCGGGTTTACGGTTCGCTGCCGCAGGAAGAACGTGCTCGCGCTGGAATTCTCACGGGAAATTACGGGGAAGGCGGCGCATTAAACCTGTATGGCCCAGCCCTTGGTCTGCCGCCGGCCATGACGCTGACGAACTCGTTCTACTACCGGACCTTTGACACACGCGAACCGCAAACCGTGATTGTCGTCGGGTTTGACCTTGCGGAAGGGCAAAAGCTTTTTGCGAGTTGCGCCATCGCGGGCAAAAACAGTAACGCCTTTAACGTGGAAAACGAAGAGTCGCGCGACCACCCAGACATCCTGGTTTGCAGAAATCTGAAAATGTCCTGGCAAGAATACTGGGCGACTCACCGCCGCTTCGGCTGATCAAGTCCAAGCGAATCAAAAGACCACTAAGCCGAAGCCGAAGACTTGTCATTCTGCGCTTCCTCGGCCGAAGAATCTCAACCGGTCAATTTGCAACTCGCTTTTTTCTGGAAGAGGCTTTCTTGCGCGGGGCTTTGGCCTTGGCTTTTTTCTTCGCAGGCGCCCATGCGTGCAGCTTCATGTTCACGCGTCGCTCCGTCATTTGCACGCCTTCGCTTTCCAGCAATTTGCGCTGCAAGCTGGCGTAGGGCTCGCGGATCAGCAATTTTCCGCCGTGGCCCACCACCCGGTGCCACGGAATACCTTGGCCGGAAGGGCTTGCGGCCATCGCTCGGCCGGCGCTGCGCGCTCCTCCGCGGAGACTCAGAGCCTTTGCAAGCCCTCCGTAGGTGATAACCCGCCCGCGCGGGATTAGTTTCACGAACCTGTAGAGCGGAGCCCAGGACGACATTGGTTTGTGACCTCTACCTAACGAAAATGAGCAAAAGTCGGCGGGAACGATGCTAGGAGTTCTGGCCGTCGCAGGGCAAGAGTGGAAACGGCGGGAGGCGTGTTGAATGAACAGCAGCGGAAGCGGGAAGCCAACACGAGCGGAAAAACGTAACTGTTATTGGGAAAACCAATGAAATGCAGCGGAAAAACTGATGAGAAAGCCCGCGGAAAAGACGTTAAGTTGCTGAGTGTCACTTTTAGGACACTCTTTTGGCGCTTCAGGCATCTAATTAATTGACGCCGTAGTGGAAGGTAAATACACTACGCGCCAAACGGGACAGATTTTGCCAAGTAGCGAGCTTGGGTGGTTCGCAGAGAAGTGGTCAGAGGTGGAGTATGGCTTTTGTCCGCCGCAAAGGGAACTCGTACTATCTGGTGCATAATGTGCGCCGCGGCGGAAAAGTGCGGCAACTGCACCTGGCGCGTTTGGGTGAGCGCGCAAAAATTACCGACACCGTCGTTCGGGAAGTGTCAAAAAAGCATCCTTTCGTCGAGTTGAACTGGCGTGCGCTGCGCGAGCAGTTGAGCCGGCAAGTCAATCTGGCCGATCCGCAATCACCGGAAGTACAAAAACTCATCGCAAACCTTCGAGCACTGCATCTCGATCTGGCGGATCTGTTTCCGCCTGTGCTCCAAATTTCCGAATCGCCCGCAGTGGCTAAAGAGTTGCTCGTACAATTGCAGCTTCTCTATTCCACGATCCAGGTCAAATTGGAACAATTCAGGCCGGGACGCGGGCGTTTGGGAGTTGCGTCGTTGCAGCCGCGCGACGCGAGGAGGCGGTCATGAGCAGCACACAAATGCTTCCGCTGGATCCGGACAAACGAAGTACGGACACGATGGAATTCCAGACGGCACTGCGGTCGAAGATCGTGGGGCAGGAAGAGGGTGTGCAAGCGCTGGTGGATTTGTACCAGGTGTTTTGCGCGGGGCTGAATT
>UEXQ01000010.1_pt1 | contig 21111 bp, 17 predicted proteins | sample 4301111 | NCBI WGS metagenome assembly UEXQ01 (sample SAMEA4773181, study PRJEB27434) | metagenome | biome: 2259; feature: agricultural soil; material: soil | place: USA | collected 2014-09 | depth 0.25 m
GACAGATGATGACGTTCATCGACGGGCGCCAGTTGAGAGCAAACTCTTCCCAGTACGGCGCGCCTTGCGGGCTGACTTGCCGCTTGACCTTTACGATGACTTTCTTTTCAGCCATAAGTCCTCTGCGCGAAGTCTGCTATTTCACTTCGCGGCGTCGTATCTCCGCGGCCTAGGCGCGATCAGGGAAATGTCCACGGGTTCGTAGGTCAATTGAATGTCGCCGTTGACCCATTTGGCGCGCGTGGTTTTCAGCCACTTGGCATCGTCGCGATCCGGAAAATCGGGCTTGTAGTGGGCGCCGCGCGATTCGTTGCGAGCATGCGCACCCATGGCGATGACGCGAGCGAGCAGTAGCATGTTGCCGAGTTCGCGCGCGAAGTTGAGCGTCTGATTGGACCACTGACTGCGGTCGCTAAGATTTACTTTGCGATAGCGCTGCTGTAGCTCGATGAGTTTGTTGTAAGCGGCTTCGAGGTTTTTGTTGATACGCGTTACGGTGACGTGCTCGGTCATGGTTTCGCCGAGCTCGCGCCAGATGGTCATGATGTTTTCGCTGCCGTCCTGCGAAATCAGAGCCTGATTGGATTCTTCCTGGCGTTTGCGTTCGCGGTCGAAGACGCTGGAGTCGGTCGCGTCGGCGCCCTTTTCCAAATTTTTGGCGTACTTCGCTGCCGCCGGGCCGGCAAGGCCACCGCCGAAGATGCACGAGACGAGCGAGTTGGCTCCAAGCCGATTCGCGCCGTGATACTGGTATTCACATTCCCCGGCGGCATAGATCCCGGGGACGCTGGTAGCCTGATCTTCGCCGTTCACCCAGATGCCGCCCATGGTGTAGTGCATGGCGGGGAAAACTTTCATCGGCTCTTCGCGTGGGTCAACGCCAAGGAACTTCTCGTAAATTTCGAGAATACCTTCGAGCTTGCGATCAAGCGTTTCGCGCGGAATGTGCGTGACGTCGAGATAGACGGCGGCCTGTCCGTTTAGTCCGAGCTTTTCCTGATAGACGATGCGGTGAATGGCGCGGGTGGCGATGTCGCGCGGAACGAGATTGCCGTACTTGGGATACCACTCCTCGAGAAAGTAGAAGCGCTCGTTTTGCGGAATGCTTTTTGCAGGGCGCGTGTCCGCAGGATTTTTCGGCACCCAGACGCGGCCGCCCTCGCCGCGTGCGGATTCGCTCATCAGGCGGAGTTTGTCTTCGCCGGGAATCGCAGTGGGGTGCACCTGAATAAATTCACCGTTGGCGTAGTCCACGCCTTGCTGAAACAGCGCGGATTGGGCGGAACCGGTGCAGACAACGGAGTTCGTCGAACGGCCAAAGATCGCGCCGATACCGCCCGTGCAGAAGATGACAGCGTCGGCGGCGAAGGCGCGAACTTCCATCGAGCGCAGGTCCATGGCGCAGATGCCGCGACAGATGCCGGCGTCATCGATTACGGCAGAAAGAAACGTGTAGCCCTCGTATTTTTTGACTTTGCCTTCCGACTCGTGGCGCCGAACTTGTTCGTCAAGGGCATAGAGCAATTGCTGACCGGTGGTGGCTCCGGCGAACGCAGTGCGGTGGTAGAGCGTGCCGCCGAAGCGGCGATAGTCGAGCAGCCCCTCGGGCGTACGGTTGAACATGACGCCCATGCGATCGAGCAGGTCAATGATGCCGGGAGCGGCTTCGCACATGCGCTTGACGAGCGGTTGGTTCGCGAGGAAATCGCCGCCGTAGATCGTGTCGTCGAAATGTTTCGCGGTGGTGTCGCCTTCACCCTTTTGATTCTTGGCAGCGTTGATGCCGCCCTGTGCGCAGACAGAATGCGACCGCTTTACGGGAACAATCGAAAACAGGTCGACGGGAACGCCCGATTCGGCAACCTTGATTGTTGCCATCAACCCGGCCAGTCCTCCACCCACAACGATGATCTTGGGCTGCTTCATTTCGTTATGTACGAAGAAAAGGGATGCCAGTCAAAACGAAAACCGATAAGAATCAGAATTCCGACTACGCTGAACATGATCCCGACAAGTGCGCCAAGCTGGCCTGCGGTACGTTGGGAACGAGCAGTCGCGGCGAGGCCCCATTTACAGAGAAAATTCCAGATGCCGACGCCGAGGTGAAAGGAAGAAGAAAGGATGCCAATCGCGAAAAAAGTTAGGTAGAGCGGACTCTGGAGGTCAGCATACACGGTGGAATAAGTTGACTTCCCGTGAGTCAGCAGACGTTCCGTGTAGAAATGCCAGCCGATAAATGCAAACGCCACAAGTCCTGTATAACGCTGCAGCGTGTACATCCAGTTCCCGACCCATGGATACTGCGAAACGTTGGACTTGCCACTCAGCCAGATGTAAACGCCGTACCCACCGTGGAAAAGAATCGGAAGAACGATGACTGCGAGTTCCACGAATGGGCGGAACGGAATTGTTTGCAGCTCTTGTGAAACTGAATCGTATTTGCCAGGGCTGACCAGAACCGCGCTGTTCGACCAAAAATGTTCCGCTAAAAATGCGCCAACGGGAAGCAAACCGCTCAAGGAATGGAGTTTTCTGAGGAGGTAGCTGGAATCTGGCCGGGTTGTCGTTGCGGACATGCCCTCTCCGCTGCCACCGATCCGCTCCAAGCTCGACGAGTCTCGGGCGAAAAATAAGAAGTGCAGCAAAGGAATTATATCAGGCGGAACAGGTGAAGCAAAATCCCGGCCAGCTGCGCGTATCGAAATTTTCGAAACTCGACACGAAATTGACAGTTTTTAATAGGAGTAGAACTGCTATCGTGGAAACGTTGGCCATTGCAGACATGGCCCCGCCGAAAGAGTAGCCGCCGAATCAAGGCACCTCATCCGCCATGACCAAGAGCCTTGCTGCAGAGTTGGAAATGCTCGCCAGTCACATGCTCTCGGAAAAGTCCGGCAATCAGCAGTTATCCATTCCGGCCCTGGCCGAGCGAATCGCAAAGGATCTGCAGGTAAAACCGGATGAAGTTGCGATCCTCGCGATTTCCGAAAAACACAAAATTCTGAACTTCCTGGTTCCGGAAGCGCTTCGCAATGTCGGCTCGATTCCTCTTTCCAGCACGTCTGCGCTTGCAGCGCGGACCGCGCGAGAGAGCAGGCCAGACATTCAAAACAATTTTTCGACGGTGCGCCACGCGACGGTGTTCGAAGGTGTAAAGGCAGACACTCTGAGCGCCTCGGCTATTCAGAAAATCATCAGTGCGCCAATTCTGTTCGAAGGAAAAGTGATTGGAGTGATACAGATCAGTCGCAAAGCCGCTTCTGTAGCCGAAGCAGGGCCGGATTTTACGGCGGGCGATTTGGGCAGAGTGCTTGCCATCAGCAAACCGCTCGGCAAACTGATTCGCCACGCTGCCGGATCCTGACTCCGCCGCAACACGCGAATGAATTCTTGTTTGCAAGCCTCGTTTGACGTTGACACTCTGTAGCCTTCTTGTTACTTTTCCACAGCAAGAAAATTTTCCGCTTCTACCTTAAACATAACGGAGGCCGCGCACCGGCACTATGGCGTTTGTCGCTAAGAAAATATTTTTGACCAAAGGCGTCGGTAAACACAGAGAGCGGCTATCCAGTTTTGAGCTGGCCCTGCGCAATGCAGGAATTGCGGCGTGCAACATCGTTCGCGTGTCGTCCATCTTCCCGCCGAACTGCAAACTGATTTCGCGCAGCGAAGGATTGAAGCACATCAAGCCCGGACAGGTTGCGTTCACGGTAATCAGCGAAAATTCGACCAAAGAGCCGCACCGATTGATCGCGGCGAGTATCGGTTTAGCGCTGCCTGGCGATAAGACGATGTACGGATATTTGTCCGAGCATCACTCGTTCGGCGAAACGGAAGAAGTGGCGGGTGAATACGCGGAAGAACTGGCGGCGGAAATGCTCGCAACGACTTTGAATGTGGAATTTGACCCAGATCTTTCTTGGGACGAGAAAAAGGAAGTCTATCGGATCTCAAACAAGATCGTCCGTACGATGAACATCACGCAGTCTGCGGTGGGCGACAAGCGCGGCTTGTGGACAACAGTTCTTGGCGCCGCGATTCTCATTGGCGAAGACGACTAGATCGCCAGCCTACTTCACTGCATCCCGAAAGCCACGCGCAAATTGCAAGAGCTCGGACATTTCAACCGGCACAGAACATGGAATTCTCCCTTGCCACCGTTTGCTCTCCGCTTCCGACATCGGTGGCAGGAGTTCACACTTATCCGTAACACCTTCGTTGTTCGTGAATGTAGTTCCTTGGACGGCCTTCAGAATCGAGATCAATTCGTGCACAGCAGGCGCGAGAAGATTACGGTTTCAGATATCCAATGCGCTGCAACACTGCACCGACTACCAACGGCAACGCCACAGTAGCGTCTTCCAGGACTTCAGCAAATCTTCCGCCTTCTTCGGGCGGGACAAATTTGCCCCACGAAACCGCTTCCGTGTACGTGCTACCGCTCAAGCCTCCCCAATGCACTGGCTCAGGACAAATTCTGACGCCGTAGTTGTAGCGTTTGAGCGGAAGTTTTTTGTAGCCTCGCCGCGACATCAATTCCGCGTAGACACCAAACTGCTGCGACCAATTGCGAGGAACGCCGCCGCCGATCGTGAAAATTCCCATGCGCCTCGTCGCCAGCATGGTGTCGGCGAATTTCTCGAAGTCCTCAAATGGATCGAAGCGCAATAACGGACGGCGGTCCCGCTGCCGCGCGAATTTGTTCAGGGCAAAATCAATGCCCAGTTCCGAATCGCTGAATGCTGGAACGAAAACGGGAACGTTGTGTTGATACGCGGACTTCAGGATTCCCCGCCCCGATGAATTCTTGATCAGGTACTCGCCAATTCGGCGATGCAGCTTCCAGCTGCACACGACTTCTTCGTTGTCCCACGCGTCAAGGATGTGATCCACAACTTCCTCGACGTGATCGAGGTTGGTTTCCGGCTCAAGCGAGTCGTACACGCGGTTGTATCCGGCGCGGAACAGCTCATTGTCGTCCATCTTTGACGGGTCATAGCGAAAGTGCGACCGGCCGGTGGCTTCGACGAGCCCATGAGCCATCAGGGCGCCGGTGGAAACGATCGCCTTTACGATTCCGCTTTCGATCAAGTCGCAGAAAACGAGCCCCATCTTGCCCACGGTGAGAGCGCCGGCGAGGGTCATCACAACGAAGCAGTCTTTGTCGCGCGCCATCACTTCAAGCACGTCCGCTGCATCGCCGACCTGGCGTGCCGTATATGCGGTTTCGCCCATCGCGCGCACGAGATCATCGATGGTGCGGCACTTCGACAAGTCGAGCGGAAAAATCGGCCGCAGCTTGTCTTTCACCGGGTCGTGCAGCACGCGCCCCGTCACCGTCTTCGATGCTGCTTTCTTCTTCGTCGCCATCTTGCTCCTTTGCAGGCCGCTTGAACGTTGCATAAACGGGCCATTGCAGCGCGATAAGAACAAAAAGAGAAATTCTTTTGCGGCATCTTACGTTTTTCGCGCAGTGTTCGTCAAAACACTTTCTGCCTCTTTCGAATCGAAATGCTGTCCAGCGGCATTAATCTTTCACTGCGCGCATGCTACGATACAAAACATGCCAGACAAATTTTCAGTTGGCCTGATTCAGATGCGCTGTACGAAAGATGCGGAAGAAAATCTTTCGCGCGCCACGGACAAGATTCGCGAAGCCGCCAAGCGGGGCGCCCAGATCATCTGCATGCATGAACTGTTTCGCGGCGAATATTTTTGCCGGACGGAAGACACTGCACGGTTCGATCTGGCTGAAGCAATTCCGGGGCCGGCGACGGAAGCGCTAGCAGAGGTAGCTAAGGAAAACAAAGTCGCCTTGGTGGTTTCCCTTTTTGAGCGACGAGCCGCCGGCGTCTATCACAACACTTGCGCAGTTCTCGACGCGGACGGGTCCTTTCTGGGCAAATACCGCAAAATGCATATCCCTGACGATCCGCTCTACTACGAAAAGTTTTATTTCACGCCAGGCGACCTGGGATTTCCTAACTTTGACACGAAGTATGGCCGCGTCGGCGTTCAAATTTGCTGGGATCAGTGGTATCCGGAGGGATCGCGGCTGACCGCGCTCCAGGGCGCGCATGTCATTTTCTATCCGACGAGTATCGGATGGCATCCGAAAGAAAAAGCAGAGTTTGGAGCAGCCCAGCTTGACGCCTGGCGCACGATTCAGCGCGCGCACGCCATTGCGAACGGTACGTTCGTCGCGGTCGTCAATCGCGTCGGCTATGAAGGCAATCCGGCGGCCGGCGATCCGGGCCTCGAGTTCTGGGGACATTCCTTTGTTGCCGACCCGTTTGGACAGATTCTTTCCGAGGCGAGCGGCGAAATAGAAGAGATTCTCGTTGTCGAGTGCGACCCAAGTAAAAGCGAAGAGACCCGGCGCAACTGGCCTTTCTTACGCGATCGCCGCATTGATGCGTATCAGCCCATCCTGAATCGCTGGCTCGGCGAATGAAGCGCATCGCGTCTTCTGCTACGCCACATTCGCTCGGTTATCGCATGCCCGCGGAATGGGAGCCGCACGAAGGCACATTTCTTGGTTGGCCGCACGAGCTGACGGATTGGCCCGGCAAGTTTACCCCGATTACGTGGGCGTTTGCAGAGATTGTTCGTCACCTTGCTCGCGTCGAGCGCGTGTTCCTGCTGGTTGAAAATCGCGTTGCGGAATCGCGGGTTAAAGCGATTCTGCGCAAATCGCAAGTCAATCTTGAAAACGTGCACTTTCTTCGGGTCCCCACGGATCGCGGCTGGATGCGCGACTCAGGCCCAATTTGCGTGGCCAGTGCTAGGAGCGAAGTCGCATTCAATCACTTCGTCTTCAACGGCTGGGCGAAGTATCCCAACCATAAGAAAGATGCGCACGTTGTGGCACGAGCCAACCAGTCTCTTCGCCGCACGTTGTTCTTGCCTGAACATAACGGCAGGCGCGTGGTTCTTGAAGGCGGCTCGATTGACGTCAACGGCCGCGGCACACTGCTTACCACCGAAGAATGCCTGCAAAGCAAGGTGCAGGAGCGCAATCCGAGCTTCAGCAAATCCGACTACGAGCACATCTTCCGCGAATATCTCGGCGTGACGAACGTGCTGTGGCTCAAGAACGGAATTGCGGGAGACGATACGCACGGCCACGTGGATGACCTCACGCGCTTCGTCAATCCCAGCACGGTCGTGACCATCGTCGAGGAAGATCGTGACGACGCCAACTACGAAGCGCTTCAAGAAAATCTGTCTCTACTAAAGGCGATGAAGGACCATGACGGCTCACCACTCCGCGTGGAAACGCTGCCGATGCCTGCGCCCGTTTTCTTTAACGACCAGCGCCTGCCCGCCAGCTACGCCAATTTCTACATCGCCAACAAACTCGTCCTTGTGCCGTCCTTCAACGATGCAAACGACCGCGTCGCGCTAAACACGCTCGCCAAGCTTTTTCCTGACCGCGAAGTGGTTGGCATTTATTGCCGCGACCTTGTCCTCGGCCTCGGCACGATTCATTGCATGACGCAGCAACTGCCGGCTTCAAATTTAAAACGCTGAGCGGGTACGTCGTGACTCGCGTGGCCTCAAATGGGTGTGAGAATTCTCTCCTGACTTTGTTAAGATCTCATTCCAACTGCTAGAACTGCTATCGAGCTCCTGGAGGCTTCATGACGGTCGCGGCTTTGCTGCTGGACGAAAAAATTGTGGTGTGGTGGCCACGCGGATTGGTCGCCTGGCTGTTTCTCGGCTTGGTCGCCGGCTGGCTCGCGGGCAAATTGTCGCGCGGTCGCGGCTACGGCTGCATCGCGGACATTATTCTCGGTCTGGTCGGTTCGTTCATCGGCGGTTGGGTCTTTACGAAACTCGGCATCTTCGGCGGCGGTTTCATCTACTCTCTCGCGGCCGCAACGCTGGGTGCCGTGATATTAGTAGCGATCTTCCATTTGTTCGCTGGCGGGCCGAAAAATTGATTTTCAGCGTTTGAGCATTTGACGCCTCATGCTTCCAGCGATCTCAACCGCCGCTTCGCAAATCGAAGTTTCCATGTGGGACTTCCGCAGTCACACGCTCTGGGCTTGGGTCTTGATTGGTCTGATTGCCGGTTGGCTCGCCGGTTTTGCCTTTCGCGGCCGCGACTTCGGCTGTTTGACCGATATTGTTCTGGGGCTCGTCGGTTCGGTAATCGGAGGCTGGCTCTTCAACTACTTCGGCATCATGGGCGGTGACTTTTACTACTCTTTAGCGGCCGCGACGGCTGGAGCGATAATCCTTGTCGGAATCTCGCGGCTTTTTGCAGGCGAACGCAAGAAGTGACGCCGAATTCTTGTGCCGCGCTTCAGTTCGTGCCACCGTTCAATGTGATACGATTTTCTTTCTCTCTTTGGAGCTGACATCTCGTTGAGCAAGCCTTTGCAATCACTCTTCGCAGTTCCCCTAGGCGGTCTCGGCGAATTTGGTATGAACATGATGGCGTTGCGCTACGGTGACGACATCATCGTCATTGACGCCGGCATGATGTTTCCGGAGTCAGAACTCCTCGGCATCGACCTTGTCATCCCCGACATTTCCTACCTCAAACAGAATCGCCAGTATGTTCGCGCCATCATTCTCACGCACGGTCACGAAGACCACATCGGCGCGCTGCCGTACATCCTGCGCGATCTTGAGGTGCCCGTTTACGGAACTCGTTTCACGTTGGCGCTCGTCAAAAAGCGACTGGCTGAAGCCGGCCTGCTGGACTCAACAACGTTACGCGAAGTGATTCCCGGCCGCCGCGTCGAGCTCGGTCAATATGAAATTGAGTTCATCCCCGTCACGCACAGCACGGTGGACTGCGTTGCCCTTGCCGTTCGCACACCGCTGGGCGTCATCATCCACACCGGAGATTTCAAGATTGACCACACGCCCGTCGAAGGAGCCGGATTCGACATTCACACCTTTGCCCGGTACGGCAACGAAGGCGTGCTCGCGCTTTTCAGCGACTCCACCAACGTCGAACGCCCCGGCTACACGCCGTCCGAGCGCGCCGTGGTTCCTCGCATCGAAGAACTTGCCCGCTCCGCTCCCCGCCGCGTCATTCTTTCCTGTTTCGCCTCTTCGATTCACCGCATTCAGCAGGTCATCGACATCGCATTCCGCGTTGGACGTAAAATTGCCTTCGTTGGCCGCAGCATGGTGGACAACGTCGAGATCGCGCACGACCTCGGCTATTTGCGCATCCCGGATGGAATGGTTGTTCGCTCGCAAGACATTCGCGGTTTTGAGCCTCGCAAGCTCATCATTCTCGCTTCCGGCTCGCAAGCTGAGCCGATGTCTTCCCTCTCGCGCATCGCGGTCGACAATCACCGCTTCGTCTCAGTCGATGAGAACGACACCGTCATCCTCTCCTCGCGCATCATTCCCGGAAACGAAAAAGCCATTTTCCGCATGTTGGACCACATGTTCCGGCGACGCGCCCTCGTCTACTACGACAATTCGGCCGGCGTGATCCACGTTTCCGGCCACGCCAGCCAGGAAGAGCAGAAGCTGCTGCTGCAATTGGTCAAGCCGAAATATTTCATTCCAGTTCATGGCGAGTACCGGCATCTCTTCCGTCACGCGGCCCTTGCGCATCAACTCGGCGTGGTTAGCGGCGAAATCATCTTGGCCGAAAACGGCCATTGCATCGAGTTCACCGAAGACGGCGCCTACCGCCGCGATCCGGTCGCCGCGGGCCGTGTGCTCGTTGATTCAGGCTCGTTGGAAGAAATCGAAGAAGTCGTCGTGCGCGATCGCCGTCACCTTTCCGAGGACGGCGTCGTCGTGCCGATCATCGCCATCGACAAACACAGCGGCAAACTCGAGTCACAGCCGGAAATCGTCACCCGGGGCTTCATGAGTGACAACGGCAGTGATCTAGTGACCGGCGCGCGCGATATCGTCCTGAAAACCATCAATACTTCGAATGCCGAGGAACGCGCGGACTGGTCGGTTATCAAAGAAAAAATCCGCGTGGACCTCAAACGCTACATCAATAAACAAACATCGAAGCGCCCGCTAATTTTGCCCGTCATCCTCGAAGTGTAGTCACAACTGGCTGCGCATCTTCGTAGATATCCCATCGGACCCGGTTTTTCGCTGGCTTCAGCGGCGTTATCGCTGACTTCCTTCGTTATAGTTGCGGCATTCGCGCGTTCTTCACAAATCTTGCTTCTGACCATCAACAAAATTTCTGATTGTTACTTTAGCGGTACCTTAGATTTCCGTTTATTTCGGCAACTTCGTCGCCATAATTTCGTCTAAGGATTCGAGATTAGTTTTTCTGTTTCGCAGCAGCGCAACGCAAAGCGCGCACGCAGACAGAACACATACAAGGAGATTCCATGAACAGCAAACATTTCAGCAAAGGTCTTCTCTTCGGCGCTTCCCTGCTCTTCGCGACTGCGGCATTCGCCGGTGAAAAGGCCACTGTCAAGGTCTACGAGAACGTCAAGGTCAATGGCACCACGCTCGCTCCGGGTAAATACGAAGTAGCCTGGGAAGGCACCGGCTCTGCCGTTCAGGTAAGCATTCGCCAGGGCGCCAACACCGTGGCCACCATCCCCGCAGCCGTGGAAACCGCCAAGGCTGCTCCCGCTGCCACCGGCTATTCCACCAAGACGGAAGGTGACGGCACGAAGTCGGTGACCACCGTTTTCTTCGCCGGCAAGAAAGTCAGCCTCAACTTGGACCAGCAGGCTGTCGCGTCGGCACAGTCAGCCGGCAACCACGGCAACAAGTAAATTCCTTCAATATCGGCGCACGGACTCTTTAGCCCGCTTGCTGCCTCTCTAACGTCCTCGTGCTCCTCCGGCGCGAGGACGTTTTCTTTTGTATACTCGCGCCGCTGATTCTCTCGGAGGCGGCTTATGTTCTTCAGACTTTTGCTCTCGTCGGCACTCTGCGCTCTGCTGTTTGTCTCCTTAACTAACGCGCAAGGGGCACAATCAGGTGAACCGTACTCCGTCGTCCACGGTTGGCCGCAATTGCCCGACGGCTTCGTGCTCGGCCAGGTATCCGGCGTCGCGGTAGATTCACACAACCACGTTTTCGCCTTTCATCGCGCCGAAAATTCGTGGGCTGCGGACAAAACGCACGTCATCGCGTCCCACACTGTCCTCTGCTTTGACGGCGTATCCGGCAAACTTCTGTTCTCCTGGGGACAAAACCGCTTCATCGAACCGCATGGACTTCGCATAGACCGCGAGGACAACGTCTGGCTCACCGATCGCGCGCTCCAGCAAGTCTTCAAGTTTTCCCACGACGGCAAGCTTCTGCTCACCATCGGCTCAGAAAAGACGCCCGGGGTAGACGCCACGCACTTCAATTTGCCAGCCGACATTGCCTTCGCTTCCGACGGCAGCATCTTTGTTGCCGACGGCTACGGCAACAATCGCATCGCAAAATTCTCGCCCGACGGCAAGTTCCTTCTGGACTGGGGGCGCAAAGGCACCGGTCCCGGCGAATTCGATCTTCCGCACAGTGTTTCAGTCGACGCGCAAGGTCTCGTCTACGTCGCCGATCGCAACAACGCGCGCATTCAAGTCTTCGACGCGAGCGGTAGATTTCTGAAGGAGTGGAAATCCGCCGAACTGGGCCGGCCATGGTCACTCACGGTCGGGCCCGACAACCTGCTTTACGTCGTGGATGGCGGCGACCTGAAACCGAATCCACCCGACCGCGGACAAATCCTCAAGCTCGATCTTTCCGGAAAAATCCTCGCCAAGTGGAGCCGCTTCGGCAATTACGATGGCCAGATTTACTGGGGACACGATCTCGCTGTTGCCCAGGATGGCGCGGTCTACGTCGGCGATGTCTATCATGGAATGCGCGTGCAGAAGTTCGTGCCAGCCCATCGCTGACGCTCGCGCCACACCCGCGATCAATTTCTTACAATACGCGCAGGAACGCATGTCTAAAACTGGTTCAGCGCTGGCGAGCGCTGTTGTTCGCCCGATACAATCACTGTCACGGAGATCCTAGTGGCATCTTCCCCTTCAACGACTACCACATCGGGCACGCGCGCAGCTTTCTATTTCATTCTCGTAACCATCGCTTTTGACGCTCTCGCCTTCGGCATCATCGCTCCGGTGTTACCGGATCTGGTCCGTCAGTTCGAAGGCGGAGACTTTTCTCGTGCTTCGGCGATGATTGGCTATTTCGCTTTCGCCTGGTCCACCATGCAGTTTCTTTTTTCTCCCGTACTTGGTGCCTGGTCAGACCGTTTCGGCCGCCGGCCGGTAATCCTGCTCTCCTGCCTGGGCCTCGGCCTGGACTACATCTTCATGGCGGTCGCGCCGTCCCTGAGCTGGCTATTTGTCGGCCGCCTGATCTCGGGAATCACCACGTCTAATATCGCCACTGCCTTTGCCTATGTAAGCGACGTCACGCCGCCCGCAAAGCGCGCGAAGCCCTTCGGGTTGATCAGTGCCGCATTCGGGCTCGGGTTTGTCATCGGCCCAGCCCTAGGCGGCTGGCTAGGGAACCATAATCTCCGTCTTCCCTTCTGGGGCGCGGCGATCTTGTCTCTCGCCAACGCTCTTTATGGTTGTTTCGTCCTGCCGGAATCGCTGCCGCCAGAGCGCCGCTCCAAATCTGCTTGGCATATGGCCAACCCTTTAGGTTCTCTCCGCCTTCTCCGCTCGCGCTCCGAGCTCTCGGGCCTGGCGATTGTCATCACGCTCTATTACCTCGCGCACCAGTCCTTGGTCACCGTATGGGCTCTGTACACCGAATATCGTTACGCGTGGAGCCGCCGCGATGTAGGCCTTTCTCTTGCCGTTGTCGGAGTCAGCGCGGCCCTAGTTTCTGGCGTTCTTGTTGCCCCCTTTGTCAAGAAGTTTGGCGAGCGCCACAGTGTCCTTGCCGGCCTCATGTTTGGCACGCTCGGATTTCTCGGGTTTGCTCTCGCTACCCACGGCCGGATCGCTCTTGCGGTAATTCCGCTCATTGCACTTTGGGGCATTGCGGCGCCTGCGATCCAAACCCTGATGTCCCGCTGCGTGGACCATTCCTCACAAGGGAGGTTGCAGGGCGCCATCAATTCACTTCGAGCCATCACGGGCATGGCCGGCCCTCTGCTTTTCACACAGGTCTTTTCCCTCGCAATATCGGCAAAATCGAGTTTGCGTCTCCCCGGCGCACCTTACTTCGTTGCCGGATTGCTTCTGTTTTCTTCCTTGGTGCTGGCGTTCTACTTCACCCGCATGAACGCGCCGGCGCCTTCGACCGAACCGGCAGCCTCAGACCTTTCGTGATTATTGATTGAACCGGCGAATGAACCCGATTGACTGTATGCAAGATCGGCGTCTATCCTCCCTTTGGCCCGCCGCATCTGATTCTCATCACCCTGTCGAACCATCAAGGAGCTCATGTATGCCTCGCGATTCAAAAACCAATCACCAGAGCGGCACCGAGCGTGCCCGCCCGATCCTCCACCAAAATGCCCGCGAGATTCAGCCGTATGGCAAGATTGCCAAGCTGCCCATCGCTCTCGACGAGAGCACTTGCGCGGAAAGCTGCGAGAATCTCAATCAGGTTCTAGCCGATACGATTACCCTGCGTGATCTCTACAAGAAACACCATTGGCAGGTCGCGGGGCACACGTTCTATCAAATCCATCTTCTCTTCGATAAGCACTACGAAGAGCAGAACGAGTTGGTAGACACAATCGCCGAGCGCATCCAGAGTCTAGGCGGCATCAGCCTCGCCATGGCCGCCGACGTCGCCGAAACCACGATCATTCCCCGCCCTCCCCGCGGGCGCGAAGAACTCCCTGTCCAACTGTCGCGGCTGCTCGAAGCGCACGAATTCATCCTGAAAGAAGCCCGCACCATGGCCAAGAAGGCTTCCGATTCCGGCGATGACGGCACCAACGACCTTTTGGTCAGCGACGTTATTCGCACCAACGAACTTCAGGTGTGGTTCTTGTCCGAGCACCTCGTGGACGTACCGCTGGTCAAAGTCGACGCACCTACATCCGAGAAGGAAGCCGCAAAGTCCAAATCCGCCTCGGCTCGCTAGATCCCATGTTGGGTTCTTTGCTCGCGACGGCCACCGCGCGCGGCCGTCGCCTTTCTAAATTCCCCGCTTCACGGCAGCGTGAACGCAATCACGTAATCGCCTTGCTTCGAGCCCAGCTTACCGTGCCCGCCCGCCGCAATCACCAGATACTGCTTGCCTTTCCACACATAAGTCATCGGAGTCGCCTGCGCACCGGCCGGCAACTCGTATGTCCACAACTGTTTCCCGCTTTCTGAGTCAGACGCGTGCAGATGCGGATCGATCGTGGCGGAAGTGAACACCACGCCGCCCGCCGTCATCATCGGGCCGCCAAGATTGATCGAGCCGGTCTCCTTTCCTGGCACCATCGTTCCCAGTGGAACGTTCCATTCAATTTTTCCCGTAAACAGGTCAACCGCGGCGGTCGTTCCCCACGGCGGCGCATTGCACGGCGTCTTGCTCGGCGAAAACATGAACGTGCGATACATTCCGTACGCCGACGGCTCCTGATCTCCGAACTCGCCGAAGATCCGGTTGTCCTGATCCTTCTTTACTTCGCCTTCGTATTCGGCGCGCGGAATCAGCTTCATCCACGCCACCAGACGATTCGTGTTCACGACCATTAAGTGTCGAGCAGGATCATACGCGGCGCCGCCCCAGTTCACTCCGCCGACGTTTCCCGGAGCCTGGATCGTTCCTTTCAAACTCGGCGGCGTAAAAATTCCTTCATTCCGCGAGGCGCGTACTTTGTCCGCGCACCATTTCACATCGTCCGGCGTAGGCCCCCACGCATCTTCCGGCTCAAATTTTTCCGGCACCAACGAGATTGTCGAAAACGGCTGTGTCGGTGAAGTCTCCTCGCCCGCAATATCCGTTTGCGGAACTTTCCGCTCCTCCACCGGCAGCAGCGGCTTTCCAGTGAGCCGATTCAGTACAAACACGTGCCCCATCTTCGTGTTGATGACCACCGCCGGAGCGCCATCTCTCCACGTGAACAGTGTCGGCTGCGCCGCCACGTCGTAATCCCACAAATCGTGATGAACGACCTGGAATCCCCACACAAACGACCCTGTCGAAGCCCGCAGCGCCACCACCGAGTTCGCCCACTTGTCGTCGCCCTTGCGGATTCCGCCAAAATAATCTGGCGCAGCACTTCCGGTCGGCACGAACACCAGATCGTGTTCTGCGTCCACCGAGAACGCGGCCCACGCGTTCCCCGCGCCCGTCCGCGGCGTCGTCTTCGCCGCCCACGGGATCGGATCCCAAGTCCACCGCAATCTTCCCGTTCGTACGTCAAACGCGCGAACAATTCCGCGCCCCGTATCCACTCTCCAGTTGTCCGCAATCGACGAACCAACGATCACCAGGTCCCCATAAATCGCAGGCGGCGAAGTTACTTGATATCCGCCCGTCCATTCCGTTTGCGTCGCCGCGTCCTTGTTCAGATCAACCTGCCCCTGGAAGCCAAAATCCTTGCATGGCTTCCCCGATTTGCCATCCAGCGCGATCAGCCGCGCATCCAGCGTACCCACAAAGATTCTCAGCTTACAGGGCGCGTTCTCTTTTCCCTGATGGTCGATCCATGCCGAAACGCCACGAGACGTCACCTCCGACCGGCTCATCGTTAAATCCACTCCCGGGTCGTAGTCCCAAATCTTTTCGCCATTTCCCGGATCGAGCGCGATCACCTGGTTATACGGCGTCGTCAGAAAAAGCTTGCCGTCCACCAGAATCGGCGTCGCCTCGAACGCCGCTTTCTTCGCCAGCCTTGTTTCAATCGCCGTCGCTCCCGTGCGGAAAGTCCACGCAACTTTCAGCTTGTCCACGTTGCTGCGATCAATTTGCGCCGCCGTGGAGTAGCGCGTTCCGCCCTCATCGCCTCCGTACGCTAACCAGCCGGCTTCGGGCTTCGTCTGTCCAAAAGCCACCGCCGCGTAAGCGATGCAAACGATTCCAACCACCACACCTCTCCAAACGCTTCCAGACAAAACCGTCGAATCCCACTTCGCTCTCTTCGCCCTCATCCGTCATCTCCGCAATAACGTTTCTCCGGAAAATCTTTGCCATGCTCCTACTACCGTTCGCTCATCGCTACGATCTTCGCAGGACGTTTGTTTCAGAATTTTCGCCGGCCTAAGCAACCATTTTTTCTTGCAAGGAAATCTCACCGTTCACGTTCTAACCTCGCCGGGCTTTTAGCGGTTGCACGCAAAGCCTCTAACCGGGCCCGGAGTTCAGTGTCCGCAGTTCGCCTGCACGGACTTGAACGAATCAAGGACACACACATGATCAACTTTCTGGTTCTTCTGGTTTCAGGAAGATCGCTCTCGAAGTGTCTCACGATTCCCACTCTCGCATCGCTTCTCGTCGCCGTACCGGCGGGTCTCGCGCAAGAATCATCGCGACCACCGGGGCCCGGCTGGGTCGTCATCGGTCTGGACGAATACAAGACGCTCCGCGCGAAAGCCTATCCTCCCGAGCGCGAACCCGAACCGCCTCCCGTTGAAGCCACGCTCTCTCGCGTGGACTACGACCTTCACGTCAATGGCGAATTTGCCTCCGGCCGCGCCAACCTCACCATCGACGTGCTTAAAGACGGCTGGGTGCGGGTTCCGATTCCCGCCGGTCTCCTGGTGCGCGAAGCCAAGCTCGACGGCAAATCGGTCTCGCTTATCTCCGGCCCTGCCGCGGGTAAATCCGGCGGCCAGCTCGCCGCAGTTCTGTCTCACACCGGCCGCTCCACGCTCGTACTCGACATCGCTCTACCGATCGCGGCCAACGCCGGCGAAGAAAGTATTTCCCTCCCACCTTCCTCTTCTGGAGTAACTCGCGCGACACTCGAACTTCCCCGCCAGGGCGTGGACATCCGCCTCGCCGGTGGCTTGCTTTCTGATCGTTCCGAAACGGCCAAGGCCAACCGCTGGGTCGTCTACGCTACCGGCAATTCACCGCTCACCTTTTCTTGGAAACGCAAAACCGAAGACCGTCGCGCCGAACTTCCCCTCCGTCTGCGCGGCAATCTCACACAACTTCTCGGCCTCGGCGAAGACTCCGCCTCTCTTTCCGCTGAAGTGAATCTCGAAATCGCGCAGGGCCTCGCCCGCGAAGTGAAGCTCGAGATCCCACCGCAAATCACCATCAACCAAGTCCTCGGCGCCAGCGTAGCCGACTGGGAGTCCAAGGCGGGCGAAAAGTCCGGCGAACTCACCGTCACTTTTCTCGAACCAGTCGATCAGTCAACGCGCTTCGTCATCACCGGTGAAGCGCGCCTCCCCCGCGAAGGTCAGATCGCAATTCCGCTGCTCAAGCTGCTTAACGCCGAACGCATTTCCGGCGGCTTCGCCATCGAAATCCTCGGCGCCGGCGAGATTAAGGACGTTAAAACGCAAGGCTTCGAAAATGCCGACGCCAGCGACCTCGGCGAGCTCGTGGCCAACCGTCAGTCGCCTTCGCTCGCGGCGTTTCGCCTTCGCGCCGGCGACGCCAACCAACCCCGCGCGCTCACGCTCAGTGTCGCTCGCTACGACCAGCAAGCCGTACTCCTTGCCAACGTCGAGGAAGCCCGCTATCGCGTTCTCCTCAGCAAGGAAGGCAAAACTCTCGTCCAGGCGCGCTACGCAGTACGCAACAATCAGCGCAATTTCGTCAAGATCATGCTGCCCTCTGGCGCCACGCTGTGGAGCGCGGCTCTTTCCGGTCAGCCCGTTCGCCCTGGGCAGGCACCTGACGGCAGCCTCCTCCTGCCTCTCGAAAAATCAAAACCGGGTTCCAGTTTCGCCGACGATCCGCCTGAATTCGCCGTGGAAATCGTCTACCTCACTGCCGGCACCACCTGGACTGACAAAGGCAAAGCCCGCATCGCTCTTCCCGCCCTCGATCTGCCCGTCTCGCGCACCGGCTTGCAGGTTTATTATCCGCCGCTGTTCCGCGTCAGTTCCGAACCTGGCATCTTCCACACCGAAACCTATGCCGATCCGCTTTCTGCGGCCCTGAACACTTCCGACGACGCTAGAACAACTGGAAGGCTGCTGCACGTGGCTTCTGGAGTAGCCGGCGGCGTCGGCTTCGGCAACAGCATGGGTGCCGACACAGGTATGGCCGCACTCAGCGCAGTTCCACCGCCGCCTCCCGCCGGCGGCGTCGCGGGCCTTCCCCTTAACGGACGCAACGTCGCTGAATTCTCGGCGCTAACGCCGGTTCCACCAGACCAGACCAAGACGCTCGTTGACAAATATCGCTCTAGCACCGCCGTAGGCCGCGCCACTGGAGTCCTTCCCCTCTCCGTAAACTTTCCTGCTTTCGGCCCGTCCGTCTATCTCGTCTCTGAACTCACCAGCGAAAACCAATCTCCATCTGCCGAACTCAGCTATCAGCAAGACAAAAAAGGAGGCGCGCGATGAACACGAAAGAAGCCAACTCCATGAAAACGAAGCCGTTTCATTCCATTCTTGCTCTCGTCACGTCCGCTGCGCTGATCGCCATGGTGACTCTGCACGCACAAACTCTGCGCGCCCAACGGCCCGACATCCTCCCGCTCCCCACTTCCGGCAACGTCACGCTCTCTCTCGACGAATACAACCGCCTCATCACCCTCGCCGCCAAGCCTGTGAAAAAACCCGAAGGCGTGCCACTTAACTACGCCATTCAGCACGCCGACCTCAAGCTCCACGTCACTAGCGACTCTGTCTTGGGCTCCGTACAACTCGAAGGTGAAACCTACACCAAGAACGCCACCAAAGTCGGTCTCACCACAGGCATGACCATCCTGGACGCTCGCCAGGACGGCAAACTCCTTCCGCTCCAGCTCGACAACGGCGTGACCACCGCGGTCCTCCCGGCCGCTGCTAGCTTTGCTGTCGCTCTTGACGCCGGTCTTCCGCTCGGCATCGAAGCCGGCCGCGCCTCGTTCGCCATCCCCGTTCCTTCCGCAGGCAGCGCGCGCCTTTCGCTCATCGTTCCCGGCGATCACACCAACGTACGCATCGCCCCCGGCCTCATCACCAATCGCTCTTCCGCCAACGGCCAAACCTCCATCGAAGCCACTCTCGTCCCGGGCCAGACCGCTTCCGTCTGGTGGACCACGCGCGAAGTTGTCACGCCCACCGTTCCACGCGAAGCCCGCTTCCTCTCCAGCCTGAAAACTCTTTTCACCGTCAGCGAATCCGATCTCCGTATCGCCGCCCTTGCCGACGTCACGGTCGTCCAAGGCGATCCCGCCCAGTTCACGCTCACGGTTCCCGCCGGCTACGAAGTCACCAGCGTCACCGGTCCCACGCTCGAATCCAGCGAAACGCAAGACAACAAGCTCGTCCTCAACGTCACCAATCCCGCGCAACGCAGCCACGAATTTCTCATCTCGCTTGAAAAATCCGTCAACGATTCCAAAGCCGACGCGCCGTTCCTCGCCTTCAACAACACCCAGCGCGAAAGCGGCGAAGCCCTCGTCGAAGGATCCGGCACCATGGAGCTCACGTCAAAAGAAGCCGGCAGCCTCAAACGCATGGATGTGAAGGAAGTGAATCCCTATCTACGCGCGCTCTCGCGTTTTCCTCTGCAAGCTGCGTTTCGCTATCACCGCCAGCCGAGCGAACCGCCGGCGCTCGCTCTCGCCTGGACGCGCTTCCCCGATTCCAGTGTCCTCGCCGCTGTTGCCGAACGCGCTGTCGTCACCACGCTTGTCACGATCGAAGGTAAATCCCTCACCGAAGTAAAACTCACGGTGAAAAATCAGGCCCAGCCATTTCTGAAAGTGGATTTGCCAAAAGGCGCCAGCATCGTCTCCGCCGATGTCGCAGGCGAAAAAGTAAAACCGGTCCAGGGCTCCGATGGCTCCCGCGTCCCGCTCCTCCGCCCAGGCTTCCGCCCCAACGGCGCTTATGAAGTCTCTTTCGTGTTCCTCCACTCCGGCGCGCCGTTCGCCAAAAAAGGCGGCTCCGACCTTTCTCTTCCGAAAATGGATGTACCGATTGATCTGCTCCAGTGGGAAGTCTTCCTGCCCCACCAATACAAAGTGAAAGACTTCGGCGGCGACGCTCTCGCCACCAGCCTCCTGCCCCCAACCTTCGGCGGCGCAGGCGACTTCGCGCTGGATAAAGACGTTTCGTACTATATTGCGCCGGCAAATGAGCGCGATTTCAAATTGCCTGCGCTGGCGCCCGGTCAAATCGGCGGTCTCATCCTCGACTCGAGTGGCGCCACGATTCCTAATGCTCGGGTAACGGTCATTCATCCCGACAGCGGCACCACCATGAATGCGACAACGGATTCCGAAGGACGCTGGGTCATCTCGAACGTTCCCTCTGGAAAAATCAAGATCAACGCAACCGCAACCGGCTTCCACAGCTACGCGCAAGAAGCTAACTACGACCCCAGTCGGCCGCTGCCTCTTAGCGTCAATCTGAACGTCGGCGCGGCTACGGAAACCGTCATGGTTAGCGCCTCCGTATCTGACGTGCAAACTTCTTCAGCACAAATCGAAAAACAAGCCCGCAAGCGTGCTCTAGAACAAGAGCGCGCTGCCTCCTCCAACGTCACCAATCTCCAGCAGCGCGTCGCCGGAGTCCTCCCCGTTGCCGTGGACGTTCCCCGCGCCGGCAACTCCTATCGCTTCGTCCGCCCTCTTGTCCTCAACGAAGAGACCCGAGTCACCTTCACCTACAAAACCAAGTAGAAGTCATTTCCGAGTTCGGGAGCCCAGCTCCCGCTTTCTTCATCTCAACTTTCTGCTCAGATCCTTTAGCAACGGCTCTGCTGCTGCCGGCAATCGTGGCACCTGTTCTTTCGCTTGGCAGGCGCGCTCACCTCTGGCCCTAGCCGTGCTTCTTTCCAAGAAAACCGGTTCGCATGGCGCGATTTGCTCAGTTCAACGAAGCGTTTCGCCGACAACGTGCTGCGTTCCGGCTACGTTCGTCGTCCGTCCGGCCTTCTTCGTGTTGGGTAATCGATGAAGATACCCGTATTCTGAGGGAGGCTCGCTTTAGGTCTTGGGTGTTTGTGGTTCGCCGCGTCAGCGGCCTGCGCGCATAAAGGCGATTGGCAAGCCGTCGAAAATCTGAAACCTGGTACTGTTGTTTCAGTTAAAACTCGTCATCGCTACTTGTGCACCGCAGACAACGT
>UEXQ01000360.1_pt1 | contig 20692 bp, 16 predicted proteins | sample 4301111 | NCBI WGS metagenome assembly UEXQ01 (sample SAMEA4773181, study PRJEB27434) | metagenome | biome: 2259; feature: agricultural soil; material: soil | place: USA | collected 2014-09 | depth 0.25 m
AAAATCCACTTTTCCGCCGACGATGCTCCAGCAACCAGCCTCAGGGGCACGCTTGCGCAGCGTCAGCAGCACTTGATCGGGCGGATTGAGTATGAGCACTCCCACACCGACGCGGGGAACGGAGTTGCATTCTAGCTCATGGTTCATCGAGAACCTCGCGTGCTCGCGGAAGGAAAAACCCCACGGTCTAAGGACCGCGGCTACAGGGCGTTGACGGAGCGCTGTTGCCCGAGATTAAAAACGTGCTCAGCGAGGGCGTAGCCGCCGAAAAGGACGGCGGCGTAGAAAAGGTCGCCGGCCAGGGTGTTCCAGAACAGCGGGAGCGCGTTGGCAAAGCAGGTGGAGAGGCCGGCCACTGTCCGGGGATAGAAACCGCCCAGAGCCCACAACGCGAAATTGGTGGCGAGGAAAAATTGCAGCGCGCCGAGGAAGACGGCGCCGCCGATGCGCACGAGTGTACGGGAGTGGGCGAGCCAGCGGCCAATGGCGACGCTGAGAGCAAAACTGACATATACAATGAACATCAGCTTGTAGAGGCCGACGAAGAGGTCACCGGCGAAGAGAGCCGTCAGCGGCAGCAGGAAAGCCGCCCAGCGATTGCGGAAGAGCGAGCCGGAGAAGATGGCCATGGCGCCGATGGGCGTGAAGTTCATGGGATGCGGCAGAATGCGAACGGATGCGGCGATGAGAATCAGCAGGGCAGCTACGACAAACGGAAACGCGTAGAGTCGGCGATCGCTATTTTCCTTTTCAACTTTCATGGCGTTTGCTCCTTCAGATCACAAAATGTGAAGCCCTCGCGATCGACGACTTCTCCACGCTGTACTGCGATAGTTTTGCTAAAGATTGGGCCGGCGAAGACAAACGTGTGGAACTCGCCGTTTTCGCCACACGGGTCGACGTTTTCGGGTAAGTCAGCGAAAAATTGCGGGGTCAGCTCGCGGCCAGCGAAGCTGCGGTCTAGTTTCTTCGGGTCGATGCAGACGGCGATGGCACGAAAGCCGAGGTAGCCGAATTCACGGGCAAGTTCGCGAGTGTCGCGCTTCCAGATGGGAAAGATGGCGCGGATGTTGAGGCGAGCGAGGTTGCTCTCGCGATATTCGCGCAAGTCCTGGAGGAAGATGTCGCCAAAGGCGACGGTCTGTACTCCGGCCGCGAGTTGCGCGCGGAGTGACCGCTCCATGCGCGATTCATAAATTGGGTTGACGCACTGTGGCGGAATGCAAACTTCGTGCAGAGGCAGGCCGAGGGCTTCGGCTTGCCGGAGAAGCAGGCTGCGGCGAACACCGTGCATGCTGATGCGGTCGTAACCCTCGGTGACGGTGGTGAGCAGACCGGTGACGCGCTCGTCGGTGCGCTGCTGAAGGGCATGCAAGGCGAGTGCGCTGTCCTTGCCGCCGCTCCAGCAGAAGAGGACGGGCTCCGGCGATGCCGTCAATTCTTGCCTCCAAAGCGGTAGGCCATGCCTACGCGGACTTCGCGGCCGAGCGCAGGATAGCCGAGCGCGTCCTGGTAGGACTTGTCGAAGAGATTGGCGGCGCGGAGAGACGTGGAAACGCCGCGGCCGATCTGGTACGTGGTCGCCAGGTCGAAGCGGGCGTAGCCGGGAGTACGCGTGAGGCCGAGGTTGAGGAAGTCGCTGTCGGTGCGCTGGCCGGAGAAGTAGCCTGCAGCAGTGAAACCGAGGCGGCGCCAGGTAGCGAGCGCGGTGACCGAACCGGAGTTGACCGGACGTCGCGCGAGGCGGTTGCCGGGAAGTTGCGTAGGGTCGAAGGGATCGGCGGCCACGAGGATCAGGCTGTCGTCGTAGGTGTAGTTCCCTTTCACCATCAGCCAGCGGTTGACGCGTGCTTCGGCGGTGATGTTGGTGCCGCGGGCACGAGCGCGGTCGGTGTTGAAGAAATAGCCGAAACCAAAGATGGGGCCGGTGCCGGGCGGGAGGCTGCAGAAATTGTTGGATCCGCCGCAAAAGGCGAAACTAATCATGTCGTAAAAGCGGTTGGAGAAATATTCGCCGGTAAGGCGAATGCGATCGTTGTCAAGTTTCTGAGCGAGGCCGATGGTCCAGGTCTTGCTGGATTCAGGTTTCAAATTTGGATTGCCGATGTCGCCGAAGGCATCGTCGAAAATCTGATCGAAGCGGGGCTCCTTGATGCCCTGTCCGTAGAAAGCGCGGAGACGCGTTTCGCCCCAGAAGCCGCGGCCCTGCAAAAGTGCAAGTGACGCGCCGGCGCGGGGAACGACGCGAGTACCAAAGTAGCCGTTGGCTTCCGCACGAACACCGAAATTGAGTGAAGCGCGGGGGTGGGGCGAATAACGGAAGTCTAAAAATCCAGCCTGATTGTTGCGGCGAACGTGGCCTTCAGCAAGAAACGGGATGGATGCGTTCTCGACTTCATACTGGTAGCCAGCGGTGGCACCGAAATTTTCGAGCAGGTAGCTGGACTGCGCGTTAAGGCCGGCGCGATTGTATTGATAGCGGCTGCCGGGATCGGTGAAGTCGCAAAACTGCCCGGTAGCAATCGCGTTCGGGCTTGCCGGATCCTGCGGGCAAAATGAATTGGGGCCGATGTAAAAGCTCTGTATTGGATCGGCGGTGAACTGGCGATTGTAGGACTCTGCGCCCATGAGCTGGTGGTGCCAATGCTTGCCGGTTGCGAAATCCCAACGGACATTGGAGCTGAAGAATTGGTAGTCGGTGTGGGAATCGGGGCTGGCAGGCTCAAGGAGAGTTTGCCCGGGAGTCTGCGTGTTGCTGGTGTTGTTTCGGAGCGACAGCCGGAGTTGATGGTCCTCGCCGAGGCGGTAGCCGAAGTTGCCGGAGAGCGTGCGGTTGATGAAGGCGTTGATGTCCTGCGGGCCATTGGTGGAGAAATAGGACGCGGCACTAGAGTAATCGAAGTTGCCAAGAAGGCCGCTGATCTGCGCGCCACCGCGACCGGTATCGAAATTTCCGCCTTCGGCAAAAATGGCGACTTCGGGAATGCGTGTGGTGCCGCGATGGGTAAAGACCTGGATGACGCCGGAGACGGCGTCGGAGCCGTAGACGGCGGATTCGGCGCCGCGCACGACTTCAATCTTGTCCACGTTGTCGAGCGTAAAGTTGGCGAAGTCAACGGCGTTGCCGGGTTCGTTGACGGGCGTGCCGTCCACGAGGACTTTGGTGTAGGCGGAGCCGCCGCCGTTGAGGAAGATAGAGGCTGAACCGCCCTCGGGGCCGGTGCGGCCGATAGCTACGCCGGGAGAAGTGAGGAGCGCGTCGGGAAGCGTGACGGCGAGGCGCGCGGCGATATCTTCGCGGGTGATGACGTCCACGGGAGCGGTGGTTTGCTGGATGGGTAGCGGCTGCGCTTGCGCCGTGACCACAACGCTCGAGGAAAGGCGTTCTAGGTCGAGGCGAAGGTCAAGCGTGCGCGGGGAATTTGCGGCGGTGAGGTCCAGATCGAATTCGCGCGAAACGAAGGGCTTGTTTAGAAACGCGACGTGGTACGTGCCGGGTGGGAGCGTGAGTGAGTACGCACCATCCGTAGCGCTGGTGGCTTTCCAGAGATGCGCTTGCGAGTCGCTGGCGAGTTGTGCGACGACCTGAACGCCGCCGACGCCGGCGCCGCTGGAGTCAAGCAGAGTTCCCTTGAGTTGTACGTCGGGTGAAGAGGATTGCGGTGACGCGATTGCGGTGGTGCCGAACAAAATCAGAAAAGCGAGAACGCCAAGCAGAGTTTTCATTGGTCTCCTCCGCTCCCTCACGCGCGGGAGTTGAAGGCTGTTCCCATTGTTTTGCCGCGTTGTGCGAAGGCCCGCCCTCTAAAGAGGGCGGCTACAGGTGATGCACAACGGGATTCAATAGGACTGCGGACCTCGCCGGTCTCCTGGCTTGGCGGCGGTGCCCTGCGAAGTTCAGGGCAAGGTGCAAGTGCCTTCCCGCCGGCGCCGTCGATTCAACCCAAAAACCCCGCGGTCTGAAGACCGCGGCTCCAGGTGCAGCGCATTGGCAGTGGCGGCTTGCGAATTCCGCTTTACAGTCGCGCGGCGGCGACGGCTGCTCTTGCCCAGATCCGGCAGGGCAGCAGCATAAAGCCGCTGCTACATTCGGAAGGCAAGAACTCCGTACTTCCCGTGCACGAAGTCCGCGATGATTGTGGAGGGGCGAAGCCCACTGTTGGGTTACTAGGTCGCGTCAAATGACGCGCGGAAAATGCCGGGCTGAACTCGCCGGCGCTACATCCCAACCTTTACTGCGCTCCAGGCAGAATGCTCACGCGGGGACGGCCGGATGCACCGGTCTCCACGGTGAGCTGTGTCTGGAAAACCTGTTCGAGCAGATCGCGCTGATAGACGCCAGCAGGCGGGCCAACGCGCAGGCACTTGCCTTTTTGCAGGAGAACGACCTGATCTGTGTATTCGCCGGCGAGGTTCAATTCGTGGGTTACAACCACGACGGTGTAGCGATTCTCCGCGGCAAGGCGACGAAGCGTTTCGAGAAGGTCTACCTGAGCGCCGATATCGAGGTGCAGCGTGGGTTCGTCGAGTAAGAGGAGTAGCGGTTGTTGTGCTAGGGCACGGGCTAGAATCACACGCTGCTTTTCGCCGCCGGAGATCTGGTCCATCCAACGATCGGCGAGATGCTCGGCGCCGACTTGCGCCAGCGCGTTCTGCGCGATGGTGACATCTTCGTCGGATTCGAAGCGCAGCGATTTGCCGTAGGGATGGCGGCCTTGCAGAACGAACTCCCAAGCTTTCGAAGGAAAGAGAAGCTGGCTTTCCTGTTGCACCATGGCGATGCGCTGGCCGCGAGCGCGCGGTTCGAGTTGATGCGTAACGAAGCCGTTGAGCAAGACGCGGCCAGAAAGCGGTTGGAGCGTGCCGGAAATGATTTGCAGCAGCGTGGATTTGCCACTGGCATTAGGGCCGAGGACGGCGACGACTTCGCCGGCTTTGGCCTGGAAGCTGGTCGCTTCGAGTGTGAATACGGGAGCCTGCTGCGGATTGGGCGTGTAGGCGTAGCTGACTTGCTCGACGCTGAGGCGCGGATCGTTTGCAATGCGCGTCGATTCACCGGCGCCGCGGGCCGCAGATTTCACGCCGGCGGTCACGCGAACCTCCGCCGCAGCAGATAGATGAAGAGAGGCGCGCCGGCGATGGCGGTGATTGCGCCGACGGGGAGTTCATTGGGCGCAGCGATGGTGCGCGCGAGAATGTCCGCGATGACGACAGCGATAGCGCCGCCAAACGCTGATGCTGGGATCAGGATGCGATGGTCGGCGCCATAAATCATGCGCATGAGATGCGGGATCAGGAGACCGACGTAGCCGACGGCGCCGCTGACAGAGACAGCGAGTCCGGTCAGCGCCGATGCGGCGATGTAAGCGATGATACGGACGCGGCGAACGTCTACGCCCAAGTGCATCGCTTCTTTTTCGCCGGCGAGAAGAAGATTCAAGTCGGAAGCAGTGGTGTAGATCACTACAGCGGCCACGACAAATCCGACGCGAAGTACCCAAGCCAGCGGTTGCGATGGAACGGCGGAGAGTTCGCCCATCAGCCAGTACGCCATGCCGCGAAAATTGCTGCTGGGAAGAGTGGTTAGAAGCAGCACGATCAAGGCGGAAAGAAGCGACGCAATGATTACGCCGCCGAGGAGGAGCGTGCTGCTGTCGATCTGTCCGTTGCATGGCCGAGGAAGTAAACCGCGGTGATGGCGACGGCGGCGCCGAGAAACGCGCCAAGCGGAGTAAAGACGGCAGCGATTTCGGGCGTCAGCGCCAGATGCGGCTCCAGAAGAAGAGCAAGAATCGCGCCAACGGCTGCGCCGCTGGAAACGCCGAGTACATACGGATCGGCGAGAGGATTGCGAAGCAATGCTTGAAAACTGGTGCCGGCAATCGAAAGCGCCGCGCCAACGAACGCTCCCAACAGGATGCGTGGCAGGCGCAAATTCAGGATGAGGCTGTACTCGGAGGAGATGTCACTGCTCTTGCCAAGGAAAACGCGTAGCAGATCGCGGCCAAGACCGTAAAGCGAGACATGAATGGCGCCGAACTTGAGGGCGAGAACCATCACGCAAAAAAGAATGATCGCCAAGATCAGACACTGCAGCAGGAGGCGGCTGAGCGTGAGTGGCCGCATCAGTTTTTTCCCTTTGGAAGCGACGCTGGCTGCGCACCGGCTGTTTCGGGAAAAACGTCGGGATGCAACTGGCGTGCAAGATCCTCGACTGCGGAAAACAGGCGCGGCGCCGGCCGGTTGATCGCCTCGCTGATCACAACAAACTTTCGCTGCTTCACAGCATCGAGCAAGTTCCAGCCGGGACGTTTCGCAAGCGCCTCGACGTCGCGGGCCACTTGTTCGGAATGGCTGTTCGCGAAGACGAGGAACTGGGGCTGCAGGCGAACCATTTCTTCGAGGCTAATGTGTGGCCAATCTTGCGAAGACTCGACTACCGAAGTCGCGCCGGCATGAGTGAGGGCGTCGGCGATAAACGTGTGCTTGCCGACGGAAATCAATGGTTCGGTCCAGACGACGAAGAGCGACCGCGCCGGCGAGACGTTCTGCAGCTTTTCTTGCAGAAGTTTTTCTTTTTGCAGCAGCTCTGCATCCAGCGCTTCACCGGCCGAAGGATTTCCCAGGAGGTCCGCCAAACGGTGTACCGAGCTGCGAATTTCATCGAGATTGTGCGGATCGGTGGAATACGTTGCGATACCCAGGCGCTCGAGTTGTTGAACGGTTTCCAAGCGGTTCAGGCTCTTGATGACCAGCACCACATCGGGCTTCAATTGCGCGATTTCTTCCAAGCTGGGGTTGGTGGCGCCGCCGACTTTGTGGAGTTTCGTTGCAGCCTCGGGATAGTCGCAGTAGTCGGTATCTCCCACCAAAAGGTTTTCGAGGCCGAGCGCGTAGATGGACTCCGTAACGCTAGGCGCTAAGGAAACAACTCGCCGAACGGGAACAGGAATGCGAACGGTGCGGCCGGTTTCGTCGGAAACCGTGCGAAAGGTTCCTTGTGTCTGTGCCGCGATGGCGCGTTCGGCGCGGGCGCACAACGCGAATGAGGACACCGCGCAAGCAAGAAAACTGAGGCCAATGGCACGGCGTAGCGAATGAAGTTGGAGGCGTTGCTTCAAGTGACGACGGCTCTTCGGTCGAGCCTGATTCCTTGTCTGCGACAGGGTACAAACAAAAATGGCCCGCGAGTCCCGGGCCACCGGCGCAACTCCCTCTCGCGAGGAGTTCCGCGAACCGCGGCATGGGAGGGTAGCCTGGCTTACGGCGGTGAGCCGATTACAGTGGCGGGACCGCGGCCGAATCGCACGGCCTTCCCCGCTTCCCTTGCCTGCAATTTGTAGAGAGAGTTTACGGTGGGGACGGCTCGCGCGTCAACGTGAGCTAGCGGTTCTTCCAGTTCGGCTTGCGTTTCTGCACGAGCGCGTGCAGCCCTTCCTGCGAATCTTCGAGGCGGTAGAGTTCATTCAGGAAAATTCCCATCGAGTGCTTGAGGCCGTCGCGCAGCGACATGCCCATTCCGCCCAGGATCGCTTTTTTAGCCATGGTGAGGACCGCGCCGGAGTGTCCGGTCATGCGTGCGAGCAGATCCTTGACCGTCATTTCAAGTTGAGCTTCTGGCACCAGGCGATTCACGAGGCCGAGATCCAAGGCACGCTCGGCAGTAACCGGTTCGCCTGTGAGGACCAGCTCCAGGGCGACCTTCGGCCCGACCAGATAAGGGAGAATTGTGGAAGCGAGCGGTGGAAACATGCCGATGGTAATTTCGGGTTGAGCGAAACGTGCTTTGGGAGTAGCGATCACCATGTCGCCGAAGGCGGCCAGCTCGGCGCCGCCGCCAATTGCCGGACCGTTAACGACGCAAATAACCGGTTTGGCGACATCCACCATCGCCGCAAAAGCGGCATGAAAAGCGTCCAGCATCTGAAAAACGCGCTGCGAAGTGTATTCGCCGACTTCGATACCGCCGCAGAAAACCTTGCAGGCGGAATCGAGCAGGATGATTTTGATGTCTTCGCGGGAACCGACATACTCAATCCCTTCGGCCAGTTCGCGAAGGATGGCTTCATTGAGAAGGTTGTGTTCGGGGCGGCTGAGGGTCATACGCGCTACGCCGGAATCCAGACGGACCTTTACGAATTCGTAGTCTTCAATCTTCTTCTTCTTCGGCAGAACTACGAATTCTTCGGCATTGACCGTCTCGACCATATCGCCTCCGCGCCAGCGTTCACGCGCAGCTATTCCTCACCCTTAAGGGTTTGTACAACCCTCAAACCCGGACACGGCGATGCTAGCACGGCGCTTCGAGGCGGTTGCATTGAGGGCCAGGGCTGGTGCGCAAAGAGTTGCTGTCCTCAAGGCCGAGGGAGTCCGTTATCCTATTGAGCATTATGAATTGGGCATCGGCTGCTACTGGTACGGCAATCGCACTGGCGCTTTCGGGAGGTCTGGACAAGGACGGTTTCCCTGCTCCTAACGCCTGGGAAAACGCGCAGCCGGTGCGCTTTGCTGCCGATTGGCAGGGCAAGAACTCCGATCCGCAGCGCAGCACGGAAGTTCGCCTGCTCTGGACCAAGGAAACGCTTTTTCTGCGTTTTCAATGCCGCTATCGCCATCTGACCACTTTTTCCGACAGCGACCCGGATGGGCGACGATATCAACTCTGGGACCGCGACGTTGCGGAAGTCTTCCTCCAGCCGGATCCGGCGAGGCCGCATCGCTACTGGGAGTTTGAGATCAGTCCAAATGGCATGTGGGTCGACCTGGATATTGATCTGGACAAACCTCCTGGCCACAAGGGAAACCCGCTCAGCGGAATGAAGTCGCGGGTGCATGCGGACGAGAAGCAAAAGATTTGGACGGCGGAAGTTGCCTTGCCGATGCGGACTCTGGCGCCAAACTTCAGCTCTCAAGCAGATTGGCGGGTGAATTTTTTCCGCGTGGAGGGACCGACCGAACCTCGGTTTTATTCTTCCTGGCAGCCAACAGGCACGCTGAAGCCGAGTTTTCATGTGCCCGAAGTTTTCGGGAAACTCAGCTTCCGATAGCATCCGCGCCCGACGTATTCTTACTCCGACATGAAACTTCGCCGTTCGCGCGCGCCGATACTGCTTGTTCTTTTTTTCGTCATATACGTTAGTCACGCAACCGTAGCCGCGAGTCCGCGAGCCGCGCAAAGCAGCAACGCACCGATTGTCACCAAAGTCGAACCTCCGAACTGGTGGGTGGGGCTAACGCCGGATCTGATGGTATTGGTATCCGGCCACAGACTGCAGGCTACAAAAGTCGCATGCAATTTGCCGGACGTGGTCGTGAGTCGCACACAAGCTACGCAGGGCGGCGAGTATCTTTTCGTTTGGCTGAAGTTTGGGCCAAAGCTGCGGTCCGGCACGGTTGTTTGCCGCGCGACAACGCCCGCCGGCGAAGCTTCGTTCGAATTGCCCTTGGCCGCCAGACAGCTGACAGCGCAGCGTTTTCATGGGTTGAGTTCTGACGACGTGATCTACCTGATCATGCCGGACCGCTTTGCGAACGGCGACCCGACAAATGACGAACCGGCGGAATTTCCCGGATCGCACGACCGCACGAAACCGCGCGCCTGGCATGGCGGCGATCTAAAAGGCATCCGCGACCATTTGCCTTATCTAAAAGACTTGGGAGTGACGACGCTGTGGCTGACGCCGGTTGTGAAAAACGGCGCCACGCAGGACTATCACGGTTATGGCGCCGTGGATCTGTATGCGGTCGATCCGCACTTGGGCTCGCTCGATGAGTACAAAGGCCTGGCGTCTGATTTACGCAAGCAGCGCATGAAACTCTTTTTTGACATAGTGCCCAACCACGTCGGACCGAAACATCCGTGGGTAGCCAAGCCGCCGCTGCCAGACTGGTTTCATGGCATTGCGGAAAAACATTTGGATTCGTATTCGCCGATCAAAAACTCCTTCTACGGACTGAACACCGAAGCGCCCAGCAAAAATGATCCGTTTGAGGCCCTCGCCGATCCCCATGCTACGGGAGCGATGCGGCTCAACCTCACCGACGGCTGGTTTTTCGGCATTCTTCCCGACCTGAACGCTGAGAATCCCACCGTTGCCAAATATCTTTTGCAGAATTCGATCTGGTGGATCGAGTCGGCAGGACTGGATGGCTTGCGCGTTGATACGTTCCCGTACGTTTCGCGAAGATTCTGGGAGCAGTGGCACGCGGGCCTGCGGCGAATCTATCCGAACCTGACAACGATCGGCGAAGTGTTCCACCCCGATCCCGTTGTCACGTCGTTCTTTGTGGGCGGGAAAAAGAGCTGGGACGGAATCGACACTAGTGTGTCTACGGTTTTTGACTTCCCCCTATTTTTTGCGATTCGCGATGTTTTGCTACGCGGTGCGCCTGCTGGTCGCATTGCCAATGTTCTGCGACAGGATGCACTCTATCCACATCCGGACTGGCTGGTTCCATTTTTTGCGAATCACGATGTGCCACGAATGATCAGCGAACCGGGCAGTTCGCCGGAAAAGCTGTTGTCGGCGTTTGCGCTGACTCTGACGCTGCGCGGCATTCCGGAACTCTACTACGGTGATGAAATCGGCATGACGGGGGGCGGCGATCCCGACAATCGGCACGACGTTCCGGGAGGCTGGCCCGGCGACGCGCGCAATGCCTTTACGGATGAAGGCCGCACACCCGAGCAGCAGCGCATTTTCGCGGCTGTGCGGAAACTGCTTATCTTGCGTCGCGAACATCCGGCCCTGCGAACCGGCAAACTGTTTCATCTGTTTTCAGATGATGGGTCGTACGTTTTCCTTCGCCAAACTGACGACGAGAGATTGGTGATTGTGTTCAACAACGGGAAAGCGCAACGAATTCTGGCGATTCCTCAGGCCAACACGCCGGCAGAGAACGCAGAGAGCGTCCACGCGTTGTATGGCGAAGCGTTTGGTACCTCAAACGGCAAGGAATTGCGAATCACCGCTCCTGCGCAGTCGGTTTCCATTTTCTCGCTGAATTGATCGCAGGCTAAAAAATCAGCTCCGCCGTCCAGTTGCCTATCGCCTCTGGAATCGTAAACACTGTGGCATGTTGGACCGGGTCATAGTGCCAGCTCCGAATCATAGCATCGCCGACTCGAACGCTTTGCGGCGCCTTGTCAAAACCATAGACGATGATCTCCGCCGCGCTCCACCAAGGCTTGTAGCCGTCTTTTTCTACCGCGCTTACGATCTTTATTCCTGCCGCAGCTAACTGGCACGAATAGTTCACTCGTAGAAATTCGCCTTTCTCGTAGTTGAACGTATGGCCGTCGTCCTGATAAAGCGAACCTTTGCAGTCCTGGCCGCCCGGATAGACGCGGAGTTCCAGTGGACCATTGGGAGTCTCGCTGGTGCTTTGGACGAGCGGTTGACGCGGCAGGATCGAGCCCGCACGCGCATAGACCGGCACTTCGTCCAGCATCGGATTCATCTTGATCAGCTCGCGGTCGGAAGTCTTTTCGCCGGTCCAGTAGTTGTACCAGGTGCCCGGCGGCAGCTGCACCGCCTTGGTGTCTTGCAGCTCCGACGTAACCGGTGAAACAAACAGAGCCGGGCCAAACAGATATTCGCGATCGTCATCGAAAAATTCGGGCGACTGCGGATACTCCAGCAGCAGGGGCCGCATCAGCGGAATTCCCGTGCGCGTCATTTCTTCGACGCTTGTGTAAATGTACGGCAGCAGGCGGTAGCGTTCTTCGATGTAACGCTTGCGAATCGCCTCGTGCTTTACGCCGTGCACCCACGGCTCCTGGTCCAAGGTTCCCTTTGCGGTGTGATCGCGGTAAATCGGATTGAACACGCCGGCCTCAAGCCAGCGCGTCAGAAGATTCGGCTCTGGCGAGCCTGCAAAGCCGCCAATGTCGTCGCCGACCATTCCGTATCCCGAAATGCCCATGCTCAGCAGCATCGGCGTGCTCATGCCGAGGTGATTCCAGGTGCTGACGTTGTCGCCGGTCCATGTGGCGGCGTAACGCTGCGTGCCGGCATACGCGGCGCGCGTCAAAACAAAGGGCCGCTCGTTGGGACGCAGCTTCAGCAAGCCATCATTCGTCGCGCGGACGTTTTGCATTCCGAAAACGTTGTGAATGGCAAGATGAGGGAGTGCTGATCCGTCATCCAGGCGGTGGCGCACATCGAGCGGCATAGTCTTTGTGATGGTCAGAAAAATCGCCGGCTCGTTCATGTCGTTCCAGAAACCTGAGACCCCCATATCCGAAAAATTCTTGTACAAGCCGCCCCACCAATCGCGTGCGCGGGTCAGCGTGAAATCGGGAAAGACGCTGTCGCCGGGCCATACGGGTCCGACGTAGGTCGTCCCATCGGCGCGTTTGACGAAAACGTCCTCTTTTGTGCCGGTGTCGTAGGGCGCGTAGCCGTGATCGGAATCCTTCTTGATGTGCAGGTCGGTGATCAGAACCGTATGGATCCCTTGCGCCGTCAGATCGGTGATCATTTTTTCAAAGGTCGGAAATTTCTGGCGGTCCACGGTGAAAGGGGTGTTTTTGTCCTGATAGTCGATGTCGAGATAGATAGCATCCACGGGAATCTTCTTGTCGCGAAACGTCTTGGCGATTTCATAGACGCGCGATTCGGGCTCGTAGCTGTAGCGCGATTGCTGGAAGCCGAGGGTCCAAAGCGGCGGCAATTTCGTGCGGCCGACCAGCGCCGTGAAATCTTCCACGATCTTCTTTGGCGTGGGTCCCGCGAAAAAGTAGTAGTTGATCTCTCCGCCCTCCGCCCCGAAGGAATATGAATCGTGGTCTTCCTTGCCAAAGTCAAAGCTGCCGCGCCATGTGTTGTCGAAGAAAATTCCGTAAGCCAAACCTTTTCTCAGTCCAATGAAAAACGGAATGGTCTTGTACAGGGGATCAGTGGATTCTTGCCATCCGAACGCGTCGGTGTTCCACATCGTAAACGCGCGGTTGCGCCGGTTCATCGGACCGGCTTTGTCGCCGAGCCCGTAGTAGCCCTCCTCCTCAGGCATGCGCTTCCACACGCGCACCTGTCCATCGTTCCAAGCCATCGGCTGATCGGCTGTGTCGGCCACCAGCATGTCTCCTGTGTCACGCAAGAAATCGATCAGCAGGGGGGACTTGCGAATGCGCGCAATGGTATTGCCTGCGGTGAGCCGTACTTCATCCTTTGCGTCATCCACTTTTACTGCGGGCGGCTGCGGAGTTTCGATTACGGCCCACGACAAATCCTTGGGGAACATTCCATTCGGCGCTACGCGCACGCGAAAGACTCCATCGCGAAACACCGTCACGCGAACTTTTGCTTTGCCGCCGGTCAGTTCCACTCCGTCGGGAAGCTTATCCACCTTCTGCACAGCGCCGATGTGCTGCCACCCTTGCGCTATCAGCGTGAGCGGCGCCAGCGGAATGAATACAGCAGGCAGCAGCAAACGTCTGAACATCCCTGGCATTGGTTCCTCCGGAAAATTGAGTCGCGGCGCCGCTCAAGCGGCCAGCCACTGTTCGAACAGTGCAGAAGCCCTCGCGCCTTCAATTCGGCGGCGAACGGCATCCATTACGCGGCAACGAAGATTTTCTCGCGTGCCGTAGAAGCCGAGCCAGTAGGGCAGGTGAATTTCATCCGGCAGCCGCTCGATTTCCAGTTGCACCGCGCTCACTTTGAAGAAGCCCTGCTGAAAGATGAGCCGAAGAACTTTCTCGCGCAGCAGACTCTCGGCGAGCGAAACGGAGAGTCTCGCAGGCGGATGGTTTCGCGTTGCGACGATCACAGTTTCCGCATCGGCTGGCGGCGCGCCGAATTCAAACAAATCCAGCGATCCATCCACGGCATCCAGCGCAAACAGGTGCGAGCGAGCCGAGCCGCCCATGTGATAGCGAACCCGGTACAAATGGAACGGAATATACGCCGCGGCGACCCGCTGCAGTGATCCGCAGCGCAGCTTCCACACGAAGGAAGCCGGACCGGGCGCGGTGAATGTGCGCAGAGCTTCCTCCTGCGTCACATTCGGCCGCACGCTTCGGATGGACCTTGTTTCCATGGCTTCGCTGTGAACTCCGCTTCCTATCGGAAGTAGACCCACAAACTGATCACTGTCGCCAGCAGCCCCAGTGTAAGTGCCACATTGACGGCGTGCTCGGTGCGCGTCTCTTTGGCAAGATGCGGCGCCGAAACATCCAGCGAATCAATTTTGTCGGCTACCGTGGCGAAGGTCAGCCCAGCCAGCTTTTTGCGATCTGGCGCCGGGTACACCAGGCTGACACCCACCAGCACCACTGTGCATACCACGAACATAAAAATGGCGTAGTGCAGAAAGTTCATGTCCACCAGCCAGCGAATGAAGCCGGATTCGTAGTGGCGCGATTTATCCAGCACTTCGAACACAAAGCGCAGCGCGCCCAACACGAAACCGGTGAGCAGCGAACTGATCGCGCCCTGCCCGTTCACGCGCGTCCATAAAATTCCGAAGATGAAGCACACCGCGATGGGCGGGCTGATATACGCTTGCACGCTTTGTAAATAAATGTAGAGCTGCGCGCTGAGCAGGTGAATAAACGGCACCCACAACAGACCGAGCAAGACCATTGCGCCGGTGGCGATGCGGCCAAAATTCACCAGCTGCGCTTCGGAAGCTTCCGGCCGAAGCTTCTTGTAAAAGTCCAGCGTGACGAGCGTTGAAGCGGAGTTGAATACCGAACTCATCGCCCCCATCACGGCGGCCAGCAGCGCCGCCATTACCAGACCCACCAGACCGACGGGCAGGAGGTTCAACACCAGCGTGGGATACGCGAAGTCCGGTTTGCTCACTTGTTCCGGATAAAGCGCGTACGCAATGATCCCAGGCAGTACCAGCATGAACACCGGCAAGATCTTCAGGAAGCCGGCGAAAATCGTTCCAGCTTTTGCGTGCCCTTCATCACGAGCCGAAAGCACGCGCTGCACGATCACCTGGTCGGTGCACCAATACCAGATGCCCAGAATCGGCGCGCCAAAGAAAATTCCCGTCCAGGGAAACTGCGAATCGCTGGCAGGCTTGATCATGTGGAAGTAGCTCGGCGGAACCATGGTGCGCAGGTGCGCGAAGCCGCCTACTTTGTCCAGTCCGATCAGTGTCAAAACCACGGCGCCGGTAATCAGGATCAACGTCTGCACGGTGTCGGTATAGATCACCGCCGCCAAGCCGCCTGCGATGGTATAAACGCCCGTTGCAATCACCAGCACCACGGCTGTTTTCCAAAGCGACCAACCTGCGACTCGTTCCAGCACGACGCTGGCTGCATACAATTGCACCGAAATCTTCGTGAAGATGTACGCGATGATCGAAATGCCCGCCAGGTATACCGCGCATTGCCGGCTGAAGCGACGCTCCAGAAATTGCGGCATCGTGAATACGTTCGATCGCAAATAGAATGGAACGAACACCCAACCGAGGATGAGCAGGATCAAGCACGCCAGCCATTCAAAATGCCCGACCGCCAGTCCCGAGGAAGCCCCAGTCCCCGACAAACCGATAAAATGTTCGGTGGAAATGTTCGAAACGAACAGCGACGCGCCCACGAAAAACCAGCCGATGTCGCGGCTCGCCAGAAAGTAATCTTCGGATGTCCGCTCTTTCCGAGAAAAATAAAATCCGATGCCGAATACGATGACGAAGTACACGGCAATAATGGCGATATCAATCGGAGCCAGCGCCCTGTGTGCGGTGGTTGCTCCAGTAACTGACCCAGTCTGACCCATGAAAGCCGCGAAGAGCATTCATGCCTCCCTCTGGTTCTTAGTTGGCGCGCAAGATACCGATCGCCGGTGCGAGCTGTTACGTCGGTGAAGCGCCCCAGTTTCGCTTCACCAGCCGTCGCAAGGTTAATACAGGCTGGCCGCTCCAGCGCATTTAACGCTAAAGGAAACAATCCTGCGGAGTGTATACCAGCCCATTAAACCGCTCAATGCGGATTCTTGCGCCTTGGTTTTCATCCTGGAGCGCGCAGCCGCGTTTCCGGCTTAGAAGGCAATCGTTTGCTCTCGCTGCAAAAAGCGGGTAGAAATGGAGGGGTGACGAGGAAGGTCAACGATGCGCAAATTTATCTGGACACTTTTGCTTGTGGGAACGGCGGCTATGGCTGGCGAAAAGTCTATCTTCGATTTCACGATGAACTCCATTGACGGCGAGTCCACGCCGCTAGCGAAGTATCGAGGCAAGGTGGTGCTGGTAGTCAATGTCGCCAGCCGCTGCGGATTCACGCCGCAGTACGCCGCTCTCGAAAAAGTCTACGAAAAGTACGAGGACCGCGGCTTCGTCACCGTCGGCTTCCCTGCCAACAATTTCGGCGGCCAGGAGCCCGGCACCAACCAGGAAATCAAGACGTTTTGCTCGACCAAATACAACGTCACGTTCCCAATGATGGCGAAGGTTTCCGTCAAAGGCGACGACAAAACTCCGCTATATCAGTTTCTGACCGACAAAGCCGCCAACCCGCAGACCGGCGGCGAAATTCAATGGAACTTCACCAAGTTCCTGATTGGCCCCGACGGCCGGCCGGTGGCCCGGTTCGAGCCGAACGTCACACCGGACGATCCGCAGGTCACGGCGGCGATCGAAAAAGAACTCACGGCGCTAAAGAAGTAGATTGCCCGTCTCGCCCGAGGTGAGTGAACAGGATTCGCCTTCATGGCGCTGGTTGAACTCCGCAACGTCGTCAAGGACTACGACACCGACGGACAAAAGGTGCGTGCCCTCAACGGAATTTCGCTTTCCGTGAGCGCGGGAGAATTCGTCGCTTTGGTTGGCCGCAGCGGTTGCGGCAAATCCACGTTGTTGAACCTTGCCGGCGCGATGGATTTCCCTACCAGCGGCGAGGTGCTGGTTGACGGCCAAAGCACCTCCGGCGCGAAGGAAAATCTTTTGACCCAGCTTCGCCGCCAGAAAGTCGGCTTTGTCTTTCAGTCGTTCCAGCTGCTGCACACTTTGTCTGCCGTCGAGAACGTGGAACTTCCCCTGTTGCTCTCCGGACGACAACCTGCCCGCGAAACGGCCCTCGACCGGTTGCAGGATGTGGAGCTCGTCGGCCTTGAAAATCGCATGCCGCATCAGCTTTCTGGCGGCCAGATGCAGCGCGTCGCGATCGCTCGCGCGCTGGTGCATTCCCCAAAGGTTTTGCTCGCCGACGAACCGACGGGCAATCTCGACAACACGACGGGCTCCAGGATTCTCGAGCTTCTTCTGCGCCTAACTCGTAAACAAAATACGGTGACATTAATGGCCACACACAGCGCGGAGGCGGCCGCGATTGCGGACGTTGTTGTCACGCTGCGCGATGGCAGCGTCGCGGATATGAAGCGAAAATGAAATCAAGTTCACATTGCTTTGCAATGAGCCCGCACGTTTTTCTGGAAACACGACCATGTCTGGGCGGCTGAACCTTTTCTGGCGCTTGATGATCAGACCATTGGCGCGCGAGCCGGTGCGGATAGCGCTTACCATCTTGGCCGTCTCACTCGGTGTCGCCGCGGTTTTGGCAATGGATTTAGCGGGCGACGCCGCAACTGGTTCGTTTCACTCTTCGCTCGAAGCTCTCTCGGGCCAACAGGATTTTGAAGTGACCGCCATCGGCGGCGTCCCGGAAGAGATCATAGGCAAACTCTCGGCGCTTCCTTACAACTGGCAGATCACCCCGCGGATGGAGACTTTGGCCGTCTTGGCCGATTCCAGACGCGCTCTGCCTCTCCTGGGACTCGATCTGATTGGCGCAGGCAGTCGTCTGTCCGACGGGCCAGCGCCACCCCCGGCGCTTGGCCAATCTAAGATTTCGATTGCAGATCTCACCGAACCGAATGCGGTGTGGGTCGGCAAAAGCCTGGGCAAACGCCCCGGCGACACGTTGCAACTTCTCGTTAACGATCGCTCCATCACTGCCACAGTGCGCGGCACATATCCGGATCAACAAGTCGGCGAATCCGCGATCATCATGGACATTGCAGCGGCGCAGTCCGTTCTCGGCCGCACGGGTATCGTGGACCGCATCCTGATCCGCCTCCCGCCAAATTCTTCTGCGTCATTGACCAAGTGGCAACAACGCGTGAAACAAGCTCTTCCAGAAAAAGTACAGCTTCGTACCGCCGGCGCTTCCACCGACGAAAATCGTAAAATGCTGGCCGCCTTCCGTTGGAACTTGCGCCTTCTGAGCTACGTCGCGTTGATCGTGGGCGCCTTCCTTATTTACAACACCATTTCCGTCTCCGTTGTGCGCCGCCGCGCCGAAATCGGCGTCGTTCGCTCGCTCGGTGCTAGCCGTGTTCAGATACTGTCTGCATTTCTGCTGGAAGCGGCATTCATCGGGGCCACCGGCTCACTTCTCGGCATTCCGCTCGGCCGTCTCATCGCCTCCTCCGCGGTGAAGCTCATGAGTGCGACGGTGAATTCTCTGTACGTCAGCAGCCGCCCGGGAGAAATTTCGCTTGGCGCCGGACACATTTTTTTCGCGTTGTTGACCGGCCTGAGCCTCACGCTGATTTCCGCCTGGGCGCCGGCTGGCGAAGCCGCAAGAGTCGCTCCGGTTGAAGCCATGGCTCGGGCGCGGCGCGAATTCGAGGTTCGGGTCAACCAGCATCTCGCTCTCTCACTGGCGGGCAGTTTTGCCGTGGCCTCGGCCGTGGTTTCGCGGCTTCCACCCGTGGGCGGCAAACCGGTCTTTGGATACTGTGCTGCTCTCCTCGCCGTTGCTGCCGGCGTTTTCGCAATTCCAGTCGTGACGGACCTCGCGACACGGGTCTCTTCCCGTGTCCTGCCGAAAATCTTGAATGTTGAAGCGCTCCTGGCCTCGCGCAGCTTGTCCGGCTCCCTGCGGCGCACTTCCGTTCTTGTCGCAGCACTATGCACTGCCGTGGCGATGACCACTGCCGTCGGCATCATGGTCGGCAGCTTTCGCCAGACTGTGATTCTCTGGATGAGCTCCGAGCTTCCCGCGGATTTGTATCTTCGCCCAGCCGGAAATCCCGCAACCGACCAGCATCCGGTCATCTCTTCGGAGTTTTCCGACGGCCTTGCCAAAGTCCCTGGCGTCCGCGCGATTCAGCGCTTGCGCGCTTACGAGATCAGCTATGAAGGGATGGCTGCGACCCTGGGAGCTGTTGATCTGTCCGACCCTAAAATCGAGCACTCGTCCGATTTCTTGTCCGGCCGCACGGCAGCTGAGGTTTTACTCGAACTTCGGGGAGCCAACGCCGTCATCGTCAGCGAACCCTTCGCCTACAAACATCACGTCCGCCGCGGCGACTCCATTCAGCTCGCACTGGGCGATTCTCGCCCGGCCTTCCGCATTGTTGACGTTTACTACGACTACTCCAGCGAGCGCGGCATGGTCCTGATGGATCGCGAGGTGATGCTGCACTTCCTCCCCGATCCGGCGCCTTCTAACATCGCAGTCTTTGTTTCACCAGGCGCTAATCGGGCCACTGTTCGTCAAGCGATAGAAAACGCAGCAGCTGCCTCTGGCGTTCATGTCCTGATTTTTGCCAACACCGATCTCCGCAAGCAGGCCGTGCAAATCTTTGACCGCACTTTCGCCATTACCTACGCTCTCGAAGCCATCGCTATCCTGGTCGCCATCATGGGGGTTGCGGGAGCGCTCCTCGCTCTCACAATCGATCGCCGCCGCGAACTGGGTCTCCTTCGTTATCTCGGCGCCTCAAGTGCTCAGCTCCGTAAGCTGATTCTTACCGAGGCTGGCTTGCTTGGCCTCCTCGCAAACTTTTCCGGTTTGCTGCTCGGCATCTTCCTTTCGCTCATACTGATCTTTGTCATCAACAAACAGTCATTCGGCTGGACCATCCGTTTTCACTGGCCTATCGCAGTTCTGCTGGGCGCGATGTCGCTGGTCTGGGCCGCCACGATACTCGCGGGCTACTACCCCGCCAAAATCGCCGTCCGCCTCAACCCGATTGAGGTCATCCATGAGGACTGATCTCCCGGCAGCCGCACGTCTGCTATTGGCTTTCGTCTTCTCAGTCTTCACATCACTCGCGCAATTCCGTCCCGCCCTGCCAGGCTATCGCTACGAATTTCCGCGCGACTACTTCAACCACGCCGACTACCAAACCGAGTGGTGGTATTACACGGGCAACCTGCAGTCTCGCGACGGCCACAAATTCGGTTTCGAGCTCACCTTCTTTCGCCAAGGGGTATACCGCGATCCGGCGGCAAAATCCACCTGGGATCTACATGACGTCTATTTTGCGCACTTCGCACTGAGCGATCTGGACGGCGGGAAGTTCTTCCACACCGAGCGCATGAACCGCGCCGGTCCAGGACTCGCGGGCGCCAGTGCCGACTTGCAAAAAGTCTGGAACGGAAATTGGAGTATCGTCTGGGCGAAGGGAACGGAACAACTAACCGCGCTCGCGGACTCCCAGGTCCTGCGCCTTTCCTTGAAACCGCAAAAGCCACCAGTCGTCCACGGCGAGCATGGCGTCAGCCAAAAATCTGCCGGAACCGGCCGCGCCTCGCACTATCTTTCTGAAACACGGCTCGCCGCCTCGGGAACGCTCACTTTCGAAGCACACGAATATGCGGTTTTAGGCCTCGCGTGGATGGACCATGAATTCTTTACTCACCAGTTGGAAGCAGAGCAGGTGGGATGGGACTGGTTCTCGGTTCAGCTGAACGATAACTCGGAGCTGATGCTTTTTCAGATACG
>UEXQ01000163.1_pt1 | contig 20434 bp, 14 predicted proteins | sample 4301111 | NCBI WGS metagenome assembly UEXQ01 (sample SAMEA4773181, study PRJEB27434) | metagenome | biome: 2259; feature: agricultural soil; material: soil | place: USA | collected 2014-09 | depth 0.25 m
TGCGATTTCCTCGTCTGCTCGCCCTACAAATTTTTCGGCCCACACATGGGAACGCTCTACGGCAAAAAGCATCTCCTTGAAAAATTCAAGCCGTACAAAGTCCGCCCCGCAACCGACACCTTGCCGGAATGCTGGGAAACCGGCACGCAGGTGCAGGAACTGATCGCCGGTATTCACGCCTCCGTCGAATACATTGCCGAACTCGGCCGCCGCTGCGATCCTTCCGTCAAATCGCGCCGCGAAGCGTTGTTTGCTGCCTACGGTTCCTCCGTCGCCTACGAGCGCGCACTCGCAGCCAAACTCATCGAAGGACTCCTCGCCATTCCGGGCCTGCGCTTTTTCGGCATTACCGATCCACAGCGTTTCCATGAACGCTGCTCGACCGTCTCCTTCCTCCTCCCCCAAGGGACGCCCACGGAACTCGCGACATTCCTCGGCGACCGCGGCATCTTCACCTGGGACGGCAACTTCTACGCCCTCAACTTCACCGAGCGCCTCGGCGTCGAGCAGCATGGCGGCGTCCTTCGCGTCGGCCTCGTCCACTACAACACCGCCGCCGAAGTCGACCGCCTCCTCTCCGCCCTCCACGAGTTTCTCGCTGCCCCCTAATCGGAAGAGAGGGCGAATCAATGAGCGAGGGAAGCACGGCGGCGCCGCGGCCTCTGGAGCTGACGCAGGACGAAAAAGCCTACGCGGGGCTGGCTCACGCTTTGATGATTTCGACCTGGTGGATCGGTCCGCTTGTCATCTTTCTCACCAAGAGAAGCTCCCGTTTCGTGAGTTTTCACGCGCTTCAGGCTCTATTCTGGCAGATCATTTTCACTCTGCTTCACGTTGCGGGCATGCTAGCGATGTTCAGTGTGATGTTCGCCACCATAGCGAACATGCCGAAGGACAAAACGGCAGAGCAGCAATTTCCAACTGGATTTTTCCTTGCGATGCCCATTTTCTGGCTGGTCATCATGGGTGGCTTCGCTGCCACGCTGACGCTCGGAATCATCTATTGCCTGAAGGCCATGCGCGGTGAATGGGCCAGCTATCCCATCATCGGCCGCTGGGCCGCCCGCATTGTCAATTCTTGAGTACGCGGTTTTCTAGGCTTAGCCGAACCCTGACTCCCAAAATGAAAATTTCAACGCGGGTGTTATCCTGATTGGCTATGACCAAACGACCAAAACCCATTTTATTGACCGTGCTCGACGGTTGGGGCTATCGCGCCGAAACCGACGGCAACGCCATTGCACTCGCGCGCAAGCCCACGTACGACCACCTGATCAAGAATTTTGCCAACACCCTGATTGAAACTTCGGGCCCCGCCGTCGGCCTTCCTGACGGACAGATGGGCAACAGCGAAGTCGGCCACATGAATATCGGCGCCGGCCGTGTCGTACGTATGGACATCACCAAAATTGACGTATTAGTTGCCAACAAATCCCTCGGTGAAGTGCCGCTTTTTCAGCAAGCGATGGAGCGCGGCCGCCAGCGTCAGCTTCATTTTCTTGGTCTGTTGAGCGACGGCGGCGTTCACTCGCACATCCAGCATCTTTTCTCTCTGCTCGAGCTCGCCAAGCAGCAAGAAGTCGAAAATGTCTTTGTTCACTGCTTCATGGATGGCCGCGACACTCCTCCGCACAGCGGTCGAGGCTTCGTTCAGCAGCTTCAACAGAAGATGCGCGAACTCGGCGTCGGCAAAATCGCGACTGTCGCCGGCCGCTACTACGCCATGGATCGCGACAATCGCTGGGAGCGCGTGCAACTCGCCTACAACGCTCTCGTTCATGGCGAAGCGGCGCACCAGAATCTGAGTCCCGTTGCCGCGCTTCAGGAAAGCTACGAGCGTGGAGTCTCCGACGAATTTGTCGAGCCAGTCGTGATCACCCAGGAAGTTCGGCATGGCCAGTCCGCCGTGCCCGTCGCGACGATTCGCGATGAAGACGCCGTCATCTTCTTCAACTTCCGCGCCGACCGCGCTCGGCAGATGACGTATGCGCTCGCGGCTCCTGACTTCGACAAGTTCGTTGATCCGAAGCGGCCCAAGAATCTTTTTTACGCCGCCATGACGCAGTACGACAAGAACTGGCCGTGGCTGCAATCTGTCATCAAACCCGACAAACTCGAGCACATCCTCGCGCAGGTTTTCGCCGATCTGAATTACAAAAACCTGCGCACCGCAGAAACTGAAAAATACGCGCACGTCACATATTTCTTTAACGGCGGCGTCGAAAAACCATTCAGCGGTGAAGAGCGCATTCTCGTTCCCTCGCCGAAAGTCGCGACCTACGACCTGAAACCGGAAATGTCCGCCGAAGGAATCACCGACACGGTAGTGAAGGCCATCGAAACAGGCGAATTCGACGCCATCATCATGAACTACGCCAACGCCGATATGGTCGGCCACTCCGGCAAACTCCAGGCCGCCATCAAAGCCGTCGAAGCTGTGGACGCTGGCCTCGCTAAAATTTTCCAGACGCTGAAACCACGCGGCGGCGCGTGGATTATCACCGCCGACCACGGCAACGCCGAAACCATGATCGATCCGGTGACCGGCGGCCCGCACACCTATCACACAACGAATCCCGTGCCGTTCATTCTGGTCACGGAAAACGACAAGCTGCGCCTTAAGCCCGGCGGCGCTCTCCGTGACATCGCTCCAACTCTCCTAGGCGTCCTCGGCCAGCAGCACCCCGCCGAAATGTCCGGCACCGACCTGCGTATCCTGCCGTAGTTGCGCGACCGCAATGTCTGCGCGAGAAATCAAGCGGCTGGAACCGGCGCAAACCAAGCTGATCGTTTGCGTGAAGCATGCGTTCAGCGAATGGTGCGCGAAACCGATGATGGCGGATGCGATTCGTCATCGCTGGCCGCAAATGCGCGTCGTGTATCTCTCCAACTACAACACGCTGCCGCAGGAGCTTCCTGACGCGCATATTTTCGTCGGTGCATCACTCCGCCCCGAGCAATTCGCGCACGCAAAGCAACTGCGATGGATTCATTCCACCGCGGCAGGTGTTTCTCAACTGATGTATCCGGAACTGCTTAATTCCGGCGTGATCATCAGCAATCCCAGCGGCATCTTTTCCGTGCCCATGGCCGAGCACACGATGGGAATGATTCTGGCGCTGGCTCGCAACTTTCCGGATGCGGTGCGCTTTCAGGACGCCGCGAAATGGGCGCAGCAGGACCTATGGGACAAGCCGCAGCACCTCACGGAAGTCAATGGCAGTCTGCTGCTCATTGTGGGTTACGGTTCCATCGGACGCGAACTTGCAAAGCGCGCAGAAGCATTCGGCATGCGCGTCTGGGGCATAACGCGCTCCGGTAAAGGGGACGCGACATGCGCAGAAAAGATCCTGCCCGTTTCGCAGTTGTACGAAGCGCTGCCTCATGCAGACTACGTGGCGATTGCTGCGCCTGATACGCACGAAACGAAGCATCTGATCGGTTCAGTGCAACTTGCACGGATGAAACGCGGTGCCCGTTTGATTAACGTAGCGCGCGGCTCGCTACTCGATGAAGCCGCTCTCATCGCGGTGCTACAAAGCGGCCAACTCAGCGGCGCGGCTCTCGACGTTACTTCCGTCGAACCGCTGCCTGCCGAGTCGCCTTTATGGAAGGCGCCGAATCTTTTTATCACGCCGCATACCAGCGGCGTCAGCGATCGGCTGTGGCAGCGCGAAACGGAATTGCTTTTGCGGCTGCTCGAGGACTGGTTCGCGGGAAAAGAACTTTCCAACCGCGTCGATCTTTCCCGCGGATATTGACCTCTTTCTAATTTCCTAGTCCACGTCGCCTTTAGGCGCGCTATAACCCTCACGCGCGTAAACCTGGTACTTCTGCTTCTTGCCTTTTTGATCCGTCACCATGAAGGGCGAACCGTCGGGCGCGACCAGGTCAATTTTCACTTTACGGAATTTCCCGTCGCGCGCGCGGTTGGTTGGGCTGTAGCTCAGGCTGTACTGGTTGCGCAGATACGCCGCCACGTCCTGAAAAATGCCGGGAATTTCGCCGGTAAACTGTGGAAACCAGGCAAAGCCGCCCGTCAGCTTGGCGAAGGTCTTCATTTCGTTCTCGTCCTGCAGCAAATCAATGTCACTGGCCATCGGGTAGCGCATGTCTCGCATGTTCTGAATCGCCTTGCTCATGCCGACAATAAAAACTGGCACGTCGGATTGCCGCAACGCCTTCATCGTCTGATCGTAAGTGTGCTTTGAGAAGGTGTCCCGGCCGGTGGCGATCAGCAGAATGCACTTTTTGCCCTTCACATCTTTCAGGCGTTCCGTCGTATCGAGCAGCGCGTCAAAGACGTTCGATTCGCTGAAACCGGGGAAGTAAAGATGGTAGACCGCCTGGCGAACTTCATCCTTATTCTGCGTGAAGTCCACTTCCAGCTTCGGTTTCATGTCGAAGGTGACCAGCGCAACCCAGTCATCTCGCTTCAATTGAGGAAACAGTGCATCTGTCCAATATTTCGCGACATAAGAAAAATATCCGCCGTAGCGCGCGCTAAATTCCAGCAGCACGACCATCGTAATGGGAGCGTCGCTTGGGCCAAAGTTGGTGATCGTCTGCGGCACTCCATCTTCAAACAACTTGAAATTTTCTCGCTTGAGGCCGGTGATAATGTCGCCGCGCTGCGTCGTGGCCACTACGTCCATCGTGACCACGGGAACCTCTACCGCAATGGAGAGTCCGCCCTCCTGCGGTTTCGGTTGTTGCTGCGGCGGATTCTGTCCCGGCGGAGTTTGTTGCGGCTGGCCGCCGGATTGCGGCCCGGTGGGAGCCTGTGCCCATATGAGCGAGCTTCCCACAAGACAGAAAATTACCGCAAAAATCAGACCACGGAGCGCGTGCGCGAGCGTTCGATTCATCCTACCCCCCAAGTGTTGTGAGCACAGCTTCGGGCCGGACGCGCCAGAGGCCGACCGTGGAACTTTAGGAACGCACAGTGTTTGCGCGGACTGGGCGCTTCCTAGTGGCATGTTAGTATGAAGCAGATTTGAAACAAAACGTTTGCTGAGCCATTGCTTACGGGGACGACGCTGCCGGTACCAGGAGAAAACAAGGTGCAAAGGATGCGAATCTTCAGGAAGTGTGTGTTTTGCGAGGGTTTTTGCGTGTTTTTCGCTATAGCGGCGATCGCTGTTTTGGCACCGTCGCCGGCGGCACAGGTCCCCGGCATCGGTCAACCAGTGGTAACGCAGGCTAACCCCGGCCCGGGTGACACTTCCGCGCTGGCGCGCGAAGCGACCACCTGGCTCGCCGAGCTGATCAAAATCAACACTACCAATCCGCCGGGAAATGAAGAAGCCGCCGCGAAATATATTGCAGGAATTTTGCAAAAAGAAGGGATTATCGCGGAGTTGCTGCCGTTGGCTCCGGGCCGCAGCGCCCTGGTAGCACGGCTGAATGCTTCTGGTTTTGCCGATCCTTCCAAAGCGCTCTTGCTGGTCGCACATATGGATGTGGTGGGCGTGGAGCGCTCGAAATGGAGCGTGGATCCTTTCGGCGCGGTGCCAAAAGACGGCTACATCTACGGGCGCGGGGCGATTGACGATAAAGGAATGCTCGCGGCCAACCTTGCCGCTTTTGTCTACTTGAAGCGCACCAATGCCCGCCTGAATCGTGATGTCATTTTTCTGGCGACGGACGATGAGGAAGCATTCGGCGACGCCAGCATGAAGACACTAATCGCAAAGTACTGGGACAAAATCGCCGCCAAGTATTCGATCAACGAAGGCGGCAACGTCTTGGTGAAAAACGGCAAAGTGCAGTACGTCGCGGTGCAGGCCAGCGAGAAAGTTGCGATGAACGTCACGGTCACGGCGAAAGGAACCTCTGGCCACGCTTCGATCCCTTTGAAAGACAACCCCGTGACGCATCTGGCCTCAGCCGTGGACAAGATCGGCAACTACAACGCCCCGGTTCATCTGACCACCATCGTGCGGCGGTATTTTGAAGGCATCGCTCCGTTGGAAGACCCGGAGATCGCCAAATGGATTCGCTCGGTCGAAACGCCGGACCGTGGCGAGCACGCCACTCGCGTTCTTGCGGACACCAATCCCATGTGGAACGCGATGATGCGCGACACCATTTCGCCAACCATGCTGAACACAGGCGTGCGGCCCAATGTGATTCCGTCGGAGGCGAACGCGACCTTGAACGTCCGTTTGCTCCCGGGCAATACGATCACCGCTTTGCTGGCCGACCTGAACAAGCTGGTGAATGACCCAGCGGTGAAACTGGAAGTGCAAAAGGACGCCGGGCTCGCCGCGCCGGACTCTTCGCTCGAAACTGATTTTTATCAGGCCATCGTGAAGGCTTCGGCGGAAGAATTTGGCGGCGTGCCGGTGCTTCCGTTCCAGTCCACGTGGGCGACGGACTCGGCGCAATTGCGTCTGCACAATGTTCAGGCGTATGGGTTGGTGCCATTTCCGCTGACTGCGGAAGACTTGAAAGGGATGCACAGCCACGATGAACGCATTCCGGCGAAGGCCTTCGCCAAAGGCGTCGGCCTGATGGTGCGGCTGGTAAGCCAATTCGCAGCTTCGCGCTGATTTATTGTTTTCATCAAAACAAGAAAGAAAACGGCGTGCGCGGCAACCTCGCTTGCAGGCAAAATGAGAAGATTGCAGCCGCGATGAATTTTCGACATTCCAAGATTGTTTGTACGATCGGGCCGGCGAGCCGCGACGCGCGCATCCTGAAGAAATTGCTGGAAGCGGGAATGGATGTGGCGCGGTTGAACTTCTCGCACGGCAGCCACTCCGAACATCTCAGCTGTATCCAGACGCTGCGCAGCACCGCCCAAAAACTCAAGAAAACCATCGCCATCCTTGCTGATCTGCAGGGACCAAAGATCCGTACGGGAGTATTGGCTGGCGGAACGCCGGTTCAACTGCGCAGCGGGCAGGTGTTTACCATCACCACCGCGAAAATTCTGGGCGACTCGACGCGAGTCAATACGACGTTTCTGCCGTTGCCGAAAGAAGTGCATCGCGGCGACCGCATTCTCTTGTCGGACGGACTGATCGAATTGCGCGTCGAAGCCGTGAAAGGGCGCGAGGTGGACTGCCGCGTGGTGAATGGCGGCGCGCTCGGGGAGCATAAAGGAATCAACTTGCCAGGGGTGAATCTGCGCGTTCCGGCGCTGACTCCGAAAGACAGAGAGGATTTGAGGTTTGCGCTGGCGCATGGCGTGGATTACATCGCGGTGAGTTTTGTTCGCAGGCCGCAGGATGTGCTGCTCGCGAAAAGTCTGATTCGCCGCGCGCGAAAAGATACGCCGGTGATCGCCAAGCTGGAAAAGCCGGAAGCCATCGAAAATCTGGAAGAAATTCTGCGAGTCTCCGATGGCGTGATGGTGGCGCGCGGCGACCTGGGCGTGGAAATGAGTCCGGAGCGCGTGCCCGTGGTACAGAAGGAAATTATCGCGCGGGCGCGGGAGTTCCGTCGCCCGGTGATTACCGCGACGCAGATGCTCGAGTCGATGACGGAAAATCCGCGGCCGACGCGCGCGGAAGCTTCCGACGTTGCCAATGCAATTTTTGACGGCTCGGACGCGGTGATGCTTTCGGCGGAAACTGCGAGCGGAAAATATCCCGTGGAAGCCGCCAGCATGATGGCTCGCATTATTTGCGAAGCGGAAGAGAGCATTACGGATTTCGCGCGGCCAGCGACACAGGAAAAATTGAAAGTGGCGGAAACGGTGGCGGAACTGGTGTGCCACGCTTCGCGCGAATTGCACATGCGTTGCATTGTAGTGTTCACGCACAGCGGCTTCACAGCGCGACTGGTTTCGCGGTACCGGCCGCTAGTGCCGATCGTGGCTTTTTCGCCGGAAGCGGAGACGCGGCGGCGTATGGCGCTGATCTGGGGCGTGCGTCCACTTCCAATTCCCGATCTGCGCAAGGTGGACCAGCTGGCGGAAATTTCCGAGAAGCGGCTGCTCGAAGAGAAACTGGTTCGCAAGGGCGACGTGATCGCTGTGGTCGCTGGAACGCCGATGGGCGTACGGGGCACGACGAATTTCATGAAATTCCACGTGATTGGCGGGACGACGAGCTGAGGCAACGAGGTTGTGCAAATAACGACGCAAAGATAGAGATTCGTTGCGAAAGCGAACCGGGACTGAGTCGACGCTTTGACCTCCCCGTAAGAGCGGCAAGCAAAGCACACAACGGTTTAGAAGGAAGCAAAGAGTAAGGTGTGCTCTGACACCTTGCCCGCGTGGTGCTTCTGGCCGGGTGTTGAAGGTGAGGTTCAGGCGTGCTCCACATCCGAAAAGCTCCAACTGTTGGTTCCTCTCGCGGTTTTTCCGTTATAGGTCCTGAGGTGACAGTTATAAAACTGGATTCGTAAATTTGCCGGAAAATCTATTTGCCGCCGATGCAACGTAGGACGCTGATCCGCCGGATTCCAGGTTGCAGTGGACGTTGAGATCCTTCGACGAGCGGCGTTCGTCTCAGGATGACACGCACGCGGCATCGTACCTGCACGGCGGAGAGACGCTCGGGAGATCGGCGATCCCGCGATTAGTTGACCCAGCGGTCGGGGCGGGAAGGCGGATCGCCTTTATGCTTGTTGATGTAAACCTCGAATTTCTTTTTGTTGCGTTCGTAGCGCCAATCGGAAACTTCGTTGCGGAGGCGGTAAAGATAAGAATCACGGCGGAGATAGAGATAACCGATCAACATGCCGCCGAGGTGGCAGATGTGAGAAACCTTGTCGTCGCCGAGACCGAAGGTGCCAAGGAAGGTGATGGCGGCCATGATTGTGACAATCCATTTCATCTTAATGGCGACCGGAATCGGAAAAAGATACGCGCGGCGATCGGGAAAAAGAATCGCGCAGGCGATCAGAACGCCGAAGATCGCGCCAGAAGCGCCGATGGTGGGAATGTCGTAAGCGGGTTTGCCCCACAGCATCGGTACGGTACGCACGATGACGTTGAGAACGCCGGCGCCGACTCCTGTGAGGAAGTAGTAGCGCAAGAAGCGGTTGCGTCCCCAGACGAGTTCGAGTTCGCGGCCAAACGACCACAGCATGAACATGTTCAAAACGATGTGCCAGACGCTGTTGACGTCGTGCAGGAAGAGGTAGGTGAAGGGCTGCCAGATGCGCAGTCCCGGGACAACGCCGCTCGGAACTAGTCCGAACCAGAGGTCAAAACGGTATTCCGTCTTGGCGCCCCACAAGTAATGAATGAAAACTTGCACAAGAAAAACGGCGCAATTCGCGATGAGAAGGAGTTTGACGCCGGGAGTGATGAAGAACTCCCAGTTCACGCGATGGTAACGGACATTGTTGGAGCGCGAAGCCATACTCCGCTCAGTGTACGAGCGGGGCGGGGCCAAGTAAAGCCACAGCGCTCCTGCGTGAATATCCTGCGGCTGAGGGCTTAGTCAAGTTTCTTGCGGGCGAAGTGGAAGAGCGACGCCGACAGCAGAACAAACATGATGACGGCTAGAGTGTTGTTATTGGCGAGATTTGGCCAGTATTTAGGGCCGATGTTAAAGAGGTCGGAGCGCCAGGGCAAGCGGAGTACAGAGACCATCCAGCCAGGGACGCGGTGCGCGATTTCCGGATCTTGAAACAGATTGATGATGATGCCAAGGAGCCCGAAGACGCCTCCGGCTGCGATCAGGCCGGAAGAGTAGAGAGCGCCGGGGCTGGCTTCGCTCTCGTCTTTCTTTTTTGTGGTTGCTTCGACGAGCACACGGACGAGGCCGCCTGCGAACATAGCTCCCGTCGTGGCGATAGATAAGTAAGAGCCGGTGGCGAAGGCAAGTGAGCGTACGCCGAGAATTTCTACGGCGATGACGAGACAAACGCCCATCAGAACAAGGCGCCACGGTAATCGCTGATTGAGGATGCCGTTGATGACCGTTGCCATCAGGCGCGCTTGCGGAGCAGGAGCGGCGGCACTGCCAATGCCTTGCGCCCACTGTAGTTCGATGCGCTGCGTTCCAGGATCGTAGAGATATTCCCCGTCGGGAATTTCATGGGAGCCGAGCGCGTTGATCAGCACGTACTGCTTGCCTTGATGCTCGAAAGAATTGTTTTCGATCTTCACCCCCGTGGGAAGCGATTGCAGTGAGGCCGGGATTTGTGTGGGGATGTATTTTTCGAGGCCGCGATTCATCAAGTTGAGTGTGGCGCCGATGGCGACGGTGGAAACGGTCACGCCGACGAGCAGGCCCAGCTGCTGGCGCAGCGGCGTAGCGCCCACGAGATAGCCGGTTTTCAAATCCTGCGACGTTGCGCCGGCGATGGCGGCGGCGATGCAGACGACTCCACCGATCATCAGAGCGAGGACAGCGTAATTGGGAGCGGTCCATCCAGCCAGGAAGAAGATGGCGCAAGTGGCCATGAGCGTCGCGATGCTCATGCCGCTTATCGGATTGGAAGAGTTCCCAAGGAGTCCGCTGATGCGTCCAGCCACGGTGACAAAGAGAAAACCGAAGACGACGACAAAGAAGGCAGCGAAGAGATTGTGGAACCAGCGCGTCGCCGCGCCTTCGATGGGACGGAAGGTAAGCAGTACCCACATCATGGCAATGATGACCACGGAGCCAATGATGACCGTGCGCATGGGGATGTCGCGATCGATGCGCGAAGCCGCTTCCGTTGCGCCAGCAGCCCCTTGTGCGCGTACATCTTTCAGGCCTGCGCGAAGAGCGGAAATGATCGTAGGCATCGTGCGGAGCAACGTGATGAGTCCAGCAGCAGCAACGGCGCCCGCGCCCATCGGTCGGATGTAGCTGCTCCAGATCTGATCGGGAGTCATTTGTGGAATCGGAATCGTGGACGGATAGAGAGGTGTGTTGCCGGCAAGCTGCCCGTAAAACTTGATGGCGGGCATCATCACGAGCCACGAGATGATGCCGCCGGCGAAGAGAATGCCGGAGACGCGCGGTCCAATGATATAGCCGACGCCGAGGTATTCAGAAGTGACGTTCATGCGGAGGGAAGCGCCCGGGAACCAGTTGGGGCGGGAGTCTGGAAGTTCGGTCCAGGCGAGACAAGTTTTCATGAGGAAGGTGTAAACGCCGCCGAGGCCGAGTCCCCAGAAGACGCGGCCGGCAAAAGAGCCGCCACGCTCGCCGGCGACGAGGACGTCGGCGCAGGCAGTGCCCTCGGGGAAGGAGAGGTTGCCGTGCTCTTTGACGATGAGCTGGCGGCGAATCGGAACCATAAAGAGGACGCCGAGCCATCCGCCGAGTAAGGCGAGCGGGAAGATACGCCAGAAGGTGAATTCAGAGCCGAAGCCAAGGAAGATGAGCGCGGGGATCGTGAACATGACTCCTGCGGCGAGCGATTCACCCGCCGAGCCGGTGGTCTGGACGATGTTGTTTTCGAGGATGGTGGAGCGGCCGAAAGCGCGAAGGATGCTAATAGAGAGGACGGAGATCGGGATGGAAGCGGAGACGGTGAGCCCTGCGCGAAGGCCGACGTAAACCGTGACGGCGCCGAAGAGGAGGCCGAAAAGGGCACCCAGTATAACAGCGCGTACTGTGAACTCGGCGAGAGTTTCTTCCGTGGAGATATACGTGCGAAATTCGCCCGGAGGGGCCGTGGAACTCCAGGGACGATTGGTCACAGAATTCTCCTCTCAGAAAAGTGGCAGGCCAAATTGGAAAAAAGGTGCGCGGGGATTATGCCGCAGGGCGGAAGCGAGGGAAAGCGGTTTTGGGGTTCTGGGGGAGCAGGAGCGAGTGGAGGTCGATTGAGTACCCACAGGTACAAGCTGGCCTAGGGTTCTCTTGACAGGGGCTAGATGAGGAGGTAAGTTCACCCAGCATTAGGTATCCAGGTAGCAATACGTGTCCAGCCCTAGCCCCAGCCGCACCTATTTTTGTGCCTTAGCGCGGGTGTGCGGCGAGCGCGGACTCGGGAATCCCAGGAGAAAACCAGTGAACCAGCGCGGGTGGGCACGGGTGTGTACGGTTTTGCTGCTGATGGTGCCGGCAAGTTTGTGGCGCGCGAGCAGTGTGAAAGCAGATGAGTGGAAGCCAATCACGCCGGAAGAATTGAAGATGAAGACGTTGACGGAAGCGCCTGGGGCGCCGGCGGTGATTCTTTACCGCGAAGTCATGAAAGATGATGGCCGAACACCGCACGAAGACACTTACATCAGGATCAAGATTTTCTCAGACGAGGGCCGCAAGTACGCAAACGTAGAGATTCCGTATTTCAAAGATTCAGGCGCGGTTCATGGGATTCGAGCGAGAACAATCAGGCCGGACGGTTCTGTGGTGCCATTTGACGGAAGGGCCATCGATCAAACGATTGTGAAGGCGAAGGGGGTCAAGTACCTAGCCAAAACGTTTACTTTGCCGGACGTGCAGGCAGGCTCCATCATCGAGTATCACTACACGATTGACTACAACGGGCTTTACGAAGCGTCGCGCTGGGTCCTGAGCGACGAGTTGTTCACCAGGTACGCAAAGTTTACTTTGAAAGCGAGCCCGGACTTTGCCCTGCGCTGGAGCTGGCCGCTTGGAATACCACAGGGCTCGCAGCCACCTAAAGACGACGGGCGCGGAACCATCAGCATGGAGTGCCACAACGTGCCGGCATTCCAGGTTGAAGATTACATGCCACCTGAGACGACGCTGAAATTCCGGGTGGATTTTATTTACAGTGACGAGACCTCTCCCGAGAAAGATCCCACAAAATTCTGGAAGAACTACGCCAAGAAACAGAACAGCGCGGTGGAAGACTTCGTGGGGAAAAAGAAGGCGATGGAGCAGGCGCTTGCTGAGACGGTGGCGGCGGGTGATGCGCCGGAAGTGAAGTTGCAGAAGATTTATGCGCGCGTGCAGAAGATCCGAAACACCAGCTTTGAGCGCGAGAAAACGGATCAGGAGCTAAAGCGGGAAAAACAGAAGGAAGCCAATAACGTTGAAGATGTGTGGAAACACGGCTACGCGAACGGGAGGCAGATCACGTGGCTCTTTCTCGGCATGGCGAAGGCGGCGGGATTCGAAGCGTCTCCGGTCTTGTTTTCTCGACGCAACGAGACGTTTTTCAACAACGCAGTCATGAATCCGCGCGACCTGAACGACAACGCCGTCCAGGTGATTGTGAACGGAAAAGAACAGTACTTCGACCCCGGAACAGCATTTACACCATTTGGAGCGATGCCTTGGCAGACAACAATGGCGCCCGGCTTAAAACTCACCAAGGACGGTGGAAGCTGGGTCGAGGCGCCGCTGGCGGAAAGCGAGGAGTCACGCATCGAGCGCAAGGCCGATTTGAAGCTCGACAATGAAGGGACATTGCAAGGGAAATTGACCGTCATTTATTACGGCAGCGAAGCACAAATCTTGCGTATGGATCAGCGCAATGAAGATGACACGAGCCGGAAGAAGTTGCTGGAAGACTTGGTCAAGGAAATGATTCCAGTCGGCACAGAAGTGGAACTTGCCAACAAACCGGACTGGAACAGCTCATCGCCATCACTTTTGACGGAGTACACGTTGAAAGTGCCGGGTTGGGTTTCGGGAGCAGGAAAACGGGCCTTGCTGCCGGTAGGGCTTTTTTCTGCGCCGGAGAAAGGTGTGTTTGACAACGCCAACCGCGTGCACGCGGTCTATTTCCACTATCCATACCGAAAGGTTGACGACATTACGATCGAATTGCCGCTGAGCTGGAAGCTGAGTTCGCTTGCGAAGCCTGTGGATCAGGACGCAAAGGCAGCGGCCTACGGCATGAAGGCCGAGGACAAGGGCGGGAGTCTACATGTAGCGCGAACCTTGCGCAGCGACCTGATGATGGTGCCGAAGGAAAACTATCCGGCGCTGCGCGCATTTTTCCAATTGGTGAGAACCGGCGACGAAGAACAAGTGGTATTGCAGCCCGGTAGCACCTCGGCGGGGAATTAGCCATGAGACTCCTCAAGATGGTTGGTTCAGTCGCGCTGGCATGGATGACAGTCGGAAGTTCCTCGGTACGGGCGGACGCACCGGCTTGGATGCACAATCTCGTCGGAGTTTCTCTGCCGGCGCATGATGAAAAGACCACCGCCGTGCTGCTTTACTCGGATGACGTCTTGACAGTTCAAAGCAATGGGAAGCTGAAGCGTCTCGAGCGACGCGCGTACAAAATACTTCGCCCGGAGGGAAGCGAATACGGCACAGTGCGGGCGGACATGAGCTCGGAAACTCGTGTGGTCAGCATGCACGGCTGGTGTATCCCGGCACAAGGCAAGGATTACGAGGTCAAGGACAAAGAGGCAGTCGAGACGGCCCTCACCGGACTGGAGAATGGTGAATTGGTGAGCGACGTGAAGTCGAGATTCCTGCGCATTCCGGCAGCGGATCCTGGCAACATCGTTGGGTATGAGGTCGAGTACGAGAAGCAACCCTATGTAATGCAGGATGTATGGGGATTTCAGCACCAGGTGCCAGTGCGGGAATCCCATTTCAGTTTGCAGCTCCCGCCGGGTTGGGAGTATCGCGCGGTCTGGCTAAATCACCCGGAGGCAGCGCCCTCATCGTCCGCAAATGGACAGATTCAGTGGCTTCTTTCCGACATCAAAGCGATCCGGCCGGAAGCGAAGATGCCGCCGTGGGAGAGCATTTCTGGGGCGATGCTTATTTCGCTGTTTCCTCAAGGCGGAAAGAATGCGGGCTTCAAAGACTGGACTTCCATGGGTAAGTGGGAAGAAGGCCTCAGCAGTGATCGGCGGGACGCTTCACCCGAAATCAAGAGCAAAGTGGTCGAGCTGACGGCAAGCGCTGCAACCCCCGTTGAGAAAATGAGCGCGCTGGCAACGTTCATGCAAAAAGAGATTCGCTACGTTGCGATCCAGCTGGGAATCGGAGGCTGGCAGCCACATCACGCTTCCGAAGTCTTCCAGCACAGATACGGAGACTGCAAGGATAAGGCAACGCTGTTAAGTACGATGCTTCAGCAAGTAGGCATCGAATCCTACTATTTAGACATAAACACGGAACGTGGTGTGATCACACCGGAGACGCCCGCTACGCGCTGGTTCGATCACGTCATTCTGGCGATCAAGCTACCTGAGGGACCCAACGATCCGTCTTTGGCGATGGTGTTCACCCACCCGAGATTAGGGAAGCTACTGATTTTTGATCCGACCGATGAATTTACGCCCTTCGGACAACTGAGCGGAGAGCTACAAGCCAGCTATGCGCTGCTGGTTACGCCGGAAGGCGGCGAACTCATCAAGGTGCCACAACTTTCGGCCAACCTTAACGGTACTACGCGCAGGGCCTCGGCGGTGCTGGACGCGCAGGGAAACCTTACCGGAACTTTCAATGAAAACCGGCTAGGAGACGCCGCGGCGGAAGAGCGAGCCCGAATGAAGTTTGTCTCCGCCGATAAGGATCGTTTGAAACTGATTGAGGGGATACTGTCGGGATCTCTCGCAAATTTCGCGGTAACAAAGGCGTCCATTACGAGCCTGCAGGATACGCACAAACCGTTTCAGATGGACTATTCCATTTCAGTCCAACGTTACGCCAAGCCGGCTGGAGATTTGTTGCTGGTGCGACCGCGACTGATTGGAGTTCGCGGAAGCGGGTTGCTGGAGACGAAAGAGCCCAGACAATTACCGGTGATTTTCGATGGGCCGCGCAAGGACGTGGATACGTTCGAGATTACGATGCCCGTGGGATACGAAGTGGACGATTTGCCGCCGGCGGTGGATATGGACTATAGCTTTGCGAGTTATCACAGCAAGACGGAAGCGGCGGGCAATAAGCTGAAATACACGAGGACGCTGGAGATCAAGGAACTCAGCGTGCCGCTCGAGAAGATGGACGATTTGAAGAAGTTTTACCGCGTGATTGCCAGCGATGAGCGGAACACGGCCGTGCTGAAGCCGTCGACTGCGGCGGCTTCCGCTAATTAACCGAGCAGTTGCCTAATGTCTTGTGGGCGGAACGGCCTGCACGAGTTCAGCCTCACTCGCTTGAGCGCGAGCGGCGGCCAGGTCGCGTTTGGCCGTGCGCCAGGCGCGGAGCGACCAGATCGCGTCGGACCTCCCGATCAGAAACGTAATGAAGCACAGAGCCAGCACGCTGTGGTCGAGTGATGCGCCGAAATATTGCCAGACAGGAGCATTGGCGCCGGGATAGTTCGAAGAGAAAAGCAACGTCAGCATGAACAGCAGGCCGAAGGCGCTGGCTGGGCGAACGCAAATTCCCAAAAACAAGGCGACGCCCAGGACCAGTTCGCCGTACGCGACGAGAAACGCGATTGGCGTCGCGTGTGGAAGAACGAAACCGCGCAGCGCGGGCGCCATGAAGGGATAGGCGCCATCGGCGAGGAAACGGTTGATCCAGAACTGAAAGCCGCCGTGCAACGTGAATTGCGTGCTGAAAACTTTGTACTGGCCGAATATCAGAAAGAGGATGCCAATCGCGATGCGAAGGAAGGCAAGCGCTCGCGCATTGTTCAGAGAAAAATTGAGGACGGCTGGATTCACTTGCGCACGTCACGGTCGAGCGAGAAAGTTGAGGACGCCATACTCAACCGAGTTTCGAAAGGCGCTCGCGCGCCAGGTCGCTGAGCAGTTTGCCGTCGACAGTCTTGCCTTCGAGCTGCGTTTTAGCGGCTTTAACCACCGCGCCCATTTGTTTGATGGAAGTGGCGCCGGTTTCCGCAATCGCTTTGGCGATCGCAGCGTCCATTTCTTCCGCGGAAGCTCCCGCGGGCAAATACGTTTCAATGATGCCGGCTTCTTTTTGTTCCTTTTCGGCGAGTTCGGGACGGCCGCCTTTTGTGAATTGATCTATGGATTCCTTGCGCTGCTTCAGGAGCGTCTGCAGCAACTGAATGGATTCGTTGTCGTCGAGCTTGCGGATTTTTTCCACTTCTTTCAATTGAATCGCGGCCTTGACCATGCGCAGCACGCTGAGACGGAAGTCGTCCTTGGCTTTCATCGCGGTGACAATGTCCGACTGGATTTTTTCCGACAAACTCATGCAGTTTCTCCCGCGGACATTCTATATCAGGCCATATCGGGGCGCGTAATGACCGAACTAAAGTTCATAACAGAAATTTATGGAGACCCGCGTTATCCCTGCTTTGACACTGATGCAGCCTCTCGGTAACGTGGATAGTTTCCTGCACGAGGAAAAGACCGGCAGTGGCTGCGGCCTTTACGCGGAATTTCAGCAGAGAAAGGGCAGACAGGACTCATGAAAGTCATTGTAGCGGACAAGATCAGCGAGCGGGGCGTGGAGCTGCTCAAGAAATCCGGCCTGAACACGGTGCTGACGACAAAGGACACCATCGGTGCGGAGCTGGCTGATGCAGATGCGCTGATCGTTCGCAGTGCGACTCGCGTGACTAAGGATCTGCTCGAAAAAGCGCCAAAGATGCGTGCCGTGGGCCGGGCTGGCGTTGGAGTGGACAACATTGATTTGCCTGAAGCGACGAAGCGCGGCGTTTTGGTGATGAGCACGCCGGGCGGAAATGCGGTGAGCGTCGCGGAACACACTTTCGCGTTGATGCTGGCGCTGGCGCGGCAAGTTCCCAAAGTGGATGCGGGCTTGCGCGAAGGCCGTTGGGAAAAGTCGTCGAACGGGACCGAGCTGCGCGGAAAGACGCTGGGCTTGATCGGTCTAGGAAGAATCGGCGGGGAAGTGGCGCGCCGCGCGGAAGCTTTCGACATGAAGGTGATCGCCTACGATCCCTACATCAGCGAAGCGGCTGCGAAAGAACTGCAGGTCGAACTGGTGAATCTGGATCGCCTGCTGGGGGAGAGCGACTTTATTTCGCTGCACACCGCGTTGAGCCCCGCGACGCAGAACATGATCAATGCCAAGTCCATTGAAAAGATGAAGAAGAGCGCGCGGATTGTGAACGCAGCACGCGGTGAGTTGATTGATGAAGCGGCGTTGGCGGAAGCGTTGAAGAGCGGACGTTTGGCAGGCGCGGCCCTGGATGTGTTTGTCGAAGAGCCGCCGAAAAATTCGCCGCTGATTGGCCTGCCCAATCTAATTGGCACGCCGCACATTGCGGGTTCAACCGCTGAGGCGCAGGAAGAAGTTGGTACGCAAGTGGCGGTGCAAATCCGCGATTACCTGACGGAAGGAATTATTCGCAATGCGGTGAACCTGCCGGCGCTTTCCGCCGATCAGTATCGACGCGTGCGGCCTTATCTGGAATTGGCCGAACGATTGGGATCGTTGGTATCACAGGCGGCGGCGACGCGGCCGGAGCGGATCCGGATACGCTATGCGGGCGAAGTGGCGGAGGTCGGCACGCACTTGCTTCGCAGCGCCGTGCTCGCCGGCATACTGAACGCGGTCCTCGATGAAAAAGTGAACGTGGTGAACGCGCCGGCGATGGCTGCCGCGCGCGGACTCACCGTGGAAGAAGAAACCCGGAAACGTGAACACGGGTTCCCGAATACGCTAGAAGTTACGGCAGTGTCGAAAAAAGCAGGAGATTCGGGACTTTCGGCGGAAGGAACCGTGCTTTTCGATGGCACTCCCCGCGTGCTGGCCATTGATGGGATCTCCCTTGAGTCTCAATTAGAAGGAAATATTTTGTTCTTGCGGAATCACGACGAACCGGGTGTTATCGGCAACGTCGGAAGCACGCTGGGGCGCCTCGGCGTGAATATCGCGACATTCGCTTTGGGTCGTCGAGAGGCGACGCGCGGCGCAGAAGCCGTGTCCCTGGTAATGGTGGATGGGCCCGTCCAAGATGAAATCTTGAACGATATCTTGAAAATAAAAGCAATTACGACTGCAAAATTGCTACGACTTTAGGCCCTACGATTTTTTCTCGTATGCAGTGCGGTTGGGCCGAAGTCACATCATAAACCGATCATTCAGGTCACTGAGCCTAGCGTTTTTTCCCCGCTCATTTTCGGGAAGGCTTGTCAATTTTTTGTGAAATGTTGCCTACTTAGGTTTTTGGCAGAGCCAGCCAATCACATTAGTTCTTCAAAAATATAGAGAATTGAGGCCGCATAGATCCGAATACCTGAAGAATTATCGCTGCTCTATGGTGTAACTCTTCTGTTTTCAGTCTCAACTTTCGGCATCACAAGTGCAACCTCCGAGCTGCTCATGTGTCTTGAATTTCGGGGGTAAGAGAGTTGAAAACAAGGATCACAGTTCTATTGTGGCTGGTCGCCATATCCTGCGCTGCAGCTTTTTTGGCTGTTGGCGTGAATGCCCAGGACGCAACAGGTCGGATTGTTGGAAATATCACCGACCCAAGCGGCGCTTCGATCGTGGGAGCAAAAATCACGGTGCAGAACGCAAATACCGGGAGCATCCAGGAGACAGAATCAGACAAGGATGGTTTCTATCGGGTTCTTTCACTTCCCATCGGAACGTATATGGTTACCGTGGAAAGTACCGGCTTCCGCAAGCAGGTGTTTGAGCGGCAGACACTTCAGATCAATCAGTCTCTACGGCTGGACGCCAAGCTAGCGATCGGCCAGACTTCGGAAACAGTCGAAGTGACGGATCAGGTGGCGAACATCGAGACGGTTAATCAAACCGTCGGAGCGACCGTCACGGGTCCTGCTATCCAGCAAGCGCCGCTGAACGGTAGAAACGTTTTGGACCTCGCAAAATTGCAGCCCGGCGTCACCGAGACCAACGGCGACTCGACTGCAGCAGGAACCTTCAGCATCGCAGGAGGCCGCACGGACTCAGTGACCTTTCTGCTCGACGGCGCATTGAACAACGACTTGCTGGACAATGGCGTGGTTTTTAATCCCAATCCGGATACCATCGCCGAATTCCGCATCCTTGAAAGCAATTATTCTGCCGAGTACGGCCGTAACGGCGGCGGCGTCGTCAGTGTGGTCACAAAATCGGGAACCAACGAATTCCACGGCAGCGCGTTTGAGTTCTTGCGGAACGATGCGCTAAACGCAAACACCTTTTTTAATAAAGTCGATGGCCTGTCTCGTGATGTGCTGAAGCGCAATCAATATGGAGGCACGCTAGGTGGCCCGATCCGCAAGGACAAATTGTTCTTCTTTGTCGGCTATCAGGGCCAACGGCTCAGCTCGAGCCAGAATGGCGGCAGCACCACCCTATACACCCCAGACCAGCTCAACGGCGATTTTTCCAACGGGGGAACGCCAGGGACCTGCCCGAATGCGGATACCGGCGTGGCCGCTTTCTTGCAAGCGAATCCTTTTTTTCAGGCCGATCCGGCTAAGGCGGCCTGCGGCATCATTGATCCCAGCAAGTTCGACTCTGTTTCACAGAAGTACATCGCTGCGGGACTGTTTCCGACGTCACCCACCGGAGAGGCAACTTTCCAGGCTTCGCACACGAACAACAACAACGAACTGACCATTAAGACCGATTACCTGCTCAGCCAGAAGGACAAATTCACGGTCACACTGGGCGGAATCCGCAACCCGCAGTTGAATCCGTTTCTGTTTGCCACGGTTCCGGGTTTTGCCGACACCACGCGGATC